>MDTC01004954.1_pt1 | contig 23556 bp, 19 predicted proteins | sample 811181 | NCBI WGS metagenome assembly MDTC01 (sample SAMN05326644, study PRJNA326480) | marine metagenome | isolation source: seawater | place: Pacific Ocean: North | collected 2011 | reverse complement strand
TGGTTTGATAAACACTCAGCGCTTGCTGCTGCTATACCAGCAGCAATTTCTAAACTTATTCTTCAGGGGAAGATTTTTGAGTACCCGCGTTAGTTTTTCAACTTCGCCTCGGCAATAGCTGATCCGACCGAATGGTCTAATGCGCCATCATCCGTTCTGGAAGTTTAGAGCTGAATTGCTTCTGCTTGGGTATACCGATCTATCTTTAGGGGTCGTGCTATCATGACTTGTATCGGTCGTATTTTTAGCGATAAGGGATTCAAAGTCGCTACTCGGCCATGAGTCACTCATTAAGTTTGATGCGGTTGATTTTGAAAATCCTCGACTGTTATAGTCACTTTTAATAAAAGTTGTTTGAGACTCGATATCGGATGTGGATAGACTATCACTTTCAGCACTGTTTGAAGCGCGCCCAGTGATGTATTTGTAACAATTTTTCCCAGCTTTTCTTAGCGTACTATCCAAGTTTTTTTTTAGCTTATGTGGAAGGTCCAACAGAGTATTCGCAATTGCTCGCCACGCCGCAACATTACTTGTTTGTTTGGTGATACTTTTCTTCAAAATGTTGTCCAATACTGATGAACGAGATAATAATGTGACCGCGAAGCAATAGCTCGTTGTAAACATACACAGAAATGCTGGATTTACGCTCATATTGATTTGTATGATTCCTGACACGATTGACATCAAAGCAACTCCAAATACTGCTGACATTATGGTTAAAATACGTATCCACAATGATGATCGATCTAGGGTCATCATCAATTTGTAGAGTTTTGGTAGATGGTCTTTGTTTGTTAGAAAATGTGCATACGTTTCGATTTGATCATTAAATGCTAGGTTGTTTTTCCCAACAGAACCATTACTGTTGATATCGACATGTCCAACAGCAACTGATATATCTGCTGCTTTCATTGCTTTCTCATCGTTGATGTCGTCGCCTATCATAATCACTGACTGTGGTGACCACAAGTTGAATAGCTGTCCCCATATCTTCTGCGACCAAGTTGGATTGAGACCGTAGTAATTGTAGCGCTTTAAATTTTTAATGTATTCACCTTTTTTGCTGTTTTCGCCATGTAAGTCTTTACAGAAAATCACTGCATTATCGACGTCTTTCACCCGAAAACTTCTTAACAGCTCTTTGGTTTTTCTTAGGTTTTCCTCCCATCCATTCGTACTGTGTCCACTTAGAATCTTGATATTGACACCATCTCGAATGAGGTTTTTCAACATTTGTTGAGCGTCGGGAGAAATGATATAAGGCCCCTGTTTATCTTGCGGATTTTCATGCCATAGGGTTCCAGTTCGATCAAAAACGATTGTCTTACGCTTATTGATTAGAGGTAAACTTTCAGTACACATTAAAAACCCTAGATGAGGAACAAGCTTGAATACTTTGCTCAATGTAGCAGGTCTAATTACCATGTAGACACAAGGACATGCCACCATCAGCGTTAGACATAGCTTTTCAATTCCAAGAACAAATCCCACATGTAATGCTGTGGTTAATGATGAAGATAATGCTGTAGCGTACATTAAAAATAGGAAGACTCTGGTCCCTAGATCGTCTTTCAACGTGTGTTGTTTTCGTAGATTCTTGTTTTCTTTTGACCGATTCGACTGATAGTCTTCGGTGCATAAGAAATTCCCTTGATAAACCTTATGATGCGCCGCCAGGAGAATTTTTTCATGGTCACTTTCACTGATTGTTTTAGTGACTTTCTGCTCTCCTTGACAGTCTCTATATATCGATGTTCCTGGCATTAACTCAACCTGGACAGGGAGATAGACACCGCTCTGACTTTCACTAAGTTTATCAACGATAACGATGTCCCCTTTGCGCAGCTGATGGATTGGCTTCTCGACAATTCTCTTATGGTTGAAGGCTAAACCTTTGACGTTTCTTTCGGGTACTTCAACTGTCACTCTGGTCGTATGGTTGTGAAAAAAAGCTGATGAATCGAAGTGAGATCTTAACCAGCGACCTAGGTTGTAAACCGATAACTGCATAAATGTATCGTGTAATAATACTTCGCCATGGATCAGTGGGTGAAAAACAATGAGCGCTGAGGAGCTCCAGGTGATGCATAGTGAGCTCAATACAATCATTTCCATGGACGGAATCCACGCCATTGTATATATCTTATCAAGTGTACTTTGAATGGATTGTTTGATGGTGAGCAGGTTGATGTTTGTGCTCTTTTCCGCAAGCTTTGATAGCCATTCTAGCGTATATTTCGAGGTAGCCACGGTTAGTAGACAGATTAATGCGGGTAGCGCTGAGATGTTCAGTATTGGCTGAATCGCTGCCCAAAGTAATAAAGACATGAATACTCTTCTGAGGTGTGTTTTCATGTTGATGTGTTCAAAGTCTTTGATTAGTACGTAGATAAACATCGCAGTTAGTGAAACAAAAGAGATGACACCTAATTGGCCGTGAAAAAGGAATGCCTCGAGCTCATGAAACTGCAATAGCAGCCCCATGACCAATACAATGATATTTCTGTAAAACAGTGCATCTCTGTTTTTAGCGTCTCTGACATGCGTTGCACAACAATGATCGGCCATTTCTTATCCTTTCCTATATTTGAGACATTATAACATATTTAAAAGCACTGTCAAGTACTGTGTTTAATTAAACTGATATGATTTTGAAACACATAAAATCAGTTGACCGCTGCATGCGTTGCCGAGGAAGCCTGCGTAAATGCATGTCTTTCTTTTTCCAAAAGCCACAGGATCACGGGAATCAAGATTAGTGAGCTCATAAAGTAGCCTTGCCAACCAGATTGGGTCTGAATAGATGCTGCTAACGGTGTCACTAAGCTGCGCTGCCATGCAATTGCCGCTGTGAAAAATGCGTACTGAGTTGCTGCTAACTGCTTTTGACAATTTTTTGTAATCATAATTGTTATCATGGTTGTGCTTGTCCCTAAACTCAAAGACTCCATAACCATCGCAATGCTGATTAACCATGGGTGCTCACTGGGTGTTTGCGTTGCGTGAATACATATGAATAGGCTGGTTGCGATTAATTGAAGCAAGATCGTTAATTGAACACCACGCTTGACTGATGTGTATCTTGTAAGTGATCCGCCAATGATGCCACCTAGGAAAGTTGCAAGCATGCCACCGGTTTTGTAGGTATAACCGAGGAATGATAGACTCATTTTTGCTTCATTGATCAAATAGACTTGTAACAAGCTAGCAAGGAAGCACCCATGAAATTTATAAGCAAATATGAAACCCAATGTTGCGGTGATCTGCGCGTAGTGGTGCCTTATCCATGTGAGTATACTTGAAAAAAATGCGTGTTGCTTATGTCTGCTTTTTCCCTGTGGCATCTTAAGCCCAAGTGTGAGTAGGTAACCCATGATTCCAAAGGTTAGCATTAATAAAGACATCCAGTGATATAGACCTTGCCAGCCAATATGATCGACAATAACTAGAGCCATTCCGCCCGAGATGATGAATGCAACTCGATAGAAAACCACAAACCAGGCTGACACAGATCCCTGCATGGATGTGTCAATACTTATTATACGAATGGCGTCCACGCAAATGTCTATTGTTGCAGAGGCAAAACATCCTACGACTACTAAAACGACTAATCCGTTGTGTGCATGATTTTGATAGGCACTCATGCCATACAGTGCCATAGAAAGCAAGACCACTGCGCATAGATAGACACTCCTATTACCGATTGGCGTTGCGGCACGCAGCCAATCAATACCAACAGCCCACAATGGCTTTAACGCATAGGGTAATGACACAAGTCCGAATGCACCAATTGTCTCTATGGGCACATTACTTGTGGTTAACCATGCTTGAAATGTTGTTGTCACTAGCGCGAATGGCAAACCAGAGACAAACCCCAATATACAAAACGTCAATAGTTGGTACCATTCGTATCGCTGTTGTCGATTAGCACTCATGAGCGAAGACTTAACTGACGTTAAAATTTGGCACCATCCGTGTGGTTGTCGTCGATTAGTACTCATGAGCGGTGACTCAAATTCTGATGTTTATATTTTATCACAGTATGTTTTGAAAACAACACCGTACCCTCAAGATTTGTTCACTATCCCTAATCGCATTGCGCAAATATACGGTATGTAGGCCTGCGTCAGCATGCCCACACAAATTGACACTATGATCGTAATTGGATAGTATTAAATCATTGTTAACGAGGAGATCGCAGTATGCGAGATTTATTCAAATCCAATAATCATAGCACCATGAATACGATCAAGCTTGTTATGCGTGCTTTTGTTATCTTTCTACTCGTTATCATTGCCTATAATACCAGCTTCTTAAGAGGTATTTTTCAAGAAATGGTTCGTACGAATCAGGAGAAGCAGTTTGTTGTTAACGTTAATAATGCAGCACCTAACCTCTCAGCAGCCCCTGCTCCTGCCCCAGCACAACCGTCAGCCAAAACAACCGCACCTCAATCTGCTACTAGCCAGATGGCCGCACCGCAAAAAGTGGCAGCGCCAAAAGCAACGCCTACTAAAACCACCAGCGAACCATCTGTACCCGAGCCCAATCCTAATCCTACCACGCACAAAGTTGAGATGCTTAATAATAGCCCTGAAGGTGCAATGGTATTTAATCCTCCCTATCTACAGATAAAAGCTGGAGACTCAGTAGAGTTCCTACCCGCTAGTTATGGTCATAACGTACAAACACCCGAAGAGGTCATCGGTAGCCCAGATGCGATACCTAAAAATGCGAAACCGTTTAAAGGTGCTATGAATGAGAAACTGATTGTCAAATTTACCGAGCCTGGTATCTATCTATACATATGCAATTATCACTACATTGTTGGCCATGTTGGCGTGATTCAGGTTGGTAATGATAGTCACAATCTCGACACAGTGAAGCGTGCTGGCACTGTTCTCAAAGGTAAAATCTTCTCTCATCCCGATCGTATCGATAAGTATCTCAATATGGTTAAAACCTACTGAGTTTGACGCGTCTATCAGGTCTGACTTGTCTTTACCAAACTGATAGCACGCGCCATCTGCTCTTAACCGTTTCATGCTGTCACGTCTGACGTGTTATCTCTTGTTTAACCAGACGCCCACGTCATCAACATTGATACGTGGATCGCAAACTGATTTGTCTTGATAACTTTTGCCACAACGACAGTATAGCCCGGACGCATTTCGCTGCCTGACTCTTCCCATCTGTTATCGATTCTCAAGTTCACCTACCGTGTTTCATGTTTCACAGCCAACATCGATTTTACACAAAAATATAAAAAAAAGTATATTTTAACAATAATTTAATCAATGGTAAAAAAATTACCAATTCGTAGAGAACATCCAATTCATCAGGTTCCGCAAGCGAAATTTCGAGATAATCCCCAAAGTTATCCACAGGTTTTGTGGATAGGATGATAACTATCTATTTTTATTAGCTAAAGCTCGTTTTCTACGCCTATCCATTGGATCACTTGGTAATGATAGGGTCAACTCGATACGGTCCTCTGGCATGATTCTACTCTCTAATTTTACCCTCTGACCATAGCGGCTGACTGTGTAGGAGTGGTCACTTTCTATGCAGCCGCTTAACTGTAGCTGCTTGAGGCATGTTGATACTGTTGCTTCATTGTCAAGATTGACGTACGTTTGCACTACTTGGTAATCTTTCTGCATAATCAATACTTCAATCTTCATTTTATCTCTCCTTAATCGCCGACATCATACCATAAATATAACTTAATCCCATATACTGTTTTTTTGTTTCACCGGCACAGCGCCTTTCCATGATGGCGAAATGACGTTGCTTGATTGAACTTTTTTAAATAAGCTACCTAATCTTGCTGGCAGTATTGCTGACTGCCCAAAGCGTTGATTGATGCTTGCTACCACAGTTTCTATTGGACGGCTCCTTGCAGGCAGTATTGTGTTAAATAAATCTTGTTGTATGCATTGGGTTAAGTCGAGTGCAGTTATCTGCACTCTCTTAATCGCGCCGTTAAAAACCATTCGCTTTCCAATTTGATGAAGCCACTGAGCAAGTAGTTCGTAATCACATATGGGTTGATCTAAAGCTAGTTCATAATAAAAAGCGCGCTTTACGCTGACAATTTTACAGATAAACCGGTCTGAGTGATAATGCTGCAGTAGCATCCGATAGGTCAACTTAAATGCCATTGTGTCTAGATAACCCAATAACAAACCACTTGTTGTGACCCCAGGTGGCAATATTTTACTATGCCCCATTGTTTGTGCAGGTTTGATGATTGAACGAACCATGTCTGGATCTTTTCCTGCACACATTAACCACAGGCGCTGTCCTTTGATGCCAAATTTTTTTGACAAAACTGAGACAGGTATGTGCCCTACCGATCCGCAGGTTGTTGCGCCAAATCTTGATAAATATTTTTTTGTTCCCGGGCCAATACCGCATAATGCTTCCACTGGAACCGGGGCTAAAATTTGACGACTAATCGCTGGCTCGATAATTGATATTCCACGTGGCTTATGAAGTTTGGCTGCATATTTAGCTGTTGTTTTATCTCCTGATACGCCTATAGAGCATGGCAATGATAACTCCTTCATCACACAATCACGAATTGCTTTTGCTAATGCGCGTGGGCTTGTAAATCCATGGTAAACATTAGTCATATCTAAAAATGCTTCGTCCACGGAAAATACTTCAATATCTGGGCTAAATTGATCATGTAAAATCTGCATGAGCTTTTTAGAGAAAGCCTCATAAATAGCTGATCGTGAAGCGACTTGAATGATTGCTGGACAAAGTATTCTTGCGAAAGAAAATCGCATCCCTGTTTTTACACCGTATGCTCGCGCTGGATATGATGCTGTGATCACACATGACCCATGACTGCCATTAGTTATTGCAATTGGCTTTTTTCTTAGCTTTGGCTGTAATAGTTGTTCAATGGAGGCAAAGAAGGCATTCATATCGATACATACAATACAGCGTGGCCACCCAATAAACATTGTTTCTCCTCCTCTTTTTTTTTGCTATCCTGAAAACCTCAGTAAACCAATAAATAAACCTTGAATTGTAACGCGATGACTGGCGTAGATCTGTGTCTCATGCTCTGGGTTTGCTGGAATAAGACTGACAGTACCATCATCGTTTTTCTTCAGTCTTTTTAGTGTTGCTTCGCTACGATCAATCAGCGCAACAACGATCTGTCCATTACTTGCTTGCTCAGCGTGCTCGCAAATAATAATATCACCATCATGAATCCCTTCATCAATCATCGAGTCGCCTTTAACTCTTAACGCATATCGATCTGATGAGAGGAACATTTCGGTCACATTGATACTCTCGTCATCATAAACAGCTTCAATTGGCGAGCCTGCCGCAATACGACCGAGCAATGGTAATGATATATTCGCGGCTTCTTGTTTGGGTGCTATTAATGTGATGTTACGCTTTTTATTTGGCGCTAACCGAATATACCCATGGTTTTCCAGTGCCTTTAGATATCGATGCACAACGCCACGTGATTTTATCCCAATTCCTTCTGCTATTTCCGCTGTTGTCGGCGCGTACTGATTGTTGGACCAGTATGCTTTGATGAACCGAAATACTCTATGTTGTGCTAGTGTTAACATACTTATCTCCTTAATTACTTCCTACATTAACAGTATAGAGATCAAAAAGAGAACAATCAACACCTCGCTCAAACTTTTGAGAACATATTGAGAACAGTATGGCGTGATTCAACTTATTTCTGCACAAGGCATGTAACAATTATCTATTTATAACGATTAGTAACCGAGTAAATTTCGTCAAATCCTATAAAAATATCCTTATAATTGCACTTTATGGTTGACACCGAGTAGAATTTGATATATTGTAACAAAAATGATAAAAATTACATTACAATAATGAAAATAAATGATTTAAATAAAATAAAAGAGCGTAATGCTGGTGGATATGCACTTGATGACAATGATATTGAGGTCATATTACGTACACTTGACACCAGTTATCGAGCGAAGGCTTTGATCGGGCCAAATAATATATGCGTTATTCCATCAGTTAGTATTCCGTTTAGTACGATTGAGATGGTATTGAAACCCATTCTTAATCAGTTGCCAGGTCGTTTCCCGAGGAAATTCGTTGGGTGCCTGAAGCCAAGGGATATTTTTCACTGGAATGTCATTGAGATCACCCAAACATCAGCCAATACTGTGCATTGTGTAAGCTATGACACAAATGGCTATGCTTATCCTGTTGATGATGAGAATATGCAACAAATATCATCTTGCTTTGGCACCAAGGTCAAAGTCTCAACGATTGATCAGCGACAACAGAAATATTCGTTTTCCGGTCAGAAAAATAATAACTGTGGCATTATTTGCGCCCTCATTGTTGACGATATCAGAATGGGTCGAATACATGATGCGTCACAGCCTTTACAACAGTATGGTGACCTACTTTCCATCGTCGATATTCAATCGACTAAGGACAGAGAAAAAATCAATACGCTCGTTGAGGATTATGCATCAGATCTTGATAAAAACAGTTTTTGCATTCCTAGAGCAAATACAACACCAGGTGGAAAATTTTTCGATGCGCAAACATATCTGGCAACTAGGCCAAGTCCACCTCAATCAGATAGACAAAAAGCTGTATACAATGCACTGAAGAAAGACCCCGAAGCGTTGGGAATACTTTACAATATCATTGATGGTTTGGACGATCATCGTGGTATTTTTGATGCTATTTACCGTCAGAATGAAGCATTCAAAAGACGCGTCAAATACCTTTTCGCAGGCGATGAGTATCATGTTGATAGAAACGGCATCTCAACTTCTATGGGAGGCGATTGGATTGATACTGTCAGGTATGCCCATCATGAAACAAATGGGCCAATACAGGCCCAAATAAATCCACACAACGACTTTAATTTTGCTCGCACCGATTCTCTTAACGTCCCGACTCTTGACAAGCGTTTACCGCATGATTATCCAGCTGACAGCAGTAACGATGAGGCTGATGCCTCGCTTTTATGGACTGGCGTGACTGCATCAGTTTTGATTCTCGCGGGTCTTGCACTGATTGTACCCTTAAGTCTATTTCTGATATTTTCGGCATTTATGGCTTTGGCATCTGGTTTAATCATGCTATTGAATTATCTATCTGGCACTGAATGCCCACCTAGCAAAGTCAATCCTTCAGCTACCCATACTGTTGATCCATGCACTGAGCCTCTGTCTAGTGTCGATACTTGTCCAACTCGACCCCACCAAAATCCCCAGCAGCCTTCTGCGTCTCATACTTTTGAGCCCACAGCAATGCCGACAACTTCCAATGACTGTGCTCGAACTTGTTCACGTTCAGTCAATGCTATTGAAACTGATGGTATAGCGCACTTTAATGAAGAAAACTTTCATGATCAAGTGTCTGTTGACGCCCAGGATGATGCTACTGTGAAAACAAAGGGGCAACCCATACCAAGCTATCTGTTAATAACAATTGCAGCAACTGCGATCGTCACTATTGCATCTGGGTTTTATATGAGTCAATCGAATGATATGGCTTTACGTGTTTAGACTATTGAGAACTTTTGATCAAAGTCAGGGATTGTTGACAAGCGTTAGGATACGTTAGATCATATCACAGGAACAGCCGATAAAAAGTTCTTCTTCTCCGTCGCGCTAGTGAATGCGTACTGGCACATTGGGGTTTGTCATGACTGGCAGTGTATCGATATGCAACACGCCGAACGATGTCATTAGAAATACGCACAAGACAACTGAATTGTTAATGATCAATGAACGCATACAAAGACGAAAGAACCAATGCGTATTGCCAGAAGTAATCCATAGGCCAAGCTGAATGTATCCAATCACTAGGACAAGTAAACATACCCTGGAAAGTTTGATGATATCAGCGGGCATGTGGGTGATCACTAAGCAATACTCACAAAAGTCTAAAAAAGTGCGTGTCATTGTGTACATGAAAAACGCTGTTACAATACTCACCGGCATTGAGTAGCGCCCGTAGCCGTAGTTCACAAAAAGTGCACTGATCCACTTAAATGGTGTTGAAAGAATGCTTAACATTGATCACTCATCGCTTTGGTAAGATCTATAGTATCAAAATACCACAGTAAATCAATAGATAGATCTGTTGTGTTAAAATCTATTCATATGGTAGAATAGCGTTTTCTTTTCAACAATGAGGATACGCTATGACGCAAGACGTTCAACAAACTTTATCAATTATCAAGCCTGATGCTGTGCAGAGAGACTTTATTGGAAATATCATTTCTCGCTTTGAGGGTGCTGGCTTGAAAATCGTTGCGATGCAAATGAAACAACTCTCCAAGAGTGAGGCAGAAACTTTTTATGCGATTCATAAAGAGCGTCCTTTTTTTGGTGAACTGGTTGACTTCATTAGCTCTGACAAAGTAGTCATTATGGTTTTAGAGGGTGAAGATGCCATTCAAGCGAATCGTGATATCATGGGCGCAACTAATCCAGATGATGCCAAGGCAGGTACAATTAGGCATGATATTTCATTATCTATTGGCGAGAATTCTGTACATGGATCTGATAGCGAAGCCAACGCAAAGATAGAGATAGAACAGTTTTTCCCTGAAATCTTGAAATAATGCCCAGTATTTTCAATTACAGCCGATCAGAGCTTGGCGATGTGCTCGTTGAGCTCGGGCATCAACGTTTCCGCGCAGAGCAAATCATGCGTTGGATTTATCATCAAGATGTCACTGATTTTTCCGCCATGGAAAATCTGCCGAAAGCCCTACGCTCTGAACTGGCTGGACAATTTGTCACAGCATTGCCAATTGCCCAATCGGAGCATATCAGTGGTTGCGGGACGGTTAAATGGTTGTTTAGCATGGATAGTAAAAATGCTGTCGAAACTGTTTATATTCCAGAGTCTCGGCGCGCGACACTGTGTATATCTTCGCAAATCGGCTGTGCGCTTGCATGTCAATTTTGTGCAACTGGCCTTGCGGGTTTTTTACGTAATCTCAGCACTGCAGAGATTATTTCCCAGGTTTATGCTGCTAAAGAACGGCTTGCAATTATTGCCCCAGATCAACCTAAAATCACCAATATTGTTTTTATGGGGATGGGTGAACCACTACTTAATGTAGAAAATGTTTTTCGAGCGGTTGATATCTTGCTTGATGATCTTGCCTTTGGACTGTCAAAATATCGGGTTACCGTCAGTACATCGGGTATTATTCCCGCGATTCGACGACTGACAACCGACTGTAAAGCCGCACTTGCCATATCTATTCACGCTGCTGATAACGATGTTCGAGATCAGATTGTTCCAATCAATCGGAAGCATCCGCTGAAAAAACTGATTGAAGCCTGTGATGCTTACACTCAAGCAACCAATCGACCAATTACGTATGAGTATGTGATGCTGAAAGATATCAATGACCGACCTCAAGATGCCAATAAACTTGCTAAGTTACTTGCATCTCGTAAAGCGAAAGTAAACCTTATTCCATACAATCCGGTTCCAGAGCTGGCGCTTGCCTCTAGTTCATCCGAGCGTATCGAAGCCTTTAAACGACGACTTAATCAAAGTGGCATCGTCACTACTGTAAGAAAAACACGTGGAGACGATATCAACGCTGCATGTGGCCAGTTATTTGGCCAAGTGACCGAACGTAACAAGCGTATCGACACTTATCAGTTTCACAGAGCAGATTGTGCATGATGCGTTTGCGACTATCAATGGCCCTACTCTCTGACTACTTGAACATGAAGATATTGCGCGTAGTGGGCTCTTTCCTTGATTCTCAGTGTTGACATGACTGGACGAGTATGACCCGAACTAACCGTTATGGGGCATTATCGCCAGAGCGCTCTACTGGATTGTTTGCGCTAAGCTCTTGATGACCCATGGCTGCATCGCACTTTGATAGCAATCCATCACGCCCATCACACCCCAAGAACAGATATATAAAAACACCAAATACCCGACCATGAAGAAAATTTGGTTGATGCCATCAATAACATAGCTATAGATCCATCCTCGAATCCATGTCGCGTATACCAATAATCCTAGCGTGTAATAGGCAAAATAAAAACCGAAACAACTATCGTAAAATAGCGACGATGCCAATAAAAAAACACTGTAGTCATCACTCGTTATCAATTGCTGAATCGACCACACACTCACAAAGTAAATCAAATAGAAATAGAAATCGTAGTTACCACTGATCACGCTCTGCCAGCAGCAGAATGCAGAGAAGATTATGAGTGCTAAGGCTGTTTCCGTTAGCACTTCGATGCATACCAGAATGTTGCTGGTATTATTCTTTAAATAAGTACTAACCATTCGATGTCTTTCAGCGTGTCTCTGTGCTTAATTTTTGCGATCAGAAAAGTTTTATCCGGCGTTGCTTGCACACTCTCAACTTCTCCAAAAGCATAATATTTTAAGCCTTCTTTGGTCGTAGACGGCACTTTGACTTGGTCACCTTTACGCACTTGAGCATCGATCGGAATATGGATAAGCTCAATCTCAGCACCCACACCCACCGCGATAGCGCTGCTTTTAGACTTACCGACAACAACTGGGATTGCGCTTCGTTTGTCTTGCGCTAATAGAACTTGAGCTGTCTGGCCCGTCACTGCTCGTACTCGACCGATCAGCATACCTCGGTTATTTATCACTAGCATTCCAGGCTTTGCTTTGTGATCAGGTGTTCTGACATATAACAGTCGCGCAGATGGATAATTGTATACACGCTCAAGTCTTGCAATGATATTGTGCTGATCTGGATGCGCATGCCCGATTGAAGCTTTTAGCTGTTTATTCTCTTGCTTGAGCGACTCTAAATCCATAATGTATTGTCTAAGTCGGTGGTTTTCGAGTGATAGATCATTGTTTGACGCTTCAAGCGCTGCGAGCAATTTTGCTTGAAAAGCTTTAGAACTGTAATGCTTGTGCACGTGATCGAAACGCGAAATTACCTGCTTTCTAAGTGCTTGCATGCCATTATGAACAAGCCCACCAGAAAGATACTCAAAGCTACAGCATCCAATGATCAATACTAAATAAACCACATAGTGGGCTGGAAATACTTCATTCTGATATTGTCTCATTGCTCTCAATCGACACCTAATCCTCGGTCAATAGATCCAAAGCAACTTGATCGAAGACATTCAGTAGCTTTGCTCCACCTCTCACCACACATGTTTTCGGATTGTCAGCAATAACAACTGGCAAGCCCACTTCTTCAGCAATTAATCGATCAATATTATTTAACAGTGCGCCACCGCCACTCAATACCATACCTCGATGATTGATATCTGCTGACAATTCAGGTGGCACCTGCTCCAGTGCTGTACGAATAGCGCTGATGATACCTGATAGCGGCTCTGAGAGCGCCTCAAGCACTTCACTGCTTCGTAACACGAAGCTTCTGGGCACCCCTTCTGATATGAGTCTACCGCTGATTTCCATTTCTAAGTCGTCACCCGTTGGGTATGCCGTTGCAATTTTAAGCTTGATATTTTCTGCGGTTGCTTCGCCAATAAGACAGCCGTAACGACGACGCACGTAAGTAATGATTGCTTCGTCAAATGCATCACCGCCAATTCTCACTGACTGCGCATAGACAATACCATTGAGTGAAATGATTGCAATTTCAGTGGTTCCACCACCGATGTCAACAATCATATTGCCGCTTGGTCCGTCGATCGGCAAATTTGCGCCAAGTGCTGCTGCAAGCGGCTCATCAATACATCGAACATAACGCGCACCTGCACCGTAAGCCGATTCTTTGATTGCGCGCCTCTCAACTTGCGTTGACCCACACGGAACGCAGATTACGACGATGGGGCGAGGCTTGAATATTGAATTGCTGTGTACCGATGAAATGAAGTGATGCAGCATTCGCTCTGTTAAATGAAAATCAGCGATTACCCCTTCTCGTAGAGGGCGTACCGTCTTGATACGGCCTGGTGTTTTGCCAACCATGCGCTTCGCCTCACTGCCAACGACACATATCATATCTTTGGGGTTGGTTTGGGCATTGCTTACTGCCACTATAGACGGCTCGTTAAGAATAACCTCTCCGTTAGGATTGGCAACCAGCGTGTTTGCTGTGCCTAAATCGATGGAATATTTTTGTGTGAATGAGTCAAACATAGATCTCAATCGTGTAATCGACATAATTATACCTAGAAAATTTTCTTGTCTATTACGTTACCTTAAAAAAATTCTTGACACAAGCATTTTAATCAATATGATAGGTGCTACGGAACCAAATCATCGCCTCAGTATGCCAAAATCAATTGATAACGAAGCCATTGACCTCATTGCGAAATCTTCTGGTCTAAAGTTTACGCCTGACGAGAATGCTGCCCTTACATCAAGCCTTGGTAGCATGATTGAACTGTTCATCAATATGGATAACATCGAGGTCTGCCCCACCAAGCAATCAGATTTTAACAAAACGACTTATCAGTGCCTACGTGAAAACACTGAGACATGTGCCACAACGCCCAAAAATCTGTCAAGTACCTACCCGTACTATGACCAAAGCACTGGCTTTTTTACTGTCCCAAAGGTACTAAAATCCGAGGATTAAATGCATACGAAGACACTCAAAGCGCTCTCTGAACTTCTGAAAGATAAAACTATTTCTTCCAGAGAGCTAACGCAGCACTACATCGATCGAATAGACCAGTACAATGACGCCATCAACGCCGTTGTTCATATCGACCGTGAGCGCTGTCTCAAAGCTGCTGATTCTGTTGATCAGCGTCGCTCCCAAGACGATCAAGGTTTATCTGTACTTGCTGGCATCCCCCTAATGAACAAAGATATTTTCTGTACGGTCTCTGAACCCACCACTTGTGCCTCTAAGGCATTGCAAGGTTATCAATCCCCATTTGATGCCACGATCATCAAGAACTGTCGAGATGCAGGCATGGTGATGTTTGGAAAATGTAATATGGATGAGTTTGCGATGGGTGGATCCAATGAAAACAGTTTCTACGGACCAACCAAGAACCCTTGGGATCTCAGTCGTGTACCAGGTGGCTCATCTGGTGGTAGCGCTGCTGCGATTGCAGCACGCCTTACCCCTGCTGTCACTGGCACAGATACTGGTGGGTCTATACGTCAACCCTCTGCATTTTGTGGCATCACTGGTATTAAGCCAAGTTATGGTGTCATTTCACGGTATGGGGTGGTGGCGTTTGCTTCAAGCCTAGATCAAGCTGGTCCCATGGCATGTAGTGCAGAAGACTGCGCATTATTATTATCACAGATGGCAAGCTACGATCCTGCTCATGACATGACAAGTGTCCGGCAGCAAGACTATGACTACACCACCAATCTCAATGATTCACTCAAAGGACTAAGGGTTGGCCTGCCAAAAGAATATTTTGATCATTTTGCCGATGCTGACATTGAAAAATGCATGCAAGCGGCAATTGATGAATTCAAAAAGCTCGGGGTTGAATGTGTTGAAATTTCATTGCCCGATGTAAAACATTGTATCTCGGCTTACTACACGATTGCGCCTTGTGAGGCATCATCGAATCTTGCGCGATTTGATGGTAATATCTATGGATATCGCAGCCCGAATAGCCGTGATATCGATAGTATGTACAGTGCGTCTCGCTCAGAAGCTTTTGGTAATGAAGTTAAGCGACGCATTGTGATGGGCACTTATGCATTGAGCAGTGGCTACAGCAATGATTATTACTCAAAAGCACAGAATATCCGCAACCTAATTCGTCATGATTTTGACGAAGCCTGGCAAAAAGTAGACATCATTTTGGCGCCAACCACGCCTTCGGTCGCTTTTAAAATAGACCAATTCTGTAACGATCCGATCAAAATGTATCAACAAGATGTCTTTACGATACCTGTTAATCTCGCTGAGCTTCCAGCTTTGAGTATGCCAGTCGGGTTTGCGCATCAAATGCCAGTTGGTATGCAGATCATTGGTCCGAGATGGCAAGAAAAAAGGATTCTCAACTGTGCGCATCAGTTCCAAACCATCACTGATTGGCACACACGTATTCCAGAGCAATTTGCGTAACTAAGGAGTAGTCATGGGTAAACGATGGCATGTTGTGATTGGCCTTGAGGTACACGCGCAACTTACAACAAAAACGAAACTATTCTCTGAGTCATCAACATTGTATGGTGCCTCTCCCAACGACCAAGCTAATTATGTTGACTGTGCGCTACCAGGAACACTTCCTGTACTTAACAGGGAAGCTGTTCACCAGGCGATTCGCTTCGGTCTGGCAACGCATTCGGAAGTACAAAATCGTATCAGCTTTGACCGTAAGAACTATTATTATCCTGATTTACCTAAAGGCTATCAAATCACCCAACATTACCGTCCAATCTTACAAGGTGGTTACGTAGATATAAACGTTGACGGTGAAGCCAAGCGCATTCATATTCATCATAGCCATCTTGAGGAAGATGCTGGTAAAAGCAACCACGACTACAGCAAAACTCACACAGGTATTGACCTGAACCGAGCTGGCATGCCGCTCCTGGAGATTGTCTCGCAACCTGAGATGCGCTCACCGCAAGAAGCTGTTGCCTATATCAAGGCGCTGCATAAGCTCATCGTGTTTCTGGAAATTTGCGACGGTAATATGCAAGAAGGATCAATGCGTGTAGACGTTAACGTTTCCATTCGAGAAAGTGAGACAGCACCTTTTGGTACCAAGGTTGAAATAAAAAATATAAACTCGTTCAAATTTGTTGAGAAAGCGTTGAACTATGAGATTCTCAGACAAGCGGAAATTCTTGAATCAGGCGGTGTTATTCAACAAGAAACACGCTTATTTGACGAGGCTTCAGGAACAACCATCTTCATGCGTGGCAAAGAAGATGCCCATGATTACCGCTATCATAAAGATCCTGATATTCCCTACATAGACATTGATGAGGCTACGATTGAGGCTATACGGCAACAAATGCCTGAGTCACCTAGCGATAAGAAACAGCGTTATCTTGATATGTACCAGCTGAGTGATTATGATGCTGGTATTATTAGCCAGGACAAAGGATTTGCAACGCTTTTTGACCAAATTATTGCGTTGAAAACTTGTACAGCGAAGACCTTGGCTAACTGGATATTAGGGCCGATTGCTGGCGCTGTGAATAAAACAAACTGCTCGCTTTCGCAGTCCAAGGTAGGTTTTAAGGCTGTTGCCACTCTGCTATCAATGATAGATGATCAAACAATTTCAAATAATAATGCAAAACTTGTTTTTGAGAAAATGTGGGATACTGGCAAAGACCCACAGACTATTATTCGTGAGGAAGGCTTAGAAGAGATTTCTGATCAGAGTATTATTCAAGCCATGATTGATCAAGTCTTAAGTGAAAATCCATCGCAACTGGAGCAATACAAACAGGGGAATGGTAAACTTGCAGGCTTTTTTGTTGGACAGGTCATGAAAAAAGGCCAAGGCAAAGTTAATCCTAAAATAGCGAATCAGATGCTACAAACTACCCTCAAGTCGCTACTGGATGATAAACCCTAGCTATTTTGTCTCGAAAAAGGTATCATAGATGCTTTAACTTATCGATGCGAGGATCAATGGACAAGCTTAAAGTCAGACAAGGCTGGATCATGTATGCCATTGCCGTGTCTTTTTATTTTTATGATTTCATACTGAAGTTGATTCCCTCTATTATGATGGATAACATCATCGACCGACTGGATATTACCACGGAGCAGTTCGGTTTCGTTGAATTGAGCTTTTATTCAACCTACATCCCAATGCAACTGTTTTGCGGGCCAATACTTGACGAATACGGCCCCAAGAAAATCTTACCATCGGTCATTGGGTTATGTTTGTTGGGAAGTATTATTTCAGCGGTGACTAGGGACTATTATTGGTACCTGCTTGCGCGTTTGTTGATTGGTTTTGGCTCTGCGTTTGCATTCGTCAGTGTTCTAAAAATCGCCAGTGAATGGTTACCGAAACGCGCTTACCCGTTTTTATCTGGCCTTACCACAACTTTCGGTATGCTGGGTGGTATTTTTTCAGAATCCATTGTGCCGATGTTCAACGACTATGACCAATTGTATTTCTACTCAGTGATTTGCAGTGTTGCTGTTCTTCTCATCATTTTGTCTGTTTTGTTCGTTCGCGATGGAGAGCAACATGATGAACCTTTTGATCTGCTCCTTATACTCAAGGATATTAAAACTGTTCTCAGTCGACAACAAATTTGGGTTGCAGGATTGATCGGCCTTGCGATGTTCTCGCCAATTCAATTATTCGTGACCTGGGCAATACCATTTTTTGCCCATGACTTGGCCATTGACAAGATCACCAGTGGCAATATTGCCAGTATGCTGTTTTGGGGCACTTGTGTGTTTGCTCCAATTATTGGCTGGGTTGCCACTAGAATACAGCATATGAAATCGTTACTACTATTAGGTAATTTTTTATCACTTGTTGGGATGATCATGGTAATATTCAGTGCGCACAATAGTGTTTTATCAGCGATGCTTCTCATGTTTCTTGTCGGCGCGGGGGTTTCTGCTCAACCATTAGTATTTGTTTACGCCACACGTGAAGTTGATATTCACCTAACCGCGACAGCTGTGGCTGCAACAAACTTTATTGTTAATTTAAGTAGTCTGCTCCAGCCTTATATCGGCAGACAGCTGATACAAGTGTCGCGCAGTGTTTACAGCCTTGCTAGCTGGCGCAATGCGCTCGCTATTATTCCGTTGCTTTTGTTCATAAACTTCATATTCATTTATATACTTAAGGAAACTCAGTATGACAATGACAACAGCTAGCACACAGCAGACAACGAATACAGCTGGATTGTATTATATCAAAACGCATGGTTGCCAAATGAATGAGGAGGATTCCAACAAGATGGGCAACCTATTGCAGGAGCAGTGCCAAATGTCTCCATGCACAAGTGTTCAAGATGCCGACTTAATTATTCTCAACACCTGTTCAATTCGTGAGAAAGCACAGGAGAAGGTTTTTTCTGAGTTAGGAAGATGGCGTAAAGAAATCAAGTGTAAAGATGATGTTGTCATCGCAGTTGCTGGTTGTGTTGCTTCTCAAGAGGCTGATGAGATTTTTAAACGTGCGCCGTTTGTAAAAATTGTGATTGGGCCACAAACAATCCATCGTTTAGGCGATTTATACCGTCAGTGTAAATCATCTAAAAAGCGTCAAATCGACGTTAGTTTTCCTGCAATAGAAAAATTTGATCATCTACCGCAGAATACCGAGAGCGCAGTATCATCTTTTTTGACTATCATGGAAGGTTGCAACAAGTTCTGTAGCTACTGTATTGTCCCCTACACCCGCGGAGAAGAGATTAGTCGCGATTTCAAAAACGTGATTGAAGAGGCTAAGCATTTAGCGCGCACTGGAGCAAGAGAAATTGTACTTCTTGGTCAAAATGTCAACGACTATTACGGCAAGATTGACGAAACGATTGATGGCAACCTAGCGCTATTAATACAGACGATCAGTCAGATACCGGGCATTGAGCGTATTCGATTCACGACATCACATCCACAAGCTTTCGATGATACGCTTATTGATGCCTATGATGCTCGAAACACTAAGTTGTGTAACCACCTCCATTTACCTGTACAGAGCGGTAGTAATCGTATTCTCAAGAATATGAAACGTGATTATACAATTGAAAAATATCTTGAAATCATTGACCAGCTCCGATGCAAGCGGCCCGGCTTGCCTATCTCAACTGATATCATTGTCGGGTTTCCTGGTGAAACCGAAGATGATTTTCAACAAACGATGGCCTTAGTTGATCGGGTAAAATTTGACTCATCATTTAGCTTTATTTATAGCCCGAGGCCGGGAACGCCTGCTAGTGAGCTTGTTGATGAGGTTCCGCTTGAAGAAAAAAAATCACGCCTTGCGCGCTTACAGACGCGGTTGAAATACTATGCTGACCAAATCGCTCTGTCTATGGTTGGACAGACGGTAACAGTACTTGTTGAGGGGATGTCAAAAAAGAGCAATCGTCAGCTTTCTGGCCGAACCGAAAATAATCGTATCGTTAACTTTCCTGGTGATGCCAGTTTTCTTGGTCAAATTGTACATGTTACCATCACGGAGAAATGTCAAAATAGTCTTAGGGGTCGGCTTGTCTCTGGCGCCGATCAAGCACAAGCCAACCACTCTACTGATAGACAGTCATTGGCAGCGGCAACCTAATGGTAGGACTTTAGTCTACACGCATCATAATCGCTATCTTCGGATCTTATTTTGGCAGTGTGTATACAATATGCCTATTACATGAGATTGAAATTGATGTTCTGACCAATAAATCCACACAAAACTCATCAACAGTGCTATACTTTATTTTATTTGGAGCCTTATTTTGTCCACAGCTGGCGCAAAGCAAAAAATCAAACTGCTACCGCATGACCCGGAAAAAATCAAGATATTGTGTGGTGTCTGCGATGAATACCTTACAGCATTGGAAAATCATTTTCATGTAAAAATAAATCATCGAGATCATCAGTTCTCGATCATCGGATCAAAGGATGCACAATCTAATACTGCTCGTGCGCTACTTGAGCTCTATGATATTGTTAAAGAGACACAGCAGCTCTCTATTGAGGAAGTTCATGCGCTTCTATTGCGTATTGGAGAAACCACCGACAGTCAAAGTGCAGTTTCCAGTCGACAAATTGTATTGGCTGAGCGAAAAATACAATTACAAAATGCCAAGCAGATAGAATATGTTGATGCAATTCAACAGCATACTGTTACATTTGCATATGGCCCAGCAGGTACCGGAAAAACATTTCTTGCAGTTGCAGCTGCGCTCGAGGCGTTGTATCAACATGAGATAAAAAAAATCATATTAGTTAGACCTGCGGTGAATGCCGGAGAAAGCATTGGGTTTTTGCCGGGGGATATCAATGAAAAGTTTAACCCTTATATACAGCCATTTTACGACTCATTACAGACACTTATTTCCTATGAAAAAAGCAAAAAACTGCAAAATGAGCACGTAATTGAAATCGCTCCGCTTGCATTCATGCGTGGGCGTACGCTTGCAAATGCGTTTATTATTCTCGATGAGGGTCAAAATACAACGATTGAGCAAATGAAAATGATACTCACACGTATTGGTCATAACAGTAAACTTGTTATAACTGGTGATATTAGTCAAATTGATTTACCAAAACCTCAATTATCAGGTTTGGTGCACGCAAAACGAATATTAACGGATATTCCTGATATTGCTCATCTTAGCTTTAAAAATAATCACGTGGTTCGCCATAGACTGATCCAAAAAATCATCACAGCCTATGAAAAGGATAAGCATTGATTATGGGTAAGCAGTCATCATCTTTGTTTAGCGCATGGTCTAAAGTATTCTCGTGGTTTGAGACACCTAAGACGCCTGACGATCTCAAGGCACTTTGCTCGCGCTTGTATACACAGAAAGTGATTCGTCATGACTTGATGACAAAAATTTGCCGATTGATCGACCTTGATCATATTCGTGTCAAGGATATCATGGTATCAAGAGCGAATATGACACTCATTTGTATCGACCAACCTGTTAGTGAGATCCGTCGACTCGTTGCGGACTCGGGTCACTCAAGATTCCCCGTTTTAGACTCTGATCAACGCAAGGTGATTGGTATTGTTTTTGCTAAAGATCTTGTTATCCATCAACAAAAAAAGTCCATTAAGCATTTACTGCGTAAAGCATTTTTCATACCCGAGAGTAAACGTTTGGATAACTTATTAAACGAATTCCAAAGTAAACATCAGCATATGGCTATCGTCGTTGACGAATACGGTGATCACGCTGGCCTTGTCACCATAGAAGATATCATTGAACAAATTACCGGTGATATCGAAGATGAGCATGATCACCAGGATGATACAGATGGGATAAGACGTGTTGATGATTCCCATTTTATTGTGCAAGCGACATTAACTATTGAAGACTTTAACGAAACTTTTGGGACGCAATTATCTCGTGAAAATACAGATACCATTGGCGGAATTATTCTAGGTCATTTGGGCTACATACCAGAACAAGGAACACAGCTGTCCTTGCATGGCATACAAATCAAAATTCATGCAGCCAATGAGAAGCAAATTCTCTCTCTTCTCGTATCTATTGATGGTGTCGCTAAGAAGCCATAAGTTGTCTTTTTCACCATGACTCTTCAAAATACGCAACGAGGGTTGACCTTACTGCAATACATAATCTTAGCGGGTACGTGCTTCAATGCTTTTTGACCTCATGACGATTGGCATTTACAATCTGTAACGTCTCATAAACATTTTGATGCGATGATTAAACCTGTTATAATGGCCTCACAGTTCATTTGTTAGGTTTTATGATCGACTCTTATCAACCAAAAATAATTGAAAAAGAAGCACAAAAGTACTGGGACACCACACAAGCGTTCAAAATAGACCATCTTGCTGATGCGCCCAGATCAAAAAACTTCTATTGTTTGAGTATGTTTCCCTATACCAGTGGCAATATTCATATGGGGCATGTGCGTAATTATACAATTGGTGATGTGATGACGCGTATCAAAAAAATGCAAGGATACAATGTGCTGCAACCAATGGGCTGGGATAGTTTTGGATTACCAGCTGAGAATGCAGCGATTAAGGGCAAACGCCACCCGGCCGAATGGACTCGAGAGAATATCGCAAGTATGGGACATGAGCTCAAGCAAATTGGTTTTGCCTATGATTGGAACAGAGAGTTTGCGACCTGTGACGAAGATTATTATCGATGGCAGCAATGGCTTTTTATACAGATGCTTGAGCGAGGTTTGGTTTATCGAAAGGCATCGATTGTAAATTGGGACCCAGTTGATCAAACCGTTCTGGCGAACGAGCAAGTTGTTAATGGTCGTGGCTGGCGCTCAAATGCGCTTGTCGAGCAAAAAAATATTCCGCAGTGGTTCTGTAAGATAACTGATTATGCAGAACGACTTTCAGATGATCTTGAAAATCTTGATGAATGGCCGGATGCCGTAAAAATCATGCAGAGAAATTGGATCGGAAAGTCGCATGGCGCTAATGTATTTTTTAAATTAAAATCGCGATCTGATCGTCTTGAGGTTTTTACAACCCGTCCTGATACCCTGTTTGGCGCGACATTTATGGCCATTGCACCTGATCATCCGTTGGCAATTGCATGCGCAGAAAATGACGAAATAATTCAAGAATTTATCAATACTTGCAAGCAACAATCAACCGCAGAAGCTGATATTGCGACAGCAGAAAAAAAAGGCGTTTTGACTCCATTGATCGCGATTAACCCCATCAATGGTGAGGAAATCCCAGTGTGGATTGCCAATTATATACTTATGAGCTATGGCACTGGTGCCATCATGGCGGTACCAGCTGAAGATGAGCGGGATGCTGAGTTTGCTGACAAGTATCAACTTCCTATTGTCACTGTTTATGACCATAACTTAGATAAACCAACACTGATTAACGCACAACAGTTTACAGGACTTGATCAAGAAGCAGCAGTGACAAATATCATTCAGGCGCTGGCAGATGCTGGGCA
>MDTC01208174.1_pt1 | contig 23558 bp, 24 predicted proteins | sample 811181 | NCBI WGS metagenome assembly MDTC01 (sample SAMN05326644, study PRJNA326480) | marine metagenome | isolation source: seawater | place: Pacific Ocean: North | collected 2011 | reverse complement strand
TGAAGATAAGTTTAGCATTGGTATCAAACGCCAAGCTACGTATCCATGCATTACTGCTAATATAGAAATAGCGACTAAAAAGAACACTTTTTAAGAATAATTATATTATTCTAAAGTAAAAAATTGAATACCTAATAAATTAAATGAAATTATTTCTTTTCTACGATCTCAAGTAATTCCAACTCAAAAATAAGCAGGCTATTAGGGGGTATTGATGATTTTTTCCTAGTACCATATCCTAATTTTGGATGAATAAATAATTCAAATTTTGCACCTACTTTCATAAGCTGTAACCCTTCTGTCCAACCTCTAATTACTTGATTTGCATAAAACATTGAAGGCTCATCTTCATTAGAACTATCAAAGACCGTACCATCTATCAATCTACCACTATAATGCACCTTTACTCTATCTTTAGGGCCAGGAGAATCACCATCTCCTTCTTTAATTACACGATACTGAAGTCCAGTTGGAGTCTCTTTGACCTCTGAATTCTCAGTTTTATTATTTTTTATAAACTCATCAGCTGCTTTTAAATTATTTTCAACTTCTAATTTAGCTTTTTCTCTCAATTTATTCTGAAGGTTCATCATGACTTGTCGACGTTGCTTTTTATCAAGCTGAACATCCTTTGTCTCATACGCATCAATGATGCCAGATAGAAAAATATCATAATTAAGATCAATATTATCACGCATAAGATTTTCACCTATATCAGCTCCCAAAGCATAAGATGTTGAATCTTCGAAAGTGGCTATCTTTGCACTACCACCTCGATGAGAATTTGTCTGACAAGCAAATAATAATAGTCCAAGAATTAAAATAAATCCTTTTTTCATTTTTGGATTCCTTTACTTTATAAAATTAAGGTATAAAATTTATAATTTTAGTCTACTTTAAGACTCAGATAGTAATAAAATAGCACCTGCAATGATTGATATAATAGCTAAACCAAGAAAAGGACGTCCAGCGATAAAAGAAAGAATCGTACTCACGAAGGTTAATAAAACTATAGCTAAACCTCCAAAAATTAGGTACCAAGCGATTTGTCTTTTATTCATTTTTTCATTCCTTAATAAACGGCTCTATGGATAAATATACCATTCTTTGTATTTTTATAATTAGAAACTACAGAATAATGTTAAATGTTCCGGAAAAAAAATGACCCCGACTACTGATTTTTCAATTAGAACTCTTATTGGAGGCTATGATAATAATTTCACATATATTATAACCTGTAACATCACTAGAAGACAAATAATTATTGATGCATCTGTCAAATGGGAGATGGTTAAACCTTATATTAATAGTTATCCTATCACATTAGTGATCACCCACACTCATAAAGATCATATAGCTTATTTAAAAGAATTTGCATTAGCCAGGCCCAATCTTAAAATAATTGGACACCAAAATTCTGAAAAACTATTTTCAAATTACAATTTTCAACTTATCCAAGATTCTCAAAGTTTTAATATCGGCCAAATAAATATTGAAGCAATTTACACACCCGGACATTATTTTGATTCTATATGTTATTTAATTGGAAATGTATTATTTACAGGAGATACGCTCTTTGTCGGGAGAACTGGAAGGGTGTTAAGTCCCAAAAGTAATATTGTAGATTTATATGATTCCGTATATAATAAATTATTACTGCTGCCACATAATACAAGGATTTATCCAGGGCATAATTATGGTAAAAAAAAATCTATTACAATTGGAGATAATATCAAAATAAGTCCATTACTGCAGGCAAATAATTTTAATGATTTTAAACTAAAAATGACTGAATATGAAAAAATGAGAAGCCCCGGGTCATAATGATGATTTGTAACTCTTTTAATACATCTTCTAATCCAACTCGCGCTATTATAGCTCTGCATGGTTGGACTGGAGATGTACACTCTATGGACCCTATCGTAAAATCTATTAAGATTCCAAATACTAAATGGGTTTTACCTCAAGCTCCATATATATCAGAAAAACAAGGTTTTACTTGGTTCCAAGGTTCTGATGAAACAGGATGGCTCTATAAAAAATCATTTAATATTTTATCTAATCTTATTGAAAACCTAGTAAAAGAAGGATTTAATTATAATGATATTTTTATGATTGGTTTTTCTCAAGGGGCTTGCTTGACCAAAGAATATCTAATTAGACAATCATTTTCAATTGGTGGGATTATCCCAGTCGCTGGTTTTATTCGTTATAAAGAAAAATTTCTAAAAGATTCTACATCTAAAAGTAAAAATACACGAATATTTTTAATACATGGTAAGAAAGATAAAGTTGTACTGCCTATTGAAAGTGAACAATCTTATAATTTATTTAATAGTTTAGGATATTCTGTACAATTAGCTCTAGAACCTGTTGGACATAAAATACCTCTAAGAATCAAAGATGAAATACGGAGATTTATTATAAATCAATCATGAATGATAGGACATACAAGTAGACCTACTATGTTAATATATCCTAATCTAAACGGACATTGATTGCTTTATCACCTCGCATACCAAAATCAATATCAAACGAAACCCGTTGACCTGGCAATAGACCCTTAGCTTTTAGATGCTCACGTAAACCGCTAACATGTACAAAATAATCTTCACCTTCATCAGATATTACAAAACCAAAGCCTTTTGATGTATCATATTCTTTGACAACACCTTGTTTCATTTTTTATTGTCTTTAGGCTTGAAATCCATTGAAACAGAATTAATACAATATCTTAAACCTGTTGGATCTGGGCCATCATTAAAAACATGCCCCAAATGGCTATCACATTTACTACATGTAATTTCAATCCTATTCATTCCTAAAGAATTATCTTCAGTCTCTTCAACGGATTCTTCGATTGCATCATAAAATGCAGGCCATCCACAACCAGATCTATACTTTGTTTCAGAGTTAAATAAAGTACCGCCACAACCTGCACAGGTATATACTCCGTCTTCAAAATGTCCATCATATTTACCTGTAAAAGCCCGCTCAGTTCCTTTTTCTCGTAATATCTTATATTCTTCTGGAGATAAGATTCGTTTCCATTCTGATTCAGTTCTTTTCACTTTTTTTAATACTTTGTTTTGATTTGAGTTTGAAATAGCATGTTTATTTTTCCCTGATTGTCCATTTAATATTATCAATGTAAATAAAATAATGGGGACTAAAATAATGATCCTCATTAAGTTTGAATAATTATTACTCATCCTCTCTACTTAAATAATTTGGGAAAATTAAGCCGTAATTTAAGATTTAAATTTCTTTATTGTTAATGAAACAGTTATGATTATGAAATTTTGATTTTTAATATTGAACTACCATATTTATTAATAATGACATTGCAATATCAACCCCAATTCAAACATCGATTGAAGATACTGTTAATTATCTGTTATTATCATTGTGTATCTTTAGTCTCCCAGAGCATCGATCCTCAAGTAAATACCATTTTAAATAATAGAATTCAAAACAATATTATCTCTAAAGGACCATCTCCATTAACGATCAATGTATTTGATTGGTCAGAACATGCAAATGAGGACTATATTGAACTCTCCTGGAGAAAAATGACATCAAAGGAAAATCTAGGACTATTAATTTATAAAGGTCTAAAAAATAAATCTTTAAAATTTTGGAAAGATTATAGAAGAGAATCAAAACCTTATTATACTATTCTAGAGAGAGCAATCTCTTCAAACCAAATTTATGCATATTTACTTAGTGATGTTCGTATACATGATATTAGGACTGACAATAACATGATTAAAGTGGATCTAGATTATTCGAAACGATTTACTATGAACCCCAATCCTATAGTGCCTGAAATTCAAATAGTATTAAACCTAGATTCAAATGCCCTGGTGCAAATAGATTCCTATAATAGTATGGGAGACCATATTGACTCCATTATACAGAATAATCTTCAAGAAGGTGAATATGTACTTAAATGGGATGCGTCTAATGTGCTATCTGGTTTTTACATGGTAACTGTACATTACGATAATGCTCTTACACCCAACCATGAAGTAACCATATTATAAATAGTTTTTATCTATAATAGTTTAATGCCCCTGAAACTGCAATACCAATTGAGATAAAATAAAGTATACCCGATATTTCATCTGGTAAATTTAAAAAAGCGTCTAACATAATGACTACGAATGCAGTAATACCCATACATGTAATAATGAAAAAAAACTTTTTTATATTTTGAATCATTAAATATGAGTTGACCAAATTAAAAAATAATAGAAGAGAATAAATCCTAGGCATATTAGGATCATGATTCTAATTGCAATTTTCTTCATCTTCCTTTTAACCTATATATAATAAGAAATTTTATCTGAATTAATTTTCAACTATATCAGCAATAATTAATAAATCAAAAACTGAATGATTAGAATCTGAATCTATATCACCTGCCCACCATTGGAATTCTGTTATACTATCTTCTAATAATATTGAATTCTTAAGCTCTTCTACATCGACTAAATTAATAATTCCATCATTATTCATATCACCTTTCGTACTAATAACTTGATAATTTTTCATAACGTTATAACCTCCAAGAATACATGTCAATGCCACCTCTGAATGCCCACCAAATACTTCTGGATATAAAGTTATATTGATATTGTCTGCCCCATTTGTGATAAAATTATTATAAGCAACTTGCGCATTTTCATACGGAATAATATCATCCCCTAATCCATGAAAAAAGTATGTTGGACTTTGTGGAATCCAGTCTAATAGAGTATTAGCATCTAAGGTTTGTCTAAAAAAATGATCTTCGCTTATTGTGAACTCTTCTAATACTTCTGGCAATAATATATCTAATGGGTTAGCTGGCATTATATTATCTATTGAACTACCTGAATGGGTGCCATCGAATAATGATGGTAAGGTATCAGCCCAAAATGGATCAAAATAATAATTAAAATCAGCACTATCTCCTTCATACATCCAGAGATGACTTGTAAGAACATAAGGGACATAATATGGTCTTGGATAAGATGGAATCGATAAAAAATAATTCACCATTGTACCTCCAAGATCGTAAGGACCAGCCATTGGACACGAAACCGTAATATTCATTTCATCAGAATAATTCGCTTCAATACCCTTCTGAGCCGCGAGCGTAGCATAACCTCCTTCAGAATAACCAAATAATAATAATTGATCATTAAATTGAAATTGTTCATCATCTTCTAATATAAATGATAATCTTTTTATACTTCGAATCATATTTACTATAGCTCTTGTATATGAATCTGCTACAATGTAGGGATGATATTTATTAGGGTCTCCAAGACCTTCATAATCTGGAAACAACGTAATAAAACCAGATGACGCTGATATTAATCCCACTAATGCTATTTCAGGATTATTAATATTTAAACCTGTTAAAGATGGCGCATCATTATCTAAAGCAGTCGTACCATGTTGGTAGCTAGCAATAGGGAAAGCAATAACTGATGCCTGAGGGATACAAACAAGGGCGCCTAATGTATCAACCTCTCCTGATGGGCGATGGGATTCATAATTCAATTTATAAACTGAAATTGGATAATCTACCTGTGCAAACTGGCTAGCGCCCATAGAATTTAAATAAAATAAAATCTCAGTTGTTGATAATGTACTTTGAAGTTCATACGAAATTAAGTCTCCATCTTCAGCATGAAGATGGCAAAAAAGCAATATCGTAATAATTATTGAAACTGAATATTTATAAAGCATGTTCTAAATTAATGAAATTAACTATAAAATTTGGCCATAGAATAATCTTGTCTATCTTTTTTTAATTCTAACGGTAGTTTATATAAATTAAATGCAATCGATATCCGAACTTTATTACTACTGTTTACTTCAGCAGCATGTTCTAAATTGGATGGGAATAATACCATTTTCCCTTCATCAGGCTCTTCATTTAAATAAAGCCATTTTTGATTTTTTTTAACTCTAAATATTAGATTACCAGAATTTTCAGGGACTTTCAAATAAAACACGCCAGACATGCATGCCTTTTCTTTATGGTCATGCCATCCAGTAGAATCACCAGGTTTCATAATATTGAACCAAAATTCATCTGTAAAAAATCCCATTCCTGAATGTGGAACTATCACTGAACCTAATTTATTTTTATTAATAAAATTAGCCGCACCTGTGAAAATAGTTTCAACTTTTGGTATAAATTGAATATCTAAGAATTGATTTTCCCAACGATTCTTAATTTTATGAGAGTTAACGCACTTATCATAATTTTTCTCTAAATCAGAAATAATAATAGCCCGATCCATTTTAGAAACATCTGGGTATAATCGATAAATGGGGAATTTAAAAGGCTCCATAGGTTTCAATTTAAGCAGGGGTTAAATTAAATCTTTATATTATTATTGAATACATTATGATCAAATTCAAAAAACTAATCCCAATTATTTTTGGTTTACTATTGTGGATTATTGGTCCTCCAATTGGATTAACACCCAGTGCATATCATATATTTGTTATTTTTTTATCAGTCATCTTGTCCTTATTAATCCGTGCAATACCCTTGGCTGTTTCTGTTTTATCTGGATTAATAATCTCAATTTTATTAAATATCCTAACTTTAAAAGATGCATTAAAGGGTTATGCTGATTCAACAACTTGGCTCGTCGTAATTGCTTTTCTTATTTCTGGTATCATTATCCATACTGGTTTAGGTAAACGTATTTCATTGATTTGTATCCGTACATTTGGAAATTCAATAACTGGGCTGGGATATGGAATTTGTGTTGCAGAATTTATCCTAGGTCCCTTAGTCCCTTCCAATACTGCTCGGGGTGGAGGTATTCTTGCACCAATCGTTGATTCAATATCTCAATCACTCGGATCATCACCTTTAAAATCACCTGAGAAGGCTGGGCAATATTTACATCTTGTAGGAGCACATGCCAATTTGATAACTGCGGCAATGTTCCTTACCGGGATGGCAGCTAATCCACTTATCTCAAAAGCAGCAATGGATATTTTTCAAATTGAATTTGATTGGGTTACATGGGCTTTGGGAAGTATCATACCAGGCATTATAGGTTTAGTTCTCCTCCCCATCTTGATTCGCTTTTGCTCTAAACCAACAATTCAATCAATTGAATCAATACATAAAAAAATACAAACTGAAATACAACAACTTGGTGCTTGGTCAAAAAATGAAATAATCACTGCAATCATTCTTGGCTTAATGCTAATTCTTTGGATTACAAAGGCAATTCATGGTCTAGGTACAACCACTGTTGCATTATTGGGATTAGTGGTCCTCTTAATTTTAAATACCATATCTTGGGATCAAATAGTCAAAAACCATAAAGCATGGGATACATTAATTTGGTTAGGGGGTTTGCTCACACTAGCAAACAGTTTAAAAGATTTAGGTTTTATATCTTGGCTTTCTAATAATCTTCAACAAAGTTTTTCACATCTTACACCTATATTATTATTGATAATATTTGCAATTATCTACTTCTATTCTATGTATATCTTCTCAATGCTAACTGCACATATTATCGCTCTTTCTAGCGCCGTATTTCTAGTCCTATCTGGGATTGATATTAATCCAGTCATTATCGTTGCAATCATTGCATACTTTTCTAATCTATGCGGGTGTTTAACGAATTATTCTACAGGCCCTGTAATCATCTATTTTGGGAATGGATACGTCCAACCATCATCTTGGTTTAAAATTGGATTTATTGTTTCAATCTTCCATATCATTATTTGGCTTGGGATAGGTTCAATCTGGTGGAAAATAATAGGCTGGTGGTAATAAAACAAAAAACCCTCTATCGTTTGATAAAGGGTTTTTTGTTTAAGATAAAATAAAATTACCTATTTTAATAAAATCATTTTTTTAGTTTGTCTAAATGAACCAGAAATGAGTTCAGAAAAATAAACTCCACTTGCAAATTGACCAGCATCCCATTGCAAATCATAGGTCCCAGGCTGAAATTGTTCATTGATCAATACAGCAACAACACTACCTGTAATATCATAAATCTTTAGCGTTGTAATTCCACTAGTGCTTTCTGCTACATCAAAGCGAATAGTAGTTTTTGGGTTAAATGGATTTGGAAAATTTGCATATAATTTAAATTCCTTAGGTAAAGCACTTAATTCTGGATCTGAAATTGAAAGAGTTATACAATCATCATTTGACTCTCCTGGTGTTGGGAATGTATAACAACCTACACCATCTTCATCAAAACTCTGAGATAGTTCAACATCATCCATTTCAACTGATGGCTCTAAAGTAACTGTTAACATATTATTTTGTGCATCTGCTAAAACAATAATATCACCATTAGCACTTAAGCCAGATTCAAAACTACCTGGATCATCTTTATAACCTACCCAATACCCACCTGCAGGGATTGCAATATATCCAAAAGTTAAGTCATCTAGCTCATCATTATCATCAAGCTGAAATCCTTCTAATGAACATTCATTATCACCCGAATTATATATCTCTATATAATCTTCTGGATCACCAGATGTATGTCCTTCGCTAACATAGACTGTACCTAAAACGCATGGTTCAGCATTATCTTCTTGATTTAAGAAGAGCATCATCGTTTCAACAAGATTAGTAATATCTTCTAACTGATCTAGACCTAGCATTTGAAAATAATCATCATCCTCATCAATGCAATCATCATAGCTTTCTTCATCTTCACATGGATCATAAGATCCAGATAATTGAATCCCAGTATCAGTAATTGTATACACAAAGCTTTGTGTATCAATATATGTCGAATCATAACCATAGTAGTAATCATCGCTCTCTTCCATCATAAGCCATAATGAAGTTGAATTTGCATCCCAATTAAAATAATTTGTATCAATTTCTGATACTTCACCATCTTCATAACCTATAAAAATATCTCTAGCTGTGAAGTCTGAGTAAAATGAAACATACCCTTCTTCAGTATTACCCTCATCATCACCAAACATGTCCATCGGAAGCGATATAGATGTTGCCACTCCAGCAACTAGATGTGTCGTCTGTGGGGCAATAGCACCTGTCACATTTAAGCCATAATAACCTGATGAGTCTTCCAAACTTAAATTGTCAAAAGTAATTGCATATAATGCAGTATCTATACCCACTGCATTTACCATTGCTGTTGAATCTAGTGCATATAATTCTACGCCTCCATCTTCATGGTCACCCATCGGTAACATTGCTCTAACTTCAGCTAAAGTACCATCATCATTGGTGGTTAGACCCATCACGACAGGATTTTCAATTCCTAAACTATCTGGATCGGCACCAAACATTAACATCATATATTCCATCATAGTGAAGTTCATCATTAATAACTCTGGTTGAAAATCATCACCATCATCATCGTGATCATCATGTGGAGTAATATTAAAAATACCACGTTGTGCACTGGATAAAATGACATAATCTTCATTATCATTATAACCTGCAGGTTGACTACCTCCATACGCCCAAAGTTCACCATCGAAGTTCACTGCAGAAGAATGTCTCCTCCCTTCCATGTTGCTTTCTAATTCATAGAATTCATTTTCCCATGGACTATAAGCACCGGTAAACTCAATATTGGCATAATCACCCACCACAAAGATTAAATCTCCATTAGTTGATACAGAATTAGCGGAAATAGGGTTTGGCAATGACCCTACAGTTTCCCAAACATCATCACCGATATGATAAGCATTTATGTCATCAGAAACAGAGCCATTATAGCCTCCAAACGTATATAATACTCCATCCACTACTACACCATTTGTATTCATGGAATCTGGCATATCAGCTAAACGTGTCCATTGTTCATTTTCTGGATCAAAAACATAAAGACGACTAGAATATTGCAAGTCATCCCCATCATAATATCCACCACCAAAAGTATAAATTTTATTGTCCCATACAGCACTTCCACCATACCATACTGGATGTGGATTTGTTTCACTAACTGAGACTTCACCAGTAGATGTATTAATAATCTCTACTATATCAGTACCCCCATTATTATGATATCCATTCAAGATATAAATATTACCATTAACATGCTCAGCGTTAGTATAACGCCTTCCAATCAAGTTTTCTCCAAATGTTTCCCAGGAATCATTATTGTGATCATACCGCTCACCATGAGTATGGTATACAGTATTACCTTCTTGATCCGAGTCTGCTCCACAAAGAGCATAAATAAAATTACCATCTTCTGTATAGGCTGCCCCATATCTAGGATAATTCATATTAGCAACATTCTCGAAATCTACAGTCCCTTCATAATGGTCATCTCTATTCTCTTCATCTCCATGTACTGGATATGCAGTACGATAGTAGGAAAAACCACCACCAGTTTGCTGTCCACTGAAACTTAGTAGATGGATATCATAATATTCATATGCTGCTTCACAATAGACAGAAAGAGTATCACCTATAAATGATTGTGGATTACTATTCACAGCTTGATTCCAAGTGGTATAACTAACACCCTCATCCATTGCTCTATGTGTAGACATCCCTGCCCATAATGTACCTGCTGGACCACCATTAGCATAAGAATCTTCTTGAAGAGGATTATAAAACCCTTGATTATCTCTTCTCATAATAGCTACATCATCATTAATAATATCCCAATTCTCAGAATCAGTATAATCGGCATAATCTTCTTTTTCAAAATAAATCCATTCAACATCGTCACTATAGCAAACCTCATCTAATGGATACTCATCTTGGCAACACTCACAATATTCATCGGAAACATCAATGCCGTAATCATTATAATCATCAAACTCACCTTGACAGTTCATATCACAATCCCCATCACCGCCACCAAACATATCCTCTAAATAGTCAGATAAAAGCATATAATGCAATTCTGTTGTTGTCACTGCATCACCATCAGCAATATCTGCAGTTACACTACTTGTGGCTGGGAACATCCCCATTAATGACAGAGGATTAAAAAGCGTTTGATCCGTTCCAACTGTCACTTCAATATCTACGCTCTGTTCTCCAAGAGAATAGTTTCCTGGGATATCTTCTACATCCCGCGTACTTGTAGAAGAAGATTGTTGATTTTGATTGATTAATTTTTGCAAATCTTCCAAAGAATTTATATTATATTTTTTCTGAATTGCTTTATTGATATCTTTCAATGAACTAGAAAAATTATCACTAGCTAAACAGAATGATATCATTAATAAATACAGAGCTATTTTCTTCATTATTATTACCTTTTTTATTTAGTATTTAAAATTTTACTTTGGATTAAAAACTCAACGATTAAAATTATAATTTGCAAAACCAAATGTTTGATAAAAAATTGACCAGCAAAATATTAGGACTATTACCTTTTGAGATACAACAGTAAATAGTAATGCTGATGCATTTGTACGTGGACTTGGGCCATAAATTAAAATACCTACATATATTGCAATAGAGATAAAGAAGAAAGCATAACCCATTGCATATTTTGTTTCTAATATATTAGTTCTATAAAATACCACTGTATAACAAAAAGCAGTTATAGTAAAACAATAAAAGATATTATTCGCAAAAAATACATGCGCATCAAGAACAACATCTGCAGGAGTAAAACCAGTGCCAATTAATCCGATTGCCGAACCAATGGCAAAGGCAGTACCAATGATTGATAATATATAATTTAATTTATCTTTTTTAAAAAATTGGATTAAGCTCAAATAATAAACTGAAAATGTAAATCCCACTATTGTTAACGATAATGAGAATAATATCATAGAAACATAGTTTGGAGATCCGTTATAAGATTTATAAATCCCTAAATCAGAAAAAAAGTTATTTGAGAATGAATAGGCAAGGGTGGATTCATCATGCATGGTCCCGCCAGGATAAAATATCATTCCCATAATTTGAAATAATATAAAAATACAAAGGGCAATCCTAGGGATTGTCACTAATACAACTCTATTAGCTAATGAATTAAGTATGATAGAAAAGTTTAACATAATATTGAATAATTCTATACAAAGAATCCGTTATCTATTTAAGATATATCATCCTCTTAGTTTGATTAAAAGAGCCAGCCTCGATTGTATAAAAGTATACCCCCGCAGGAACTGGATTACCAACATTATTAGTCGCATCCCAACTCGCTCTTTTTTGCCCAGCTGATTCATATCCATTAATCAATGATTTAACTTCATTCCCAATAATATTATAGATTGTTAATCTAACATATGCATCATTAGGTAAATCATAAATTAAAGTTGTTTCAGGATTAAATGGATTTGGAAAATTTTGGTAAATATTAAAATCATTTGGTAATACTGGATCACTCTCAACATTTAAAATCCCAAGGATAGTGTCTTCAAGATCTTCTGGTACACCACTTGTAATATTCTCATGAAAAATAACATTCCCATCCAGATCAATAATAAAAAGATCTCTTTGAGATGCTCCCCATTCTGACCAGGTAGGGAATGGAACTTGATCAGCACATATTGAAGAATTATTCCCATCCGTCCAATTATCTAAACCAGTCATTTGTGTGCTTTTGCCTATTCCAATTAATTCAACCGGTAAACCATCAAGCTTTAATTCACTATAAATATCATTTAACTGCGCGAACCGAGCAGAACAAGTCCCTCATGTAAATGATCCAAAATAATGTAAAGTAACTTTATTCTCAAAAAATGAAGTCCCTACATTAACACCATAATTCTCGGATGTAGGATTTATATCTTCAAGAGAATAGTCATATTGACCTATCAGAAAAGAGATTGTAAATAAAAATAGTATTTTTTTCATGTCTAAGTTTAAAAAAGTTAATTTATTAATAAATAACTATCATTTCTAAAAATACGATGATGTGACCTGGGTCACTCATCATAAATTTGATTTAGGGATACATCAAATAATAATCGTATTCTATATAAGATGCATCTGTTTAGATGTATTTGGTATGTAGAGAGCGGGGCATAATTTAATACAGAAACTTACCTCGGTATAAATTATGCCCCAACCTTTTCAAAATATTATTACACTTCACATTTATCAATCCTTAAAAAACATCTGCCACATATTAGTATCAAATAAATAATTAATTGATAAACCTGCTTGTAGTCCTCCCGAAATACTTACATCTTGATCCTTATCATCATCTATGTCAATATCCTGCTCAGGCTCAAAAGAAATATCAGCATCTATTGGTAAAAGTAAATTCATCCAAAATTTCAATTGTGTTGTTTTGGTGACATTTGTAGAAAAATTAAATGAGGATTCCAAAATTCTTAAATTATTGATATCAACATTAAACTTATCATTGAGTGGAGTCCCAACAAAAAATGACCATGCCCAGTGCTCAAAATCAATCAGACCTTTGAAATTCAATAGGTTAATTCCAATACTATTATCCCAATTTTTAACCGAATAATTATAAGAATATAACAGACCATTAAACTTCATTTTTGTACCAAAATCTAAATAATATCTTGTCCCTGCAAGATTTGCCCAGGCCGATAAAAATGGGTCTGGAGATAATTGACTAATCCAAATATCACCACGCCAACTTCCTGCACCGTAAGCGATACTATGCTTATAAAGGCTTACCCCAATTTGTCTGGAAAAAAGAGTATCATCAATCGCCGTAAACTCTCCAATTTTATCATCTTCCCAAAAAATTGGAACTTCCGCTGTATCACGTTGATAGAATGTCGTATTCCAAAAACGAATATTTTCATTCATCTGATAACTTAATTTTATATCATATTGTAAACGAGAAGTCGCGATGAATAAACCTACACCAATCTCATTTAATTCTTCATTTGGACTAGAAAGTCGAGATTGTCTTTTAATACTAAACAATAAATTCTCCCCTATAAATCCAGTTTCAAAACTACTCTGTTTATACCCCTTATAATTATTAATCACGTAGTCCGTATCCTCCGTATCAAAATAGCTTATGATTTTTTTACTTTGAGAAGCATTTTCAGAACCAATCATAAAACCTTTATATTGCAATTTGAATCCAAAAGATAGGTCTTTTGCGTAATTATCCAATCGATTTCCATAACTTAAATTCAGGTTTAACCAATGAAAAGGGCGCAGCTGATACACAAAGGTTAAATCGTTAAACTTTTGCTCATTATAAATGTGCTGGTTTGATATATAATCCCTAAAGCCAGCATAAGCATCATTATAAGAATGCCCTAGACTCAATGTCGAATATTTAAAAGGTAGAGTTAATTGTTGGTATGTTTTTGATTTATATATATGAGTAATAACTGTATCATTGACTGATTGTTTAAAGGTATGATTATAAAGTGTATTGATTGAATAAGAAGGCTTCTGAACATTCTCAATTATGGGATGAGAAGGAGTTGAGAATAAACCAGGAGATAATAACTGAGCTAATGCAGTACCTTGGAATAATAAAGCATAGAATAAATTAAAAAGGGGTAAGAAATTCTTACCCCTTTTTATAAAAAAAATGAACTTAGTCCCAGGTTTTGTCCCAATCATCTCCATCTTCAAAGTCTAAGAATTCCATTAAATCATCAACAGTCCATGTTGGAAATAATCCATTAAAAGTAGGATCCGGCCATCCGTTTTTCCATTCATCATAGGTATCCGCGTCCCATGTGATAACTGGATAAGAATATACTCCTTCAATATATTCCCATTCTGTCCACCAATCGGCTTCGTACAATGTAAAGGTTTCTCCATAGTCTACCGTATTATAATTACCATACATCAATACATTAAGATAACTTACACTAGAATATTCATCGAGAAGATTATTGTAAAGATTCCGTAGTGTATCTTCTATTCCTTCCGGAGGACAACCATAATACCAATAATGAGGACTATCATAATTAATATCATTTGGTGATCCAGAAATTCTTGCTTCAAAATAATAATCATTCCAACCCTGGCAATCATCTTCACCTGGACGGACAAAAGTCCATTCATCGTATAAATGGCCATTCTCACCGTCCCAATCCCAACTTGAATCTAAAGCAGCTGCAATAGTATAAGAAGGAATCATCTGTTTCATATCACTAATTGGATTGACCCAAAATTGTTGTATGTCGACCTGCATACTATCTTCATCACAAATATAATAATAATAGCCATCATAATCATATCCATAGTCATCACATTCTTCATCAATAATCCAGCTTGGTTGATTTAAAACATCACGAGCATCTTGAATACCTTCTATGACATCAAGATATTCATCCTGGTCAATTCGTGGGATAAGATCATCAAAATCATCATCAGTTTCATTATAGTTATATGTTACGGCTGCTTCAAACTTATCAATAGCGGTATTCATCGCTGTAAAAGCAACTGCTAATCTCTCTGCACCATCACTTTTTAGAGTTGCAAAATCTGAGTTTAGATTTAACTCAGCTTCAATACCTGCTGCATCATGAGTTACAAAATCAAAATTATATGCAAGCATCGTATTCAGAACACCTTTTAATGCATGCATCATCATATTCATCAAGTAAACCTCAGTCAAATCAAGTTCTAGCTCTCCTGACTCTACATCAGGCTGCATTTCAGTTGATACGGTAAAAACAAATTCGATTGAGTCTGGTAGGTCTTCAATCAAATTAAGGGATGTAATACCTTGATCAATGTAAGGGAGCAAGACACTACTAATTACTGTCTGCAAATCACTTAGCTGTGGTACATCTTCTTGAGTAATTTTTGCCATATTCAATGGTACACCAACAAAAGATGATATTGGGATCTGCATACCTTCCTGACTGATTGGAAGGCCAAAGCCATTTCTACCTAATATTTGAGACTCAGATTGCTCAACTTCAAATGGAGTAGTGTTGGCAAAATAATTATCCCAACTATCCACCATATCTCGAAATGATTGATCCTGAGTAACTTGTAAAAGGCCCGTTAAAGATGCACCTAAATGAGCATCATAATTCTCAGGGTTTACAGTTCTTGCTTCATCAAAACTATCATATGCATCTGTAAAATCTACCATGTCTAAAAGACCTTGAACTGAATCTGGTTCATCAGAATCATATAATTCAGAGAATACATTCTCTAGCTCAACATTCCCTTCTTCAACTAAAGCATCTGACTCTGCTATATCTTCTTCAGTAATTATTTTATCAGGATCTACTGATTCCTCATCTAAAAACTCTTCACACGACCAAATACTTAAAGATATAATCCCAAAAAATATTAAATAAAAAATAGATTTATTCATGCTCTCCTCCATCTTATTTAAACATAGATAAATAGAATATAATCATAATTGCTGGATTATTTTAATAAAGTAAGCTTTTTAATTTCGAAAGAACGATCTGTCTGAATCTTATAAAAATATATTCCAGATGAAAAATGTTAATCATCATTTATATAATATTAATGCGTACGATAGTCTACGTTTATCTACCGCCTAATAGGATAACGATTTCTACTAAAATAAAGTAAAAGCCCAGAATCCCTTTTTCCCATGGCTTAAGATTACTCTGCCAGGTCCAGTATCCCATTAACACTCCATTAAAAATAAATATCCAAATTGAAAGAAGTCGAATATTAAATTCAAATTTATAATACCAAAACAATCCCGCAAAAATAATAATCCCAATAAGAATGAGAGTAAATTCTTTGATATAATGAACCAAAATTTGTTTTTTTTGTTCTTCCATGTTATCCCAACCGATTTATATATCTAACGTTTAATTTTTAGTTTTATTATAGGTACCCCAATAAGGTCTACCATATTTATTAAATAATATTGCTAAACCATTATTTTGTTTTGTTGATCCAAAATACCCAGTCTGTTTTATATTATTACTATATGTTGATAAGTGTCCGCTACCGCCTTCACCAGTACCTAGATAAGCAGTTTTAAAACCATCAGAATTATTTGTCTTAAGGAGGCCTCCTCCATTAATACCAGTACCTAGATAAGCAGTTTGCCTTCCATCATCATTGTATATTTCTAAATGTCCATTATTTAACATTTGTAACCATCCTCCACCATTGATAGCAGTGCCAAGGCTTATCGTCTGCTGACCTTCATTATTATATGTGGAAATTTTACCGCCGCCTCCTCCAATCGTTCCATGGTAGGCCGTTATTTGTCCGTTCGCATCATAAGTCGAAAGTTTACCACCGCTTTCATCATTACCAAGATAGACCGTTTGATGCCCTTTAGTATTATATGTTTCTATATTACCATCATTGTATAAGACCAGCCAGCTACTTCCATCATTAGTCGTCCCAAGATAAGCTGTCTGTTTGCCTTCGTTATTATACATCGATATATTTCCACCAATAATAGATGTCGTACCACTGACACCTTTTAGTATTAGGGACCTTGCCTCTATCTCTTGACTATTTTGTGAGCCTATAAATAAAAATATGCTCGTAGTCAGACATACAGCTGTAAAGAAACCTGTGTAGTATTGTTTCATGCTAATATCCGTTTCAATAAATAGTTATTATTTTATTAAAATGGATATAGATTGATAAAGAATAACCAAAATTATCCAAGTAGAACTCCGCGTGTTAATCCTTTTCAGGATAACAGATTTTAATTTAGATAAAATGTTTAAAGCAAGTTTTAATTAAAATATTTACAATATAGTATTTATTTCTATATCTATTTTAATTAAAATCAAAAATGACCTTATATTTTTAATTAACCAACTAAAGAAAAATAAATGAATAAAAAATATATTCTTGAACAAATACAATTACGATCAATGAACACACTGGTTGAAAATCTTGGGATTGAAATAACCGATTTAGAAGATTGTGTAGTGTATGGTAAAATGCCTGTTGATAAACGGACTCTACAGCCATTTGGATTATTACATGGTGGTGCGAGTGTTGCTCTTGCTGAGACCCTGGGTAGTGTTGGCGGAGGAATCCAAATTAATCATGAAACTCATAATGTAGTTGGTCTAGAAATTAATACGAGTCATCTAAGATCTGTATCTGAAGGCTGGGTCTACGGAAAAGCAAATGCCATTAGATTAGGTAAAAAAATTCAAGTATGGGAAATCTCAATTAAGAATCAACAAGAAAAAATTATTTCGATAAGTAGATTAACCCTAGCGGTCATAAAGAAGAATACATAAGATACCAAAAATATTAATTTTCTCCATAAAGAGCTCTAAATCCACCATGGATAAAAATATCAAACCATCCATTTTGGTATAAAACTAAAAATAAAATTATTGTAAATAGAATAAAGAACAATCCCAGATAAATAATAAAATATTTTCCCTTCATTTAAATAATCATCTTAATAGTATAACAATATTAATATAATTCAAGAATAAGAATGTAATAAAATAGACTGGCATCTCTAGAGATTACGGTGGAAGAGTATTTTGATTAAGCAGAGGCATTGTAACCGAGATACCAAGGAGGTGCGATACCTCCGCCTAATCATGGCCTTCTATACTGCAGACCCATCATCAGTAATAAAACGATTCAATAATTCATTATACTTGTAATTAAAATTTCTATAGTGATTCAGATCACAATTCATATTAATAAATAATTAATTATGGAATGTAGTAGGCCCAAAAAAGACTCATTATATTCACCGTCTATTTTTTATAGAATAATAGTGAACCTATCAACTTATTAAAATAAATGAGAAAAGAAAATTTTAGAAATATTGCCATTATTGCTCACGTAGATCATGGGAAAACTACACTTGTAGATGGCCTATTAAAACAAAGTGGTACTTTTAAGGCGCATCAAGACGTAGAAGATCGAGTCATGGATTCAATGGATCTAGAAAAAGAGCGTGGAATTACAATTACTGCAAAGAACACAGCGATCTATTATAATGATGTTAAAATCAATATTCTGGATACTCCAGGACATGCTGATTTTGGAGGCGAAGTTGAGAGGAGTTTAAATCTCGTGGATGGTGCAATACTTCTTGTGGATTCTAGTGAAGGGCCTCTACCCCAAACCCGATTTGTTCTAAAAAAGGCTTTAGAGAAAGATCTTCCAATTATCTTAATCATAAATAAAATTGATCGTGCAGATTCTAGGATTGATGAAGTTGTTGATGAAGTATATGACTTATTTATTGATCTCGATGCCAATGACAAACAAATAGAATTTCCAATACTATATACAATTGCAAAAGAGGGGATTGCTCATACTGAACTAGATGATGGGTCTACTGATTTAGAACCTCTTTTTGAAGCAATTATAAACAAAATACCAGGCCCTATGGCTGATGATAATTATACATCGCAATTTCTTGTGACAAATCTAGACTATGATTCTTATGTCGGTCAAATTGCCATTGGTAGATTAACAAATGGTACACTAAAAATGAATGATTCCTATGCACACTGCGGTATTGATGGTATTTCACATAACCATAAATTTTCCGCGCTGTACACTTTTAAAGGTTTAAATAAAATCAAGGTTGATTCACTAGAAGCGGGGGATATCATTGCTGTTGCAGGTATTGAAGGGATTACTATTGGGGATACTATTTCTGATAATGAAAAACCTGAAACTCTCCCTCGGATTAAAATAGATGAACCAACCGTATCAATGTTATTTTATGTAAATAACGGACCTTTTGCAGGTAAGGATGGAAAGTATCTCACATCGCGTCATATTAATGAACGCTTGCAAAAAGAAATTTTGAGTAATGTTTCAATACAAGTTCTAGAAACTGAACGTGCAGATGCCTTTGAAATACATGGTAGAGGTGAATTGCAGATGGCCGTATTAATTGAAACAATGCGGCGAGAAGGATATGAGTTTATGGTTTCAAAACCACAAGTAATTACTCATGAAGAAAATGGCAAAACTATGGAACCTATGGAAAAAGTATTTTTAGATATTCCTGAAGATAAAGTAGGCGTTATTACAGAAAAATTATCTGAAAGAAAAGCACGAATGACAAATCTACAAAATCATGGAAGTGGAAGAGTCAATATTGAGTTCTCTATACCTTCTAGAGGCTTAATCGGGTTTCGTTCACAATTCTTAACTGATACACAGGGTGCAGGTATCATGAATAAATTATTTGATGGTTATGCACCTTGGTTTGGACGTATTCCTCAACGTAAAAATGGTGCCCTCGTATCTGATAGAAATGGTGTTGTAACAACCTATGCTTCCACTGGAATGATTGATAGAGGTGAGCTATTTATCGATATCGGAACTGAGGTATATGCTGGAATGATTATTGGAGAAAGAAATAGATCAGAAGATTTAAATGTAAATATTACACGTGAAAAAAAATTAACCAATATGCGTGCATCGGGATCTGACACAAAAGTCTCCTTACGTCCTCCAAGACAATTATCGTTAGATCAATCGATTGAATTTATTGCTGAAGATGAATTGGTTGAAGTGACACCATCTACAATCCGATTAAGGAAAATGGAATTAGATCAAACAAAAAGAGCTGCTCAACGAAAAAAAGAAAAATATCAAGAAGAATAACATTTAATAATAACTATTTTAAACATAGATATTATTTGATTGAATAAGAAAACATGAACCAAATTGATATTTTAAAAAATGAATTCTCTGCACTGAGTGATGCTGTTAAAACTGCAAAACATGAATATCATTCTTTTTCTTTTGCTACCCTAAGATTAAACAAACCTGAAATAAGAACTGTTATATTAAGAGAGATCGATAATCAAAAAAATAGGATCGCTTTTCATTCCGATATTCGCAGTAAAAAATTAGATGATATTAAAATGAATAATCATGTCTCTGCCCTTTTTTACGATAAGATTAGGAGAATACAATTACGAATAAATGGTGAAGCCACTATTGATAAAGATAGTCCACAATTACAATCAAGTTGGAATACTATGCAACCAGAGAGTAAACTTTGTTATATGGGACCTTATGCACCATCAAAAGAATTAAATTCTTTTTTAGTAAATCTTCCAAATTATAATGCCCAAAATATTTCACCTGAATCTGATGCTTTAGGATATAGTAGGTTTTGTAAAGTTATAATTCAGATTAAAAGTATGGATTGGTTACAGCTAAAACACACAGGCCATGAAAGACTATTATTTAGTTTTGATAAAGAAATCACTTCCAAATGGATAGCATCATAATAAAATCATTCCAAAACTAAGTCATGTTGAAAATCTGATCACTATTCTAACATATAAATATTTATCAATATTAATAACCAGATTGTTGATATTTTTCTACACGATCTCTCATTTCTTTTAAGTATTGAGTTGCCTTTAACTCATCATATAATTCTTTTTCTGCTTCTAATTTTGCAAGCAACTTCTTTTCCATCACATTTTCGTTATATTTAAGTAATACAAATGCATTGTATAACTTCCCCTTTGTATAATACTCTCTTTTATCAATTGTTGCTCCAGAAATATCTGATGAAATCACATTCTCAACAGTTGCTTGAAATCTATCCAAAGTTGTTTTCTCTTTTATAATTTGTCTTTCTCTATCAATCGCACCATTAATCTGAGATTTAAGTTCTTTCCCAAGATCACTTTCAGCAGCCAATCTCGCCATATCAAATGCAGACTGTAGATTATCTGCTGTGGCTGTTCCTGCTGTATACCTAATACCTTTTTTATATTCAGGAGGATTTACATACCATTTGGGTGGTTTAATAGTTGATGCGCAACTAATTAAAAAAAATAAAGTTGTTAATAATAAAATTCTAATTTTCATTTTTTGATTCCTTATTGATCTTCTTTAAAAATCTCACTAAGATTTTCCTGTTCACATAATTTATTAATAGAATTATTGAATGCTTTATCTGGACTCTCAAAATCAGCACCCTTGTATTCATCTATTTTGAGAACATTTCTTTTTTGTCCACTTGCAATATTAATAGAACCCATTGAATAAGAAATAAATGGATAATTTTCAGCATATTGTTTCTTATCACTACGCTCAATGACGATATTAATTTTTGTTTCTTCACTTAAGCTATCATCATATTTATACTTAGACAATAAAAATTGTTCCATTTTATTTGAGACTCTTTCTTTTTGATTTTTTGATAATGGGCCTGATACTACTATACTGAGTTTGCCAATTATAGGTCTAATGATAAAACTACCTAATCTCATTTCAGAATCGATATAATTATCATCTCCAAAGATGTTATCACTAAGATTTATACCAACAGTTTGGTCATTATATCCTTTTGGTAAAATAATAATTTCTGTTTTTGTATCTTTATTTGATAGAGAATATTCTAAAAATTGATCATCTAAAAATATACTTATTGGTAATGATGTCGCTAGCACTCCTTTATTTTTTATACTAATAGGTATTGAAATTTTATTTTCTACTAAAGGATTATACTTAAAATTTGCAGTTTCTAATTCCATATCTAAACCAGAGATCAACTGGCTTATCAATGTTTTAATTTTTGTGTAAAGAAACTCATTGCTATCATCATCTTCATATAATAGATCGTGTTCTAAAATTAGGCCTAACGCTGTATTAAGATTTGATAACTGACCAGCTACATCAAAATTGTTAAGATTTAAAATTATCTTCTCAATTTCATCTTTCGCTTGGTTTTTTTGTGCAATTTTTTGTTTATAATATTTTTGTTTATCTAATCCCAATAATAAATAGAAATTCTGTTTATCTTTATATTCATCTATCTTCTTTACTTCTTTTAAAGTTTGTTGAATATTCACCTGTGTAAAATCGGTATACCTATCTTGGACTGTCTTGGATAAATCAATCACTTTCTCTCTCGAAATATTTGCTTTGATTTCAACACTTAATTGGCGTGCAATCTCACTCTCTGCGATATTAAAGGCTTGCTGCCTATAATTATTTTGGGTTATCGGTAGTATCGCGAGTCCTAAGAAATACATTGGATCTTCATTAAGATTATCCACCCAAGATGGCTTTGTTGAGCTACAAGATATAAATAATATTAATATAGGTAAATATTTCAACATAGACTAATCTAAGAACCATCTCTTAAACAAACAAAATTTCCATCCAAATAATTGGATGCTTATTTATACATTATGAACTATGACGAGTGAAGACAGGTTCTAGTGGTGTACTCAATGATTCATTATAAGAATATCCATCTAAATCAAATGATAAAATATCATTTGGCTTCTGAATTCGATTCTGGATAATATAACGCGCCATCATACCTCTAGCTTTTTTTGCATAAAAAGATATTATTTTAAATTTTCCTTTTTTCATATCTTTAAACTGTGGAGTAACTACCGGATTATTCAATTCAGGAACATCAATAGATTTAAAGTATTCCACTGACGCACAATTAATAATAGTATTATTCGAATGATGTTTGAGTTCTTCAATAATAGATTTTGAAAGTGAAGTATCCCAATATTCATATAAATTTTTTCCAGATTCATTGACAAGTTTGGTCCCCATTTCTAAACGATGAGGTTGAATCAAATCTAAAGGTTTTAGTACACCATATAGCCCTGATAAAATACGAGTGTTATTTTGTGCGAAATCAATATCATCATTAGAAAGAGTTAGCGCATCTAAGCCTGTGTACGTATCTCCTAAG
>MDTC01144959.1_pt1 | contig 23563 bp, 19 predicted proteins | sample 811181 | NCBI WGS metagenome assembly MDTC01 (sample SAMN05326644, study PRJNA326480) | marine metagenome | isolation source: seawater | place: Pacific Ocean: North | collected 2011 | reverse complement strand
GGCGCGTGCCCGAGGACATCACCGCCGAGCAGGTCGTCGTCGAGGGCCCCACCGAAGAGGCCCCCCGCCTGTCCGTCTCCGACCGCCTGCTCCGGGTCCAGGACACGACCCACCTGGGCGTCTACAAGGTGCGCTTCGGCGACGGTCGCGCTCGCTTCGCGGTCAACCTGCAGGCCGCCGAGGAGTCCGGCCTGCTGCCCCCCGCCGCCCTCGACATCGGCGCCGCCGCCCGCGCTGGCGCCACGCCACGCGCCGCGACCGTGGGTGGACCCACCGAGATCTGGCGCTACGTCCTGCTGCTCGGCCTGGTCGTGCTGGGCATCGAGTGGTTCGTGTGGTCCCGGAGGCGGACGACATGATCCCGACTCCCTTCGGCACCATCGCCTTCGACCAGCCCATCTACCTGTGGCTGCTCCCCCTCGGTCTCGTCGCCGTCGGCCTCGCCGTGTACTTCGGTCGGCGGACGATGAACCGCTGGCGCTGGATCGTCGCCACCGCCGCCCGGACCCTGCTGCTGCTGATCCTCGTGCTCGCCCTGGCCGGCACCACCATCCGCCTGCCCATCGACAGCCTGGGCGTGGTCTTCGTGGTCGACGACAGCGCGTCCGTGGGCACGGACGGCCGGGACAAGGCGATGGCGTTCATCGACGAGGCCCTGAAGCACCAGGGGCCCGAGGACGCCGCGGGCGTGGTCGTCTTCGGCGGCACCGCGATGGTCGAGGCGGCGCCGCGGGAGACCCTGCAGATCGCCCGCCTGGAGTCCCAGCCCTCGCCGCACCACAGCGATCTGTCGGCGGGAATTCGGCTTGCGAGCGCCATTCTCCCGGCGGACAAGGCGCGTCGGATCATCCTGCTCTCGGACGGCGAGGAGACCCGCGGGGACGCGGCCGCCCAGGTCCTGCTCACCGCGGGCGACGACCTGCAGATCGGCACGGTCACGCTTCCGCGCATGACCGGCCCCGAGGTGCTGGTCGAGGAGGTCCTGCTGCCGCCCAAGGTCGACGAGGGTGCTCCCTACGAGCTCCGCGTCGTCACCCGCTCGAACACCAGCACCAGCGGCACCCTGCGGATCTACCGCAACGAGACCTACCTGGGGGAGCGCGAGGTCGTGCTTGAGCCCGGCGAGGCGGGCGTCTTCACCATGCTCGAGCACGCGGGCGGGCCCGGCCTGTACCGCTACCGCGCGACCCTGGACGTGGCCGACGCCACCGCCGACACCGTCCCCCAGAACAACGAGGCGATGGCGTCGATCCAGGTCACGGGCAAGCCCCGGGTGCTCATCGTCGACCGCAACCCCGCCACCGTGAACCACCTGGTGCGCGCGCTGCGCGAGGAGGGCCTCGGCGTCGACGTCAAGAAGCCCGAGGACGTGCCGTCCGGACTCACCGGCCTGCGCCCCTGGGCCGCGATCATCCTGTCCGACGTGCCCGCCTACCAGCTGACCCAGCGCCAGCAGGAGGCGATCGAGGCCTACGTGCGCGACCTCGGCCGCGGGCTCGCCATGCTGGGCTCCGAGGAGACGTTCGGCGTCGGCGGCTACTACCAGACCCCCGTCGAGCGGGCCCTGCCGGTCAACATGGACCTCGAGGACAAGACGCGCTTCCCCAAGCTCGCCATGGTCTTCGCCATCGACAAGTCCTGCTCCATGGGCGGCGGCGCCGGGAGCAAGCTGGGCATGGCCAAGGAAGCGGCCATCCTGTCGTCGGAGCTGCTCAACGAGCGCGACATGATCGGCGTCGTCGGCTTCGACCACGCCGCCACCTGGGTGGTGCGCCTGCAGGACCTGCACAACAAGGACGCCGTGCAGGACACCATCGCCACCCTGCGTCCGGGCGGCGGTACCGACATCTACCCGGCCATCGACGAGTCCATCAAGGCGCTGGACGCGTCCGACGCCGCCCTGAAGCACGTGGTCGTGCTGTCCGACGGCATCACCGCCGGCGCCGCCTTCCAGCCCCTGCTCGAGGGCGCGGTCAAGAAGAAGATCACGGTTTCCACGCTGGCTTTCGGCAGCGACGCCGACCGGGCCACCATGGAGGACCTCGCTCGCTGGGGCGGCGGCCAGTACTACCTGGTCACCGACGCGAAGAGCATCCCGGCGATCTTCACGCGGGAGACGCTGCTCGCGTCCCGCAGCTTCCTCATCGAGGACCCGTTCCGGCCGGTCGACAAGATGCGCAGCCCGATCCTGGAGGGCCTGTCCGCCAGCGACGTGCCCACGCTCTACGGCTACGTCGCCACCGAGGCCAAGCCCCGCACGGTGGTCGCCCTGGAGATCCCCGGTCGCACCCCGGAGGAGAACCCGGCGCCGCTGCTGGTCCACGGTCGCTACGGGCTCGGCCGCTCGCTCGCCTACACCTCGGACGCGAAGATGCGCTGGGCGAAGGGCTGGATCGGCAAGGGCACCTACACCCAGTTCTGGACCCAGACCGGGCGCTGGCTGGTGAGCGACGTCGAGGGCGCGGACCTGGAGGCCGAGGCCGAGATCCGCGACGGCGAGCTGGTCGTCACAGTCGACGCCTACGACGAGGACGGTGCCTTCCGCAACTTCCTCGAGGGCGAGGCGCGGGTGGTCGCGCCGGACCTCACCGTCACCCCCGCAGACCTGCGCCAGGTCGGCCCCGGCCGCTACCAGGCCCGGGTGCCGGTCGATCAGGACGGCGCGTGGCTGGTCGGCATCGCCCTGTCCGCGGAAGGCGTGATGGTCGGCAAGACCGTCGCCGAGGCCGTGCAGCCCTGGTCCCCGGAGTACCGCGGCGGCGGCGGTGGCACCGCGCTCATGGCCGAGCTCGGCCGCCTGGGTGGAGCCGGCGAGATCACCGATCCTTCCCAGGTCTTCGCCCGACCGGACACCCCGCGTGAGGTGCCCTGGCCCCTGTGGCCGCACCTGCTGTGGCTCGGCGCCGCGCTCCTGCTGCTCGACGTGGCCGTGCGCCGGCTCGAGCTCGGCCGCGAGGGTCCCGCCCCCGAGGGCCGCCTCGTGCCGGTCGGCGGCGAGATCCCTGTGCGCCGCACCCGCCCCCGCGCACAGAAGCGCAAGCCGGCTCCGAAGAAGAAGGCGCGCGGAACCGACACCCAGCAGCCCGCGTCCAAGCCCGCCGCAGCCGCGGACGACGTACCCGAGGTCCCCGACCTGCCCGAGGCACCCAGCGTCCCGGTGAGGCCCGCCAACAAGCCCAAGGAAGGCTCGTACGCGGGTAGGCTCCTGGCTGCGCGTCAGCGCGCGGGCACTCGCGAAGAAGAGGACGAGGGGGACCCATGACACCGTGCAAGGCTGGAGGCGCGCGATGAGCGGAGGACCCGTGTCGACCGCCGTGCTGTGGCGCGAGGGCGCCCGCACGTCCCGTCGCTGGCAGACCTACGCCCTGCGCGCCGGCTTCTCCGCCGCCCTGCTCGGCCTGCTCCTCTTCGGCATCTGGGCCAGCATCGCCCTGCAGACCCAGGACTGGTTCGACGAGTCCCAGTCCGCGTACATGGGCCGCGCCCTGTTCATCGGCTTCACCGTCATCCAGATGGTCATCTCGATGTTCATGGCGCCCATGATGACCAGCCGCGCCATCGTCGAGGAACGCCTCGAGGGCACCCTGGACCTGCTGGTGCTCACCCCCCTGCGCGCCGGCGCCTTGTTGGCCTCCAAGGTCGGTTCTCGCCTGCTGGTCCTCCTGACCGTCGTGCTCGGCTCGATGCCGCTGCTGGCGCTCGTCACCACCCTGGGCGGCGTCTCGGTCACCGAAGTCGTGCTGGTGACCATCGGCAATGCCGTGACGCTCGTCGTCATGGGCACCCTGGGCGCGTACTTCGGCCTGTTCAGCAAGTCGCCGATCATCGCCACGCTCGCCTCCGCCGGCTGGGCCCTGCTCGCCTTCCTGGGTCTGCCCGGCGTCTACGCGCTCATGACCGGCGCCTACTCCACCTCGGCCCACGTCTCGCCCTTCTTCGCGTCGGCGGGCGACGCCTGGGGCGCGGTCCTGCTGCTCACCTACGTGCCGACCATCCTGCTGACCTGGACGCTGGGCACGCGCCTGTTCAAGCTCAAGATGGCGAACGCGGAGCTCCGCCGGTACTTCTCGGACAAGGTCTGGGGCACGCGCGCGGTCATGATCGGCGGCGGCATCTTCCTGGCGATGACCCTCATCATCCTGCCGCTCGGCATCTTCCTGGCCTGGAGCCACACCTACGCCGAGACCCAAGGCGGCGGCGCGTCCACCATGGTGTGGGCGCTCGGCGGGCTCGGTCGCGGGCTGATCCTGCTGTGGACCCACGGGCTGATCCTGCTGGGCACCTGGTTCTACCTGCGCCTGGGCATGGATCTCGTCGACGCCTTCGAGGGCATGCTCGACCAGATGGGTCGGGACCGGGCGCGGCGCCGCAAGAGCCGCGGCCACCGGATCTGGAAGAACCCGGTCGCCTGGCGCGAGGCCCGGGTGAGCGCGTGGGGACGGGGTGGCCTGCCCCTGCTGATCGGCTGGGGGCTCGTGCTCTTCGCCATCGCCCAGACCGGGATGTGGCTGCTTCCAGGCGGACTGTTGACCGTCGGCACCGCCAATGCCGCCGCGGCCATCCTGCTGACCGTGTGGCTCGCCGCAGGCAGCATCGAGCAGGAGCGACGCGGCAGCACCCTGTCGATGGTGCTCGTCAGCCGCATGTCCTCCTGGCGCATCGTCTTCGGCAAGCTCCTGGCCCTGTCCGCACCCACGCTGCCGGTCGTGATGATCTCCATCCCGCTGCTGCTCATCGGCTTCCCCCAGGTCGACATCTGGGGCGCGTGGGACCGCTCGGACGGGGGCTCGGTCATGGCCGGCTCCGTCGTGCGCGGCGCGCTCACCGGGGTGTGGCTGATCGCCTTCTGGCTCGCCGCCGCCCTGACCAGCATGTGGGTCGCCCTGCGGGTGCGCAACCCCAGCAGCTCCTACGGCGCCAGCGTCGGTGTGGTCGCCTCCTTCGTGCTGATCCCCACCTTCTTGACCTGGGTCCTGCGCGACTGGTGGTGGGCCGCCCTGCCGGTGCGCCTGATCATGCCGGTCACCGCACCCAGCGCCGGCCCCTTCGAGATCATCCTGTCGACCGCCGCCCTGGTGGTGGTGTCGGTGGTGGTCTTCATCGTCCTGTCCATGCGGATCCGCTCCTGGGGGGCTCGCTGATGTCCAAGCTGCTCCCTGCACTTCGGATGCTCTTCGTCGCGCTCGTCACCCTGGGTCTGCTGGCCTCGCCCGCCATGGCCCAGGACGAGACCGACACCGACGGCGGCGAGGGCCTGCTCGAGACGGTCACCGATCTGGCCGATCCACTGGTCCGCATCAAGGCCACGCCCATCGCCGACGGCCTCGTCCGCAACGGCGAGTGGGCCACCATGCACGTCCGCCTGGACAACCTCGGCGAGCCCCTGGTCGGCGAGCTGGTCATCACGAGCCGCTCCGCCCTCGGCGAGTCCCATCGCTACAGCCGCCAGGTCGAGCTGCCCGCGGGGGCCCGCAAGGAGATCCGCTTCCTCTACAAGCCCGGCGTCGGCGGACCGACCCGCCGGATCGACTTCCTGGCGGGTCGGCGCACGGTCGGGGCCGAGGTGCCCATCCGGCTGGTGGACGCAAACGACGTCGCGCTCGCGGTGATCGGCGAGGACGCGGGCGGCCTCAACGTGGTGCGCGACACCTGGTCGGGCCGGGTGCCCGCCCGCGCCGCCATGGCGAGCGACAACAGCTTCGGAGGATCGAACCGTGCCGTCGACGTCGGCCTCATCGCCGTGGCCCACGTGCCGGATCGGGCGAACGGGCTCGACATCTTCAACGCCGTGGTCTGGCTGGATGCCGATCCGTCCAAGCTCTCTCCCGAGCAGGCCGCCGCGCTGCGCGCCTACGTAGCCGGCGGCGGACACCTCCTGCTCACCGTCACCGACCGCTGGCGCCAGCTGGGCCAGGGTCAGCTCGCCGACATGCTGCCGGTCGAGCTCAGCGGTGTGCGCGACGGCAACGGCGCCGCCGCCCTGATCGGCCCGGGCACCACGCTGGCTCCCCAGGCCACGGCCCTGCCCCGCAAGGTCGAGGGTCGCTTCGTCGAGGTGCTGCTCGCCGACGGACCCGACGCCATCTGGACGGTCGGCACCTACGGGCTGGGCACCGTGCACGTCCTCACCGCCGACCCGCGGACCGAGCCGCTCAAGTCGGGCATTCCCCGCGAGCTCTTGTGGCGCCAGCTGCTCTGGCTCCCCCGCCCGACCGACGACGTCGCCTTCTTCTTCCAGCCGGGCTCCGGAAACGTCGTCAACCAGATCTACGACCGCGACAACGTGCCTCGGGTCAGGGACATCGACGAGCGCGCCGCCCGGATCCACCCCCGCCTGCTCGCCGCGATGGACCTCACCGAGCCGGTCATGACCGGCGGCACCTTCTCCAACCACGCCTTCGACAGCAACGACGTGTACGGCGGCACCAGCGACAACTGGTGGGCCGTCGCGGTCGAGTTCCTCAAGGACATCCCCGGCGTGGCGCCGATCCCGATGGAGTACCTGCTGGCCTTCGCCGCGGTGTACCTCCTGGTCATCGGACCCATCGACTACTTCGTGCTCAAGCTGCTGCGCCGCCAGACCCTGACCTGGATCACCTTCCCGGTGAGCATCGTCGTCTTCAGCGCCCTGGCGCTGGTCGGCACCAGCTACGTCAAGGGCAGCCAGGCCGTCGTCACCCGCTACGAGATCGTCGACGTGCTGCCCGGCACGGACCTGTGGCGAGGTGTGAGCTGGTACGGGGTGTGGTCGACCCGGAGCACGCCCCTGTCGATGACGTCCGGCGAGGGCGACGGCGTGGCCGAGATCCGTGAGGGCGCCGGCTACAAGACCAACGTCGAGACCGTGCACGGCACTGCCGGCAGCGCGCTCACCTGGGACGCCCAGACCTGGACCCTGGCGTACGCGCGCACCACCTGGACGGCACCCGGCAAGGGCACCTTCAGCGCGGCCCGCCTGGGCGACGGCTCGGTCGAGATCAAGAACGACACCAACTACGGCCTCACCGACGTGGTCGTCGACTTCCCGAACTCCCGCGCGACCCTGCCCTCCCTCGGCCCCGGCGAGACCCGGACGGTGAGTCCGACCGGCATGCAGCGGCCCTACCCGCTCGACTACCCGCCGGAGGAGCTGGAGCTGGAGCAGAAGCGCCCGTGGGCCGTGAGCAACGCGGCCGCCTACCCCGAGGTGCGCCGCGGGCACCTGGACCCGGCCGAGTGGGACCTGGTCATCACCGGCGCCACCACCGGCCCCATCGAGGACTCGGTCCTCGACGGCCTGACCCCCAATCCGCGCACGCTCACCGTGGTGCGCGCCCCCCTCCTCTACCGACAGGGCGGCTCATGATCGAGACTTCGGACCTGACCAAGCGCTACGGCGCCAACCAGGCACTCAAGGGCATCGACCTGCACGTGGAGGAGGGCGACCTCTTCGGGTTCATCGGCCCCAACGGCGCAGGCAAGACCACCACCATCCGCATCCTGACGACCCTGCTCGAGCCGAGCAGCGGCGAGGCGACGGTGGCCGGCTACTCGGTCTGGACCCACAAGGACGAGATCCGCGGGATCCTGGGGTACATGCCCGATGACTTCGGTGTGTACCGGGACATGACCGTGTCCGAGTACCTGCACTTCTTCGCCGCCGCCTATGGCATCCCCTCCCGGGAGCGCCGCACGCTGGTCGGCGGGCTGCTGGAGCTGACCGACCTGACCTACAAGGAGCACGCCCTGGTCGACACCCTGTCCCGGGGCATGCAGCAGCGGCTGGGCCTGGCGCGCACCCTGGTGCACGACCCCAAGGTGCTGGTCCTGGACGAGCCGGCGAGCGGCCTCGATCCCCGCGCCCGCATCGAGATCCGCGAGATCCTCAAGGAGCTCCGGTCGATGGGCAAGACCATCCTGCTGTCCAGCCACATCCTCTCGGAGCTGGCCGAGGTCTGCAATCGCATCGCCATCCTGGAGCGCGGCGAGCTGGTCGCCCAGGGCCAGCTGGCCGACATCATGGCCCAGGCCGCGGACGCGACCCAGGTCGAGCTGCGCACCACCGACGACAAGCGGGCCTGCGTCGTGCTCCGCGAGCTCCCCCAGGTGGACGACGCCGTCTATGACGAGATCTCCCGCTCGGTGAAGGTCAACCTGGGCTCCGAGATGGACCTCGCCGACATCGCCGGGCACCTGCACGCCCGGGACCTGCACCTCCGCTACATGGCCCAGCGCCAGCCCAGCCTGGAGGAGGTCTTCATGAAGCTCACGAAGGGCCTGGTGCAGTAGGTGGCGAAGCGGCGCCGCCGCGGCTCCGGTCTCGTCATCCACCGGGAGCTCGCCCGGACCGCCCGCCGCTGGCAGCGGATCCCCCTGCGGATGGCCGCTCCGGCAGTGGTGCTGGGGATCTTCGTGATCGCGCTGTCGTCGACGTCACGGGACTTCTCCGAGGGCGACCAGCTCGCGCGCTTCGGCAAGGACCTGTTCGTCGGCCTGTTCGTGCTGTACGCCTTCGCCTGCATGGCCCTGCCGGCGGTGCAGATCTCCCAGGCGGTCCAGGCCGAGCGCGACGGCGGCACCCTGGACCTGCTCGCGATCACAGGCATTCGTCCTCGACAAGTGCTGTTCGGCGTCCTGTCGTTCCGCACCGTCCGGGTGCTGCTCTCCCTGGCCGCAGCAGCTCCACTCATCGCGCTCGTGCCGACGCTCGGCGGGGTGGGCACCGACCAGGCGCTGATCGCCGCGCTCGTGCTGGGGGGCATCCTCGCCGCGACCGTGGCCGTGGCCAGCCTGCTCGCCATCTCCGCGGACTCCCCCGCGGTGGCGGTCGTCGGCACTGCCGCGTGGTGGATCCTGTGCGGCCTGCTCGCGCCGATCCGGCTGACGCTGGTGACCGACAGCGTCTACGGCACCGAGCGCTTCTACGGCTTTCCCTTCCCCTACGCGATCGAGCCTCGGATGACCGAGACGGATCTCGTCCTCTCGCTCGTGCCCTGGGTGGTGACCGCGCTGGTCGCCATTCCCGTCACGTCGTGGCGCTTCTCCCGGGGGATCGCGACCGGCTGGGATCGCCTGGGCACCTCCTGGCCCGGCTGGCGCTACCTGTGGGTCCCGCTGCTGGTCGCCGTCGCTGCCGGGTGGGGCTGGCTCGAGGCCATCGGAGGATGGGACCGCTACGACCATGGCTACCGCGGCGTCGACGCCACCACCCAGGTCGTCGCCATGGCCGTGCACGTCCTCGTCCTGAGCGGCGCCTCCATCCTGCTCCTGCAGACCTTCGCCTGGCTCGCGCCCCGGCTGTCCCTGTCCCGCCGCCGCTTCCGGATCCCCCTGTTCGGCGACCCCATCCTGTGGCGCGAGGTCGTCACCAGCGGACAGGGCGGCCTGACCCGGGCGATCACCATCGCCACCGCGACCTGGGCGCTCATCGCGGTGCTCATGGCGGTAGCCGACGCCAACAAGGACCTCTTCCTCGCCTGGTCCATCCTGGCCGCGCTGGGGGTGTACGGCGTCTCCGTCCTGCTCGCGGTCTCCTCCATCGTCGAGGAGCGCCGCCGCCGGACCCTGGCCCTCGTCCTCGCCACCACGCTCCCACCGTGGCGGGTCGTGTTCGGCAAGGCGCTGGGCGCGGCCATCCGGTTCGTGCCCCTGGCCACCATGGGAGTCGGCCTGTCGCTGTTGTCCTACCGGACGCTGCTCGGCCCCGCCGACCTGCTCGAGCCGTACGCGGTTCAGCCCTACGAGTGGTCCGCGCTGCACTACGTGAGCGACCTGCCCGGCTCCAGCTCATGGATCCTGCAGTCCGTGCCCTTCGCGCGGCCGCTCGCGCTCATCGCGTGGGGCGGCTCACTCTGGGCGTTCCTCCTCACGCTTGGCGTGTTCCTGGCGCTGTCCATCCGCAACCGCGCCGCCGCCATGGCCGTGCCGCTGACGGCCTCGTTCTTCGTGCTGCTCACCCTCGTGGTGGCCGCCGTCGCCCTGCGCGCCGCGTCCCAGCGGATGGGCGTCTCCGCCCTGTGGTCCGAGCTGCTGTACCCGATCATCCCGCTCTCAGACGCCTCGCCCTACACGCCTGGGATCCCGGGGAGCCTGCTCTTGGCGATCGCGTTTTGGATCAGCGGCGCGGCGGTCCTCCTGTGGCTGGCCACGAGGAGGCTCCGCCGCGCGGGTGCGAAGCTGCAGTAGGGGTCGGGATCAGAAGTAGTAGCGCACGCCCAGGGCACCCTCGAAGATGGGGGCGGTCTCGGGCACGACCAGCACACCGGGGGCGATCTCGAGGAAGGGCTCGATGGGCGTGTTGCCCGGGTGGACCGCGAAGCCGACCGGGACGCGGGCGCCGGCGGCGAAGGCCTCGTCATCGAGGCGCACGCCAGCGAGGCCGCCCAGACCGACGTAGAAGGGGACGGACCAGCCGTCGGCGCGGGCGATCGCGAGGGTGCGCAGGTAGTCGACCGAGACGCGGGCCCGGTCGGCGATGACGCTCCAGGACGCGTGGATCTGCACGGCGTTGTACTCGTCGGGGCGCACGGCGAACGTCAGGCCGGTGGGCTCGCCGATGACGATACCGACACCAAAGCCCTGGGGCGGGCCCTGGACATCCAGGGTGATGTCGCCGTCCGCCCGGGGTGCGTCCAACGCGATCGGGTCGGCCGAGGTCTCGGGCAGGGGCAGGGGATCGGTCGAGCCCGCGAGGGCGGGCGACGCAGCGAGGGTCAGGATCAGCGGAATCATGGGTTCTCCAGGGTGAAAGTCGGGATGCACCGGGCGCCCGGCACGCGGCCAGGCACCCGGCGGTCAGCCGGGGGCGCGCGGCATCACTTGCCGTCGAAGGCGTCCTCGACGGCATCGCCGGCCTTCTCGGCCTCCTTCTCGACCTTGTCGCTGGCATCGTCCACGGAGTCGTTCACCGTGTCCTTGGCCTTCTCGCCGACCGACTCGACCAGCTCGCCGGCCTCCTCGGAGATCTCACCGACGTCATCGCCGTCCTTCACGGACTGGATGAGCTCCTTGCCCTCCTCCTTCGGGCTGTTGTCGAAGTCACAGCCGGCGAGGGCGAACAGGGGAACGATGGCAATCAGGGTGGTGGTCAGGGTCTTCATGGGGACTCCAGGGGTTGGGTGGTTGAGGGGGTTCGTGGATGTTGCGTACTACCGACTGGCATGCATCGAATCATCGCCCGTCGCGAGCATCGCGGCGCTCGCCGTCGAGGCCTCCCAGATCAGCTCCTGATGCATGGGCATGTCCTCGAGGCCGGGCTGCAGCGCGATCTCGACGCGGCGGTTCAGGGAGCGGCCGAGCTCGGTGCTGTTGGCAGCGATGGGCTCGGTCGCGGCGTAGGTGGACGCGGACAAGCGATCGGGGTCGACACCATCGTCGATGAGCTCGTCCAGGACAGTGAGGGCGCGGGCGGCACCGAGGCGCCAGTTGTCCTCGAAGGGGCCCGACGCGATGGGCTGGGCGTCCGTGTGACCCTGCACCTCGAAGGTGTAGCTCGGGTGGCGGCGGATGAGATCGGCCGCGGTCTGCACAGCCTCGACGCCGGCATCGGAGAGCGTCGCCTCGTTCTCGTCGAAGGTCATCGCCTCCGAGAACGCGAGCGAGGTGTGGTCCGGGTAGATCAGCAGGGTGACGTCGCCTGACTCCATCAGCGGACCGAAGTCGTTCAACAGGTCACGATAGTAGGCGGCGAGCGCCTCGTTCCGCGCCTCGAGGGCGATCAGCCGGTCCTCCATCGCCGCCCGATCCAGAGCCAGGGCCGCGCGCTTGGCGACCAGGTCCTGGTGGCGCTCGTAGAGGGTCTCGTAGTCGCTGGCGAGCGCGTCGTACTTGCGTTTGCTCACGCAGCCGACGGACAGGACGAGCGACAGGCCGAGAAGGATGAAGCGGGACATGGGACCTCCGTGGTTCGTACAAGCCATCTGTATGCAATACGCTTCATTCATGCAAACTGAAAAGAATTTCGATTCGCTATGACCTAGTTTAGAGCTCTGTTATTGAGCATCTTTCGATCAACTTGCCGACCTGATTGCTTGCATGCATTCGCCAACAAGCATACCACCACTGTGACCCATGAAGAGGTCGCCCTGGTGAAGACGCCAGGGACGATGAACCACAGTTTTGGAGACCCCATGCTTCGCCCGACCTTGACGATGCTAGCCACGACGGCCCTCCTCGCCGCGTGCAACCCTGACGATGGCACCAACCCGCAGCCGTCCGACTCGGACGCGGACATCGAGGGTCGGGTGTCGGACTCCGACAGCACGGCGCGCGTGGGCGGATCCGGATCGATCGAGGCTGCCTCGACGGTGCAGGCGGTCGTCGTCCGCGACGGTGAGGCGGTCGTCATCGGTGAGGCGGACGTCGACGCCAACGCCGAGTACGCTATCGAGCTCGACGAGAGCGCCGAGGGCGAGACGGTGATGCTCCGCGCCATGGACGACGCGGACGCGACCGTCGCCTCCACGCTGATCACCCGCATGGACGAGTCGGACGACGGCGATGTCTACATCGCGGCTCCCATGTCCACCGAGACGTCGGTCGAGGCCGAGGTCTGGCTGTCCTCCCAGCTCCGCTACGGTGACGACGGTGCCGACGCTGCGGAGGTCCGCGTCCGCGTGGACGTCGACGCGTCGGTGGCCGTGCGCGACAGCAGCGACATGGACAGCGACATCGACGCCCTCGCCGACGCCATGGTCGCGTCCGCCGCGGCCGAGGCCAAGGTCTGGGCTGACGCTGGCGCCACCCTGGACGACCGCACCCGCGCCGACGCCACCGCGCAGGCCATGGCCCAGTACGACCTGGCGCTCGCCGAAGGCGGCGAGCTGACCGACAGCTGGGCGGACGTTCGCGCCGCCCGGACCCAGGCCGCCATCGACGCTGGCCTGACCGCCCGCGAGCGTGCCGACGCGTCCAGCGCCTCCAACCTGCTGGTCCGCGCCGTGCTCGACGCCCGCGCTACCGCCGACGTGTCCGACCGCATGACGGTCGCGTCCGGCATGCTCGAGGCCCACGCCACTTCCGACGCCCTGGTCGAGCTCTACGCCAGCTCGCAGGCCTCCTCCGAGGCGCGCACCATGGCCGATGACGCCGCCGCCCAGCTCCGCGCAGACGCCGACGCCGCCTCCGACCTGGATGCCATGGCTGGCGCCTGGGCCGACTACGAGGCCAGCCTGGTCGGTGACGGGAGCTTCGAGGGCTCGCTGATGGACAGCACCTTCGACCTGTCCGCGGTCGGTGAGGTCGCCCTCGCCGAGGCCGTCGACGGATCCGCCGAGGCCCTCGCCGCGCTCGAGGCCAACATCGCCACGGCGCTGTCTCTCGAGACCGACGACACCCTGGACGTGGACACCCTCTCGAACATCGTCGTGAGTGACTGGGCCGACAGCCGGTCCAGCGTCACGACCTCGCTCGAGCTCCTCTTCTCGGACAACGCCGACGCCGCCTTCGCCGCCGAGCTCGTGCTCGACGCCAACGGTCGCTTCGCCGTCGTGCCGGACTGATCCCCCCCGCCCGCTCCTGGCCCACGTCGGGCCAGGGGCACCCACACCCAACCCCTGGAGCCCGCATGCTCACCCTGACCCTGCTCTTCTTCGGCCTCGCGCTACTCGCCGCCGTCCTCGGATTCTCCGGCCTCGCCGGTACCTTTTCCTGGGTCGCGCAGATCTTCCTGGTCGTGTTCCTGATCCTCGCGATCATCAGCTTCTTCAGCCGCGCCACCCGAGGCGAGTCGGTCGTTTGATCCCCCAGCATCGGGCTCCGAGCCCTCCCGGCGCATGAGCCGGGACCCTGCGCCGCGCCGCGCCGGGCCGGGTCGTGGATGTCAGCCGAGCGCCCACAGACGGGCGGCGGCATACATCTCGACCCAGCCGAGGCGCGGCGCCGCTGCGAGGTAGACCGGCTCCCAGCGGGGCCGAAACTTGGCCTTGAAGGCGTGAAGTCCGCGGAAGCCAAACAGGCGCTCGGCGAGGCTGGAGCGCCAGGCCCAGCGGAACGCCGCACCCATGAGCCCCGACGGACCGTCCTCGACGCCGTCGTCTCCCCGCCCGGCGAGCGGACAAGGGCCCAGGTTGACCGAGCGCGCGCCCTCTTCGCGCAGGATCTCGAACGCCTGCACCAGCAGCCGCTCCATCGAGCCCGGGATCGCGTCGGGCGCCCGGCACAGCACGTCGACCGCCCACGTCCCATCGGGCCCGGGCAGCACGGTGCAGAAGGCCTGCAAGCGACCGGCGGCCTGGGCCACGAAGTAGCGCCGGTCGAGGGGCTGCTCCAGGCTCGGGGTGCCGGTCAGCCAGCGCAGGCTCCACCGGGGGTGCTTGGCCGCGACCCACGCGTCCCAGACGCGCTCCATCGCCTCGTCCCACGGCCCGGGGCGGGGCTCCTCGACCTCGACCCCGCGCTTCTCCGCCCGGTTGCGCATCTGACGCAGGTGCGCCCACCGCTTGCCGGCCAGGGTGAAGTCGTGCAGATCCACCCACGCCTCGACCCCCACCTGGGTGGCGGCGAAGCCGACCTGGCGCACGTCGTCGAGGGCAGCCGGACGGACCGGGAACAGCACCTGCCGCCGCACGCCCAGCTGCCGGGTCGCGGCGACCACCCCGCGGAGCACCTGCTGACGACACGCCTCGGGTGCCTGGGGGCCCCCGACCACGAGTGCTGTGCCACCCCGCAGGGTGAACGCCGCGAATCCGTCCGCGTCATGATGGTGGGCGAGCCCGGGCTGCAGCGCCAGGTAGGCCTCCGGCGTGTAGACCGGCACCGCCGCAGCCGCGTCGATCGGCGCCTCCGGTGGCGGAGCCTGCACATGCCCGTCGAGCACGTCGAGCACCTGTCCGGGCCAGCGCAGCATCATGCGCAGGGCCGCCAGCGCGACCGGCTCCTCACCCACGGCCGCAGTGGCGGCGGCATGGGCTGCAAGCTCGGTGACGCGAGCGTTCACGGGTGGCTCCGGGACTGGGGTCGCTCTACCGGACGGGTCGCGCGCGGGCCAGGGACCGCAGCGTTCCTCACCATCCGCAGACCGGATCGGATCGTACCCCTCACCTGCGAACCCCCGCACCGGACGTCAACAGGCCCGTGACCGATCGCGACCAGCCCGCTGGCGTCAGTACACCCGCTCCGATGCCGGCACCCACCACCTCTCGGCGTGCAGGAGCTTGTTGAACGTGTCGTGCTGGACGTCCTTGAAGCGGTCGTGGATGACCATGTTGTCGTCGACCCACACCAGGAAGGTCACCGGCTGGTCGGCGTAGATGACCTCCTGCAGCTCCCGGATGGCGGCCTTGGCCTGGTCCATGTCCTGGGAGGTCCGGGCGGTGGCCAGCAGCTCGTCCACCCGGGGGTTGCTGTAGGCGAACCAGTTGTAGGGCTCGCCGGTGCCCCAGATGATGGTCGGATCCACCTTGGGGTTGTTGCCGAAGGCCCACAGCATGGTGTCGTAGCGCTTCTCCCGCGCCCGGGACGCGAACATGCCCCCGTCGACCGACTCGAGATCGACCTCGGCGCCCAGCTTGGACCACTGGGACTGCAGCAGCACCAGCAGGTCGCGCTCGGCGGCGCCGCCCTTGGGGTACATGATCGTGAAGCGGAGCTTCTTGCCGTCCTTCACGCGGATGCCGCCCTTGTCCTCCCAGCCCGCCTCGTCGAGCAGGGCCTTCGCCTTGTCGAGATCATAGGGGAGAGGCTCGATCTCGTCGGCGTGCCACCCGGAGAGCGTCGGGGCGATGGTGCTGACGCAGGGCTGGGCCATCACCTTGCCGTCGCGGGTGTAGACCTTGTCGATGAGGGTCTGCACGTCGGTGGCGTAGGTGAGCGCCGTGCGCAGCTTGGGGTCCCGCCAGGTCGGCACCTTCTGGTTGAAGCCGATGTAGAGCATGCCCGCGGCCTTCAGCGGCACGATCCGCATGTGCTCGGCATCGCGGTAGTCGGCGACGTTGGCGGGCTCGACCGCCGGATCCATGTCGATCTCGCCCTTGAGGTGGGCCATGCGCCGGGTCGACGGCTCGGGGATGATGCGCAGCACGATGCGATCGAGGTGCGGGCGCCAGTCCTTGGGGGCCTTGGGGTTGGGCTCCAGGATGATCCGCTCGTCGGTCTTCCAGCTGGCGACGCGGAACGGACCACTGGACACCGGGTTGCGGCCGTAGGGGTGGGCGCGCAGGCCCGAGCGCTCGGCGCCGCCCAGCACGTGCTTGGGCACGATGCCGCGGATGGTCATGCCCTGCTGCAGGACCGGGTTGCGCGGCTCCTTGAAGTGGAAGGTGACCTTGCGGGCTCCATCCTGCTCGACCCGGTCGATGCCGGCCGCGTCGGACTGCCAGTTGGACGCCACGTCGGGATCGGCGATGAGGTCGTAGGTGAAGACCACGTCGGCCGAGGTGACCGGCGCGCCGTCCTCCCAGGAGAGGTCGCCGCGCAGGGTGTAGGTCAGCGCCATGCCGTCGTCCGACCACTCCCAGCTCTCCGCCAGGGCGGGCTCGTAGGACAGGCCGTCCTCGCCCACCTTGCGCCGGACCAGCCCCGGGTTGACCAGGTCCACGACCCACCCGCCGATCGCGTAGGGCGCGACGATGGGGTTCACGTTCGCCGGGTCCATGGGCAGGCCGACCATGAGCGTGCCGCCGTCCTGGGGACCGTCGGTGGACGCGCTCGGCGGAGCCTGCCCGGGGGCGGACTCGGGCGCTGTGTTGCGGGTCACCATCCAGGCGGTCAGCGCGCCCAGCAGCAGGGCGAGCACGCCCAGGCCCACGAACATGATCAGGCGGGTATTACCTCGATCCAAGGGACCTCCGATGTCGGTGGAGCCTCACTGGCCCGCGGGCGCTCCGGTCTGCACCCGCTGGAAGCCACGGACGCTGGCCAGCTCACGAACCTCGGCTTTGTAGTTGCCGAATCGTGTGCGGGCGTACCAGGCGGTGTCGTCCTCGAGCTCCACCCGGACCGGGTCCCCGCCGTCGTTCAGCGTGACGACCGCGGTGCGCTTGAGCGGATCGGTCGCCTTCTCGATGCGGATCTCGGTGATGCGCTCGAACGGGATGGTGACCTGGCCGGCGCCGTAGCGACCGTAGAGGAAGACCTCGCCGTTGAAGGTGACCAGGGACGTGCCCTGCACCTCGGTGCCGCCGATGTCACGGAAGGTGGCCGAGAACGAGCTTGCGGGCTTGGGGATCCGCGAGGGCGCGTCCGCCCCCATGACCCCGGTCGCGAGCCCCGGGGAGCTGACGACCAGAGCGAGCCCGGCGGCCGAGACGAGCCCGACCAGCACGAAGCCGATGCCGATCCAGCGATTCCGCAACCTGCCCTCCTCGCTACCGACGCGACGTAGTCCAGCAGGGAGCGCACCGCCAGCGGCGCGGTTACGCCGCCCCCTTCGCTGGAGGCGGGTTGGGCAAGGCCACGATCATCGACGGCTCGGACGCCTGGGACGCGGACGACCGGCGTCCCGTGGTGACCATCGGCAATTTCGACGGGGTGCACCGGGGACACCGCGCGCTCCTGGACCGCACCCTGGCCCTCGCGGCCAGCCTGGATGCCGTGCCCACCGCGTTCACCTTCCACCCCGCCCCCCGCGACGTGCTGCGGCCAGGCAACCCGATCCCCCGGATCCAGACCCTGGAGGAGCGCCTGCGCCTGCTGGGCGAGCACGGCATGGAGCGGATCGTCGTCGAGCCGTTCACGCTGGACTACGCCGCCCACGACGCCGAGTGGTTCGCCCGGGTCGTGCTCGGGGAGCGGCTTCGCGCCGCAGCCGTGGTCGTGGGCTGGGACTTCCGCTTCGGCAAGGGCCGGGGCGGCAGCATCGACACCCTGCGCGACGCGCTGGACATCCCGGTGGAGCAGGTGCAGGCGCTGGTCGACGGGGAGGAGCCCGTCAGCAGCTCCCGGATCCGCCGCCTCATCGGCGAGGGGGAGGTGGGTGCGGCGACCGCCCTGCTCGATCGCCCCCATGAGCTCCTCGGCGTCGTCGTGCACGGCGACGCTCGCGGCCGCCTGCTGGGCTTTCCCACCGCCAACATCGAGTCCCGCACGGAGCTGGTGCCTGCGAGCGGCGTCTATGCCGTGCAGATGCTGATCCCCGGTGAGGCCCACGCCCTGCCTGGCGTCGCCAACATCGGCACCCGACCGACCTTCGACGGCCCCGACGACACCCGGGTGGAGGTGCACCTGCTGGACTACGCGGGTGACCTCTACAACCAGCGGGTGCGCGTCCGATTCATCGGCCGCCTCCGCGCCGAGCAGCGCTTCCCCTCGCGCGAGGCCCTGGTCGCCCAGATCGGCCAGGACGTGGCCCGCGCCCGGGCCGTGCTCGGACTGGACCCGAATGCCTGAGATCACTGGAAAGACGCCGCTCTTCGGCCTGATCGGACACCCGGTCCGCCACAGCATCAGCCCGACCCTGCACAACGCCTGGTTCCGCCACCACGGCATCGACGGCATGTACGCGGCCCTGCCGACCCGGGAGCCGGCCGGGGACATCCTGACCGCGCTCACCACCCTCGGTGTGTCCGGGGTCAACGTCACCGTGCCCCTCAAGCGCGACATGCTGCCCCTGGTGGACGCGCTCGACGAAGACGCCACCCTCACCGGCGCGATCAACACCCTGGTCCGCGACGGCCGGGACTGGGTCGGCCACAATACCGACGTCGCCGGCTTTTCCGCGGCCCTCGCCGAGCTGGGGGTCGATCCCCACGGCGCCCGGGTCGCCGTGCTCGGCGCCGGGGGGGCCGCCCTCGGGGTCGCCGCAGCCCTGCTCCGTGCCGGCGCCGAGGGTGTCGTGCTCTACAACCGCGACGAGGCCAAGGCTCACCGCCTCGCCGCCCGCCTCGGCGGGGCCGTCTGCGGCGGACCGCTCACCACCCTCGGCTTCTCCGCCCTGACCCCCGATCTGGTCGTCAACGCGCTGCCCGGCGCCGCCCGCGAGCGGGTCCGCGCCCTGCCGATCGACCACCTGCCCCAGACCACCGCCTGGGTGGACCTCAACTACTGGGACCCCGAACCCCCGCACCTGCAGACCCTGCGAGCGCGCGGTCACCGCGTGCAGACCGGGCACCTGATGCTCCTCCACCAGGCGGCGCTGGCGTTTGCACGCTTCACGGGGGTGTCACCGGCAATCGAGGTCGGAAGGGCGCTGTTGCCGCGACAGTCTGCAGCCATGGTCACGGAGCCTGCGGGCATGTAAGCTGATCGTTCGGAGGCCACGCATGACGGACATGCCCGTCCTGGTGTGCACCGGCGGCAGCCAGAAGGGGCAGATCGTCCGGGTTCCCGAGGGGGGTCTGACCCTCGGGCGCGCGCCAGACAACAACATCGTCATCGATGGAGAGGGCGTCAGCCGCTACCACGCTCAGCTGCGGTACGACGGCGGATCGCTGTGGCTGCGCGACGCCGGCTCGCGCAACGGCATCTTCGTCAACGGCAACCGGGTCACCGACTACAAGGCCCTCAAGGCCGGAGACGTCGTCACCTTCGCCGACCACACCTACGCCGTGCGCTGGGAATCGGAAGTCGAGGAGGGAAGCGAGTTCCCCATCGATGAAGAGACCCAGGACGGCAGTCCGGACGGGGAAGGCGGCGAGTCCCGCAAGCCCTGGTACTGGCCCTTCTAGGAGCGCCCGGTGACGTCGCTCGAGGTGGTCATTCGCAAGGCCGGCCAGGCCGATCAGACCGTCCCCTTGCGGGCCGGTACGATGACCCTCGGGCGGGCGGAGCTCAACGAGATCGTGCTCGCGGACATCGGCGTGTCGCGCAAGCACGCCCAGCTCACCGTGAACCCCGACGGCACGGTCCGGGTCGACGACCTGGGCTCGGGCAACGGCACCTGGATCCGCGGCAAGCGCCTCGAGCGTCCGCGCATGCTCGAGCCCGGGGAGATCCTGCTCATCGACCCCTTCACCATCGAGCTGCGCCGGGCCGTCGCCAGCAAGCGCTACACCCCGCGCAGCGACCAGGAGCTGGTGTCCGCCGCCGCCCGGCTCGACGTGCTCCGCGGGCCCAACCTGGCCCAGGGCAGCTACCTCGTGCCCGGCCACGGCCTGTCCATCGGTCGCAGCGAGGACCGCGACGTCGTCGTGCTCGACCCCGCGGCGTCCCGCCATCACTGCGACGTGCTGCAGGAGGACGGCGAGTGGTGGCTGCGGGACCGGGGCAGCAGCAACGGCGTGCACATCAACGACGAGCGCGCCAACGACGCCCATCTGAAGCACGGCGACGTCATCCGGATCGGCAACACCGAGCTGCGCTTCGTGGTGCTGGAGGGTGGGCGACCCATCGGCGCTGCGGAGGAGGAGCGCTCGCTCGAGCTGTCCCTGCCCCTGCCGGTCTCCGCCGTCTCCGCAACCCCCGAGTCCGCCGCCCTGCGCGCCGCCGCCTTCTCCGAGGAGCCGACCGACCCCGAGAGCACCGACAACGTCATCACCGCGAGTCGCCCTCCGCGACGGGCCGGCCCGTGGGTCAGCCTCGGCCTGGGAGCGGTGACCATCGGCCTCGTCTGCGTGGCGGCCTCGCTGATGGTGCTCGCCGGAGTCGTGGCGTTCTCCCTGCGTTCCCAGGGTGTGCAGCTCCTCCCCGAACCCCGCCCCCTGCCCCCTGCCTGGACCCTGTCGACCAGCGTCCAGGGCACCGACGTGGCCGCCCTGTTCGCCAAGGGCGAGGACGCCATGCGCCAGGATCGCCCCGAGGAGGCCCTGCGCACCTTCCACCGCATCCTCGTCATCGACCCCGGGAACCGCGCGGCCGAGCGGTGGTCCTTTGCAGCAGGAGAACATCTCATGCTGGACCACATGCAAGCCCGACTCGACGCGCGAGCCGCCGAGCGCAAGGCGTCGGAGGCCGAGCGGGACGCCCTGCTGCAGCGCCTCCCCAAGCAGGACGCCGTGCACTCGCTCCGCCACGCCTTCCGCGACGACCCGGTGGTGCTGACCCGCATGGGCTGGGCACCGTCGAAGAAGGAGGCGGACCTCGCCCGGCAGCTGGACCGGGCGTACACCCTCGCGAACACCGGTGACACCCTCACCGCCCGCGACGTCTTCCTGGACGTGCTGCGCGAGAGCCAGAACCCCGCGGTCATCGAGCGCGCCCGCTTCGGACTGCGCGCCGCCCGTCAGGAGCTCGCCAGCCAGGCCGCCGCCGACTGGCGCCTGGGGGTCGAGGCCGAGCTCGCCCGGGACCTGCCCGCCGCCCGCGCCGCCTACCGCCGGGTGCTCGCCATCGATCAGGCCAACCCGAGCGCCAAGGCGCGGCTCGGTTACCTGGGAAGCGGACCCGACGACAGCGCGGAAGCGCGGCGATGAACACGACGAACATCCTGGTTGCAGCGTCACTTCTGCTGGCGCTTCCCCTCTCCGCCTGCGCCCCCAAGCGGGTGGCGTGGAGCGATCCGTCCCTGCCCGAGAACCAGGTGCAGATCGAGGTCCTCGCCCCGGCCGGCGTGCTGGAGCAGGGCGCCTCGTCCGACGAGCCCGGCGTGCGCGCGCGGGCGCTGGACATCCTGATCCGCACCGCCCCCACCCCGGACGCCGGCGGCATCGCCAAGCGCGCCCTGTGGGACCCGGACGGCTGGGTCCAGCAGGAGGCCGTGCGCGCACTCGCCGACCGCATGGCCGACCCCAAGGTCGCCGCCGAGGCGGTCACCCTGCTGGAGAGCTTCGTCCGCCGCACCGACGCGCTGGCCGACCCGTACGCGCGGGGTGCCGCCGCGGTCCGCCTGGCCGCCGCCGGGCACATGGACACCAAGGACGCCCTGCACACGGCGTGGAAGAAGGAGCGCGCCGACTGGCGGGCCGCCCCCCTGCAGCTGGGCGCCCTGGCGCTGGGCGACCGCGAGGCCCTCAAGCCCCTCGCCGAGACGCTCGCCAACGGGGACATCGCGCTCGAGACCGACTTCCTGCTCGACATCGGACGCTCCGGCGAGACCGAGCTGGCGGACGCCCTGCGCGAGGGCGACGAGTGGATCGAGGACGAGGTCCGGCTGCCCTACGCGGTCGCGCGCCTGATGCTCGGCGACGACTCGGGCGCCAAGCCCGTCGAGCAGGCGATCAACGGCAGCGATCCCCTCGTGGCGCTCGAGGCCCTCGACTACCTGGTCGAGCTCGACCACGACAAGGTCGTCAACCTGGTCCGCAAGGGGCGCACCGGCGGCACCGACCTGTCCCGCGCCTACGCCCACATGGCGCTGGCCGCCCGGGGTGAGGAGAAGGCGACCATCTACCTGGACGCCATGCTGTCGATGGACCCGGAGGTCCGGGCCCTGGCCGCGCGCTTGTCGGCGAAGGCCGCCGCGAATCCCGATCTGGACAAGAAGGTCGACCGCATCGCGCGCAAGGTGCTGGAGACGGCACTGGGCGACGAGGACGTGCGGGTCCGCCTGGCCGCCCTGCGCGGCGCCACCCGGGTCGGGGGGCTGCTGCCCGAGCCCCCCGTCCGCGCCCACCTCGCCGACGAGCTGCTCGCCGTGCGGGTCGAGGCCGCCGGAGCCCTGCTCGCCCGCGGCAGCTGATGGGACGCCCCTGGCAGGTGGTGCAGACCGCCGAAGGCCTGGAAGCGCACGGGCTCGACTCACCGTGGTCGTACCCCGAGGTGGCGCGCGTGCCCTACGAGCACTGGGAGGCGATCCGGGCGTTCGCGGCTGATCATCCGGCTTGGGACCAGGCGCTCGAGGCGTTGATCGGGCTGGACGAGACGCCCGCCGTCGATCCCCGGGTGGAGGCGGCACAAGTCGCGCTGGAGGCGATCGCAGACGCGCTGGTCGACGCGGCACCAATCAGCCCCGACGGGGCGCCCGAGCCGATGCCGAACGAAGAGCACGTCCGGATGATCGCGGCGATCGTGCACGTGATCGCGCTCGCGAAGGCGCACGGCACGCCGGTGTCGGCGTTCGTGGACTGACTGGCGTCAGAGGAGCGCACCTCGCCGCGAAGGTCCCTGGCGAGCGGAGGAGGCCGGATGCGTTGGCTGGGTGTGGTTGGCTTGGCAGTGGCGTGTGGAGGTCCGCAGGCGGACCCCGAGGTCCCGTGTGTGCCCTTCGATGAGATCCCGATCGTCAACGAGAGCGGCTGGGACGAGACGGAGGGGCCCGACCTGATCCCGGGAGTGCTCGAGGCGTTCGCCCGCGACTCGGGTCACACGTGCCTGCACCTGACCGAGCTGCGGGTCGTCGACTACATCGAGCCGTCGGAGAGTGGCCCGCCCTTCGTGGCAGGACGGCATCGCCGGAGCAGTGGCACGATCCTGCTCCAGAGTCGCGCAGGCGTGCAGACCATCCGCCACGAGCTGTGCCACGCCCTGGACCACAAGGAGCGGATCACCACGGAGGTCGCCGCGGACATCTGGGCCCCGCGAGACGGTGAGTCGGTGGACGACTACGCCGAGCACAGGTGGCCGGGAGAGCTCTTCGCCCGGGCGTGCGAGAGCGGGCCCGAGGATCCGCTGGACCTCGCCCTGCGGGAGCAGTGGGGTCTGCAGACCAGCCCGCGCGCGCAGTACCTGGTCGACGAGGTGTGGGTCGACGCGCCCGTCGCAGACGTCAGGTTCGACCTCGATCTCGACCTGACCCGCGAGGTCATCGGGGAGGGCGACCCCTACTTCTTGATCG
>MDTC01070820.1_pt1 | contig 23579 bp, 12 predicted proteins | sample 811181 | NCBI WGS metagenome assembly MDTC01 (sample SAMN05326644, study PRJNA326480) | marine metagenome | isolation source: seawater | place: Pacific Ocean: North | collected 2011 | reverse complement strand
TGATTAAAATCACTAACTATTGAAACTGGCCAGCCTGGAGTAACTGTAATAATCGATACTGCACTAATTGCTCCACTGGTTGCAGTGATGTTCACCTGGCCCGCTTCAGCAGGAGTGAAAAGTCCGGTTGAATCAATAAGTCCCGAACTACAAGCCCATATGACTTCTTCATTGAGTTCTGTTCCTGAACTATCACTTACTGTTGCGCTGAAACGTAGAGCCCCATCTGCTGTTACAGTGGTTGCTGAACTCTCAATGGTTATGTTTGCTGGCGCAGCAGATACCAGGGGGATTGTAGCCTGAAGGAGGAGCATTGCCAACAAGATATTTGCTAGCACTGCTCGCTTCATTGACCCACCACCAATTGATTCTAATGACCTTAATCATTCAACCCATTCAGCCCATTCACTAGCGCCTGGGTCACGATACCACCAAATTCCAGTATCGTCTTCAGCCCATTCGGTTCCATCATCATCTACACGATGGTCTACCATCCAACTGGTATCCTCTTGCGGCTGTGCACTTGGCGGAGGGCCACCCGGTCCAGGTCCAGGTCCAGGTCCTGTAGGACCACCACTTGGACCATCAGAAGGTAGAGCAACATATTCGCGAGTCTCTTCTTCTTCATCATCATCATCGTATTCATCATCCCATTCGTCCGAGCCTGAACGCATCACCATTACTACTACTACTAGCAATACAAGTATCACTAAAATTCCAAGTGCTGCACCTGCATAATATAGCGGTCCACCAGACTTGAAGAATCCCATGAAGGTGCCTTCGACTTGTATTGTATCACTTGCTTCAACACCATAGACTGTAACAGTAACTGTCTGTTCTCCTTCATCTAAAGTTGTAATCTCCCAATTACTAGAGTTAAGTTGCGTTACTTCCATCCTACCGGTTACTAGAACTTCAGCGGATGGTGGTACTGGAATCTCGTTGCCCCATTCGTCATAGGTTTGGACCCAAATTTCGAATACTTCAACCTGTAATACTGAATCCTGTAACATGTGTAATACCACAGAGTCAACATTTGAGTTTGGACTTACCATTATGGTCCAAGTACTAAATTCACCTTCTGGCGATCTAAACTCGAATGTATGATTGCCAGCGGTTGTAGCACTCCAAGAATAAACCCCTTCCGAGCCTGAACTACTGATAGTAGTGATAGGTACTGCTAAGCCATTTTGCTTCCACATTACACTTTGTGCGAATATGTTTCCATCCAAATCAGTACCATTGATCTTGAGAGAGTAACTATCTCCAGCAGTTGCCGTACTGGCGTCAACATCTATTGCGCCACCCTCAACATCTATCGAAAGACTAACAGCATCTCCATGATCGACTACAACGTTGATTGTATCTGAGATTTCATAGTTCCCACTTTCATCTGGGGCCCATGCAGTAATTGACCATTCTCCCACTTCAGTAGCTTCCCAAACTTGGTCGTCAAGTTGTTCGGTAATGTTAGTGGTTTCACCGGTCAAAGTATTTGTCAATCTATAACTGATAATTGAGGCATCAATAAAATTACCATCAGCATCTGTAAGTTGAGGAACAAAGTTCAATTCCTCATCTGCAGTGATTCTCTGATCTGTTTGATTTATGTTATAATTGATGAAATCAAGATCTACCAGAACTCCATGACCAACCGATATATCTAACGAGACTTCTAATGTAGTATTTTGATCGGTATATGTCGCCCATAATGTGTAAGGTGTTGAACTGGAATATGTCGGCGAGAAATATGTGCTAGAACCGTATGGAACTTGTAAAGAGGATTCATCAGCATGCATCACATGTTCGATTCGCCAATCTACATTCTCAGTCCATTTGTTACCATCACTATCGTGCGCTTTGGCTTTCACAGATATTTCATCATCAGCAGTCAGATTTTGCAAAGACCAAGTCGAATCAACTGAATCTACTACTAAGATTAGACCTGTTATCGCTCCATTGCTCACCTGTACAGTAACACTATTCTCCATTCCAGCATATTGTGCTGTAATGGTCTTTTCTCCACGTAATTGCACATGCCATTCAGCAGGTTGACCTGCAATAATCATTCCATCTCCCTCATCGATTGAGGTCCAATTTTCATAAGGCAATTCAACAGAAAGTCGATTACCCATGACATCTATTCTAGTTGTATTGAGATAAACGATCTCATCTGCAGTGGCATATTCCAAAGAAGAATTAATTTCCAAAGACACCATTTCACCATGCGTGATTGATAAGTTGATTTGGTGAGTGATTCCTCCAGTTGATTGCATAGATAGTATATGTTCACCAACTGTTACCGCCCAGAATGTACCATTTTCTTCAGTGAAAGTACCACCGGTCACTGACCAAGTGATTCCTCCTCCTAAGGCAATATCGAGATTATTTCCAAACTTGTCATGCAATGTCCAACCTAGAGTACAGGTTGTACCTGCATGAATCACTTCAGTACATCCAGTAGTCTCGTAATACGTTGGGATTCCACCAGTTACTGAGACCTGTACTGTAATGGTTTGAGTATTCCATCCAACTGTGATGTTCTGCATTCCAGTATTGTATGGTAAGAAGGTCTCACCATTCATTGAACCATTTGATGGAGAGTAGGTGATAGTTTGTCCAGAAACTGTGTTTCCAAATTGATCTTGTACTTCAGCAATAATCGTGTAAGATTCATCCGCAGTAATACTTGCTGTAGTTTGAGGAACGACTAGTAAAACAGGTACCCCGGGGGTAACTGTGACCATTTCCGAGGTACAAATAACTCCCCAGCAAGCAGTGATAGTATGAGTTCCTACATGTTCAGGTGTAAATAATCCCGAAGTGCTGTTAATCGTTCCATCACTAGTGGACCAAATTACATCTCCTGCAATCATAGCACCACCAATGTCGGTCAATATATGCGAGTACTGTATGGTAGAATCTGCATCAGTAGTCATATTCTTTGGAGCCATGGATACTGAATCAACATCGGTATAGTTTAGCATAATTGAAGGTCTATTTTCTAGTGAACCCTCACTAGGATAGAACTCCATCCATGCAGCACCAGAGTTTGGAGTGGCAATAATAATCCAAGCATTATCACCGCTAATCATCATATTTGCATGACCGATATCAAGCCAAACCAATGTGTCTCCTGAGTAAACTGTAGTAGAAGATACTGCAGTAGCATCATATTCAACACCGGCGGTCATACCACCAGCGGACCAAGGAGTTCCAATTGCAGAACCATTCCACGAAGATCCTGATTGAGACCATGCATTTGTTAGTAAACGATGTACACTAAATGTCATCGATGTCGCTCCATTGAAATCCTGATCAGAAACCACTAGTTTGAGCGAAGCAGAATGAACATTGGCGAAAAGAGGAAGTGGAATTTGACTAGTGTCTAGACCCATTACCATTCGACATTCGGTATTTGCTCCTTCACAATCAGTTCCTATTAACATTGATTCAGAACCGTGATTATCGCTAGGGAAACCACTACCGATGTATGAGTCGCGGATATTTGTATGTCCGAAATCTGCAACTTCATTACCAGTTTGGAAATTGTAAGTCCAAGTATTATCACCATTGTCAACATTAGCGACTGGTGCACCGATTGCAAATGACCTTCTGCTGGATGATGGTCCCGGAATACTACCATTCACCGCTTGTACCCACCATTGGTAAACTTGACCTTCAGTCAAATTATTCGCGAAGGTAAAGGTAGTACCGTTTATTTCATTATCTAACCAAGACTTATACTTCATCTGGCCGTTAAAATCTGCGATTGTCACGACATAATCAGTAGCATTCGGAACTGCGTTCCATGTTAATTGTGGCTTGTCCATACTATCCAATACCCATTCTGTAGTATTGTATAGAACATCTCCATCACCCGGATAAATCAATGTAGGTTGTGCTGGAGGAATTACTCCATCAATATTGTCAACATAATCCAAGAATAGTCTTGGCCTGAATGTGGTATTCCAATAATCTCCACTGTAGAAACTACTTGAAGAACCAGGAGTACCTACTGATTTCAACATAATTGTCATCGTTGTATTACCATTGGCAATATTTGATTGTGCAAGAGAGGTTAGATCCCATTCTTGCCAACCAGTCGGTGGCACAATTAGCATAGTTGAGCGAGTAATTTCGCTACTGCTGCAAGTGCTTGCATTATTCCAAGTTATACCATTTTCATTAAAGCTATCACAAGCATGAGCGCTAACGGTTAGCGATGATGTTCCAGTAATATTGCTCCTGTACATGCGTAGTAAAGCGCTTGTAGGCGTCATTGCAGTAGGGAATGGTAATTCGCTAAGGTCGATTTCTAGCATTATCTTTGATTCCCCAGAACCGCTTGCTGCGATACCAAGGTCTAGATAATCAGAATCTCCAAAGTTGTTATTTGGAGATGTAGAATCGATTGTAGAATCTATCATATTTGGAAGGTTATCCGTCTCAATAAACATTGAACCTTGGTACAATGTGAGTGAATTATTTCCATCTCCATCATCCGAACCATAAACTCCAGGTATCCGATATTTGTGAACCGGAGACCATTCTCCTAGTCTATGTCCTTGTTCTGCACGAACTCTCCAGTAGACCCAATGATCGCCGTCCCAATCAACTTCAGGCATAAAGAGTGAATTATTACCATCATACCAAGTGGAATTTGCTGGATAAGTCGAATTATCTAAAGAATCAAAGGTAGTTGGGGAGTCAATAAATGATTCATCATCAACAGATGTTTGAATTATCCATTTAGTCTCATTATTGACACTACTTGTGAAGTTGCTAGTCATATGGTCAACACCTCGGGGTCTGGAAGATGAATAGTTCCACAATGTCTCTCCATCTTGTGGATATAGCCCCGTAGGCGAACTTGGTAACCATTGAATTCCGGTTCTCCAATCTAATGTAAGTTCAGGACGGAGGTCATTGTCATCATCATAATCGCTACTGGCAAAGTGCCACTCATCTGAAGTATCTTCGACAACAGTAAATCCAAGAGAAATTGCATCATGACCTGCTGCATGAGCATGTTGCACGGCATATGTGACATCGAACAAGACACCTGTATCTTCATAATCGATTTCTACTAAGTCGAGTGGAACATCTTCTCCACAGTTATTCGAGTTAACCCAACTGATATTTCCTCCGGTTGGGGAATTATATGTTGCATTAGCATTCCATCCACCACAATCATACATAGCGATTGTAACATTCTCTTGATTCAATTCCCCACCAGAAATCTTTGTCAAAATCAAACTTGCTTCTACAAATTCATGATCATCAGGTATCGGCATAGTTGACCAATTTATTTGTAGTAATGAAAACGATTCATGTAAATAACTTGTAGTCGCATTCGACCGCCCCATAATCAGTAACTCTTCTGAACTATATGATGAATAGGCCGAGCCGCTGTCAATATATGTATCAACAAATATTGCAGGATAATCCAATGCTTCTACAATCATTCCTTCCTGTAGAGAAATATATGCGTCGGTAGAGTTCGTAGTTCCACCTGTTAATTCGGGCAAGTGGAAGATGGTTTCAGCACTACGCGCACCATAGATGTCATCGGTAATGGGTTGAACAAACCACTTGTAACTCTCACCGTCTGTGAGATTGGTAGATGAGGTCCAAGAATAATTTCCTGTTGAATCATCAGCCCATCCAGAACTAGACTCTCTACTGTCATACACAGTCCATCCAGCTCTAGAGTTTGAATGATCTTCCCAGATGAATAGCCTCCAATCATCAACACTTCCTGGTGTTGCATGGTTCCATTCGAAAGTAGGGTTTTCTCCAGGAATCAAAGCATGAGTAGAGGTGTCCCAAATAATTTCATCATTAGCTGGTGCCGAGTTATTTCCTGAATTCTGCGGAATTGCCGCTGTACCATTTGACCAAGTCAGATTAATCCAAGGACGTTGACTTGAAGTTCCCTCTGTTGAAGTGAAAATCGTTTGACCTTTAGAGAAACTACCTATCAGGTGCAAAGCGATATGGCTATCTCCTGCAGAATAGGCTGCTTGAACTAATTCGGTAACATCAAAAGACATCCAATCTGCATTTTCACTAAACATGACATCTGACATTGCACCACTATCATTACTTCCAAATCCACCAGGGACGCTCCAATTATTTTGACCATCATACGTTGTTCCATTAGCACTTGTGTTCCAATCTACCAGGGAAGAATGTACTGAAACAGAGTTGGTCGTAGAGGAGCCGAATTCGGCATAGAGGTGTAATTCTGCTTCCGAAACATGTGCGTTTTGTGGTATCGGTAAATCATTTAGAGGTATTTTTAACAATCCTGTTGCATTTTCTCCAGTTGAACTAGTACCTACTTTGAAAGTTGATGATGATGCTTGATTCTGAGTTGAACCGGTACCTGAATCAGCAACCCAAGTATCGATAAAAGTTGGAAGGCCTAAATCAGGCATAGCCTCTTGATGATGAAGTTCTACTGCTGCTGTTTCAGAATCTATACTCCAAGTTGTAAGTTCAGGCAATAGGAAATGGAAACTGTTGGACCAATTTCCTATCTGATTAGTATCTGAAGTCGCTCTTACACGCCAGTACCAAGTATTACCAGTCTCTAGCGATGTCGAGACATCAAAGGTCATATTTGTTACATCAAAGCCGCTATCTGTCCAACTGGTTGCAGTAATCAAATCACTAGAATCGAAGGTGTCAGTTGTATCTAATTCGAGTGACCAACCGCCAACAGTTACATTTCCTGCAGTAAAGTTCCACTTCAATGTTGGTTCTTGATCCGGCGCGGGCTCAATACCTGATTCAACTGACCAACTACCATTTAGAGGTGTCATAGGTACTGGGTCAGAAGGTATTGCATTAGAGCCTGGAACATATATGAAAGACAATTGCGGCCTACTTGTAGAAGTTACATGATTTGGATAGAATAGTGCATCACGACTAGATCCTGAACCTGCTGAAACAATTCCTACAACCAAATCTAGTGAACTGTTAGTTCGCATTGAATTCTGCACTCCCAAGGTGACATCTAGTTCCATCCAATCGCCAGCAGAATAACTGCTATCAAGAGATTCTGAGTCTAACAATCCGGCTCTTTCCCAGCCTTTAGCACCTGACGTACCCCAGCTAGAGGTTCCATCGTATGTAGCCCAGGTTGCGCCATCTTCAGTCCAATTATGTTGAAGACTTTCCCAAGCACCAACAATAGGTGCTCCGTTCGGATAATCTGAAAGGCGCATGTTGAAAGAAGCGGATTTTACAGCATATCCTGAAGGAAGTAAATGACTCACTAAGTCACATCCAAACAAAATGGATGTCTCTGAAGGCCATGTATTGTAAGAGACTTGCATATCGTCTTCCCCATTGTAATTTGTAGAAGAAGAACCACTATCGATGTATGTATCAGCACATACTGGAGAGTCTCCTGCTGTAGTTGCATTACCATGACGTAAACGTAATTCGTACTCATCATTGCCAAGATAAGTGGATTCTAATGCAGAAACTAGGAATGAAGATGTTTGCCACCAAGTATGATATCCATCGCTATCTCTGTGTGCAATTCTCCAATGGTAAAGGTTGCCAGTCTCAAGAACATCTGAGCTGCTATCTGTAATACTAGGGGTCCATGTGGTTCCAGCACTATTCATCCATCCTGTACCATCTATGGCAGTATCATAAGATTCAACCACATTTCGATATTCAGGGTCTGTTGCAATTTCAAACAAGAAGTCTGTATTTGATGTTGCAGAATTTCGGCTCCAAATAACATCAGGAGTTGTGTTGCCGCTCAAATTGTGGCCAGAAAGATTCCATACTGGATGCCCATCAAGTGGTGATTGATGCAAAGGATCTACCGGTGCATTTCCTCCATATGCGTATGTGACCGATAATACCGGCTCCCCACTATCTCCAGTTTCAGTTGATTCAAAGTTTACTGAGTTCGTAGATGTCACATCGCGACCAAATGTAGATGCGACTATCATCAAATCCAAAGAAGTTGGAGTGACATTTGCTGAACCGCTATTGAACCATTTTTGAAGTCCTGCGGTGATGTCCAAGTCGAAAGTGGAAGAACTTTGGTCGCCTGTTGCAGTCGCAAGCGACATACTCGAAACTCTTCCTCCATCATCCCAATAATAAATTCCATCAGATTTACGCCATGTAGAACCATCCTCAGTCCAAAGTCCTGATTCCATCAGATGTATACTTAAATTGGCTGAGCCACTACTTGAATCGCGGGTTAAACTCAGAGTCGCATTAACGACCGTAGAATTCGAATGCATTCCTACATCATCTAGATTAATTCTCATCAAACCATATTGGTCATTGCTTGATGAAGAACCTACAGTGAATGTACCATCTCCACCCATGTTAGAGTTTTTAGCAGCGTTAGAAGAGTCAACAAATGTATCTTCTATCGTATCGCTGTATAAACCAAGATTGCCAGCTGTTATTTCGAAAGATGCGGTATTATCTCCATTATCGGTGACATCATGACCTGGCAGGTGGAATTCACCCTCTACCCATGAACCTAATTGCGCAGTGGAATCTGTGGCTCGCATCCTGTAATACATCGATGTTGCATTAGATAATTCATCACCACTAGGAACGGTCATACTCCCAGAAGATGTAGAAATTGAGAATAGGCTACTATTTTCTATTGTGTTGTAATACCATGTATCGTCAGCCCCTGTCATAAAATTATTTGATAGTGATAATTGAATTTGCACATTGTCTCCATTGAGCGAATTCCAAGATAATTCAGGATTTGTTGCTGCCTTCAGAAGGAATGAGGTCTCATCCATTAAAGCCCCTCCATCTTCAACGAAATCTGGAACCAATGTACCACCCGTTCCTCTTGAACCCGTGCTGTGAGTCACTACGAGTTGTGGACGAGAGTTTGCATCACTGGATTCGCTGAGATGGCATTCATAGGCTGTTCCTAATGCCGCAATAACGAGATTGATTGAACTTCGATTATTTTTGACAGTATCTTGTAAAATCGCTGTTACATTGATGCTGAATGTATGATTATCGTAACCGAAAAACGGTGGCTCCCAAGAACCACGATCTGCATTTCCATCAGCACCTGCCATATCCCAACTAACACCCGAATCAGGGCCGTTCCAATTGGCATTGGATACATTCCAGTCTTTCTTTAATCTCGCTGAAAAAATGTTTATTGTACCTATATTTGAAGAATCAACCCCGCAGGTTAGTTCCAAGATTGCATCACGAATTATTTCCGTTGTGTTGAAATTATTGTCAAGCTGTATCAGTATTTTTCCCTCTCCCATCATCGAAGGACCTAACTCGAAAGTAGCATCGCTTCCGTAGGAAGATGAAGGATTAGCTGAGCTGATTCCAGTATCTTTCGTGACATTCGAAGTGGTGGTAGTCCAAGATATCGAGACTTCTTCATCGAGTTCTTCAGACCATTCTGGCATGGCTTGAGGTTGCATCAAATCGGCGAATAAAAACATCATTACCATTGCCATCGAGAGTAGGATTTTGCGGCGGTCGTGGGTATTCTTTGACATGGGGCTCGCATAGCCACTGTCAGTGCAAGTATAGGTTCCTTTCGGCTGGCCACCCTACGGGTGGCCGGAAGAAAATATCAACTTCCTCATGAAGCGAAGGTTCAAAGTCATCCTTCAATAACCTCGTAAAGTCATGAGCGATTTATGGGTCGAACGGCATCGCCCTCGAACGGTGAGCGATATAAAAGGTCAAGGGAATGTAGTCAAGAGATTGGCTTCCTATGCATCGATGGCAGATTTTCCTCATCTATTATTCGCCGGGCCTCCTGGTACTGGAAAAACTACTGCGGCCATGGCATTGACTCGCGATGTATTTGGTGAAGATTTTCGACAAAATTTACTTGAAATGAATGCTAGTGATGAACGTAAGTTGGAAAGTATCAGAACAAAGGTCAAACAATTTGCCAGAACTGCACCATATGGTGATGCTAAATTCAAGATTATATTCTTGGATGAAGCCGATGCTCTAACCCATGATGCTCAAGGTGCATTACGCCGAATTATGGAGCAATATGCTGAGACTTGTAGATTCATATTATCTTGCAATTATTCATCTAAAATTATCGAACCGATCCAAAGCCGATGTGCGGTATTCAGATTTAGGCCACTTGCTGATGCTGAAGTTCTAGATCAAGTGAAACATGTTGCAAAGAGTGAGAAGGTTAAGTTAGATGATGATGCAGCTGAAGCACTCGTAAGAATCTCTCAAGGAGACTTGCGCAAAGCGATAACTGCACTTCAAGTTGCAGCCGCTTTAGATAAGAAAATATCCCGTTCACTAATCTATGAAACGAGTGCAACAGCACCGCCCGAATCACTCCATCAATACTTGATGTCGTGCCGTCAAGATGGATTCCATGCTGCCAGAAGACGCTTGAGAGAATTACTTGACCGCTACGGTCTTGCTGGAACTGATTTTGTCAATCAATTGCACAGAGAATTGTATGGTGCTGATTTCCTTTCTGAAATGCAGAAACTAGATCTTACCGAATTGATGGCTGAAATCGATTTCAGATTGGTTGAGGGTGGAGGAGAAACTGTGCAACTTGATGCTTTAACTGCAAAATTATGCAGGCTGCTTGTCAACTGATAGAATCACTCATCATCTACCACTGGCTCAACGACTTTTAATGTCATTGTAATAGTCCTAGAATTGTGCCAAGGGCTGCCATCTTCCTCGACCTGAATTACAAAATCATGTGTACCCACAAACAGATCCGAAGGAACGTGTAATGCGACTGGAAAATCAATATCATCATGGGAGCGCACTGGATCTAAAGCAGCAGAATCGTTGCCAGTGAAGTTCTCATATTGATTTTCAATTACCTCTCCGTTTAGAGTAAAGGTATATGTCGCCAAATTAGCAGCAACATTGTCTGTGAATGAAATTATTATCCAACTATCCTCTCCAATACTACCGTTTTCAACAGTAACCACTCCTTTCTTGGAAGATGTAAAATCCCACTCATCATCGGTTTGAGAGGTGAATCCCCAGCCATCGTCAGGCTGAGGGGCAACGATATCACCAAAAGGGGCATTGGTCAGTAAAAAGGTGATAGCCAGCCAAGTAAATACATGTAAAAATGATGCTTTGAACCATGTACCTTTAGTGTAATGTTCAACAAATCTTTCGGGCATTACAGCACGATGCAATGATGGTATTAGGAAGACACTCATCAGTGGCAAAAACCACATTAAGTCGGTATTTTCCTCTGCCGTTCCCATTACAAAATAACGCATTACAATTGCAACAAGAATTGCGAATCCAAGAACCAGCCACATGGATGCGGTGTCTGCTTTTTCTTTCTTGACATGATTCAATGGGTCGAAAAGTTCGATCCCAAGGTCTGAACCGGAACGATTCTTCTTGCGTTCACGTTCCCCAGTACCACGACTCTTGCGCTCAGTAGCAGCAGCAGCCATGGCGGTATTAATATCGACCATTAACCCCACCGGATAGCCCACAGTGAATGAAGCCTACGGTCGAAAATAGTCGAACAAATGGTGCCGGGAGCGGGGCTTGAACCCGCGACCTTCGGATGTCTCAGACATGAGAAGGGGCCTTGCACGTCTCAATTAGCTCCGAAGAGCTGCCCTATGAGTCCGACGCGCCACCAACTACGCCACCCCGGCAGGTAATCACCCCACAAACCACCCCTCTTTGAACAATCCGCTCGCAAAAACGACTGCACACACCGAATCACCACCTAAGGTGTAATTGTAACGGCATGTTTCAAGGTATGATTGCTACCAGCACTTCCTATGGTCACTATCCCTGAGGTCGGAACAAGGGTTCAAATCGAGGTTGATGGATTTGCTGGCACTACAACTCATCAAGGAGTAATTCTCCCTGGAGCAGCCGAGCAGCACCTTACTATCAAACTAATTAATGGCTACAATGTCAGTCATCCAATCAATACTATAACCAGTATTTCTATACTGGACCAACTCGGTAAAACCGTACCTACACAGGCTGACATCACGCAGGATGATAAATTACCTAAAGTAACAATTATTCATACTGGGGGGACAATCGCATCCAAGGTGGATTATGCAACTGGTGCAGTAGTAGCTCGTTTTGAACCCGAAGAATTACTCGCAAGTGTTCCAGAAATTTTGGAGTATGCTCAAATCGATACTATCAAATTAGGCAATATGTGGTCTGATGACATACGTCCTCAACATTGGAATGCGATGGCTGAAGCAGCACAGAATGCCTTTGATTCAGGGAGTGTTGGCGTAGTAATTACCCATGGGACGGATACATTACATATTTCTGCTGCAGCATTGTCCTTTTCATTTGCGGGAAATGGCGGTAAACCGGGAGGTAGAATCGCCTTTACAGGTTCACAAAGATCATCCGACAGAGGCTCAAGTGACGCTGGTGAAAATCTGCTTTCAGCGGTATATTGGGCTGCAAATGGTCCAGATGTTAACGGTTCAGGAGATGCCGTTGTTACTGTAATGCATGCAGGATCAGGAGATGGAGTCTGTGCGGTAATTGCTGGAGTAAGTGCACGGAAAATGCATTCGACGAGAAGAGATGCTTTCAAAGCAGTAAATTCAGAAATAATTGGAAGTATCACAATTGAACGAAACAGCATCACTCATACTTCAAATCTCACCGCTTCTTCAAGAGAGTATAGTAAACCAACATTCTATGATTTGGAACTAAAAATAGCCCAGTTCTTAGCAGGTCCACACCTTTATGCTGACATGATAATTGCTGCGCAACAAAATGGATATTCTGCAATCTTGATTCACGGAACTGGATTGGGGCACCTCCCTGTAGAAAATGCAATGGGAGATTCACCTGAAAACGACGAATTAGCTAATGCAATAAAGCAATCAAAAATACCGATTATTATCGCAAATCAATGTATCAATGGACCTGTCGATTTGAATGTCTACTCGAAAGGAAGAATGCAGCAGGAGATGGGAGTATTGGGACATGGTTCCACCTCCTCACCTGAGGCTCTGATGGTGAAAATACATTGGGCTTTATCGAATAGAAAGGACCTTGCTGAAGTGCTATCAACCAATTTATGTGGTGAAAATGACTCAAAATTAATGTCATGACCGCTTTAATGAAGAACTTCACAGTGCTGGACGGGTTATGGTGAAGCGTACAGGTGATGCTGTCGAAGAACTTCGCTATCGTCGCGAACAAGCAAAACTTGGTGGCGGATTAAAGCGCCAAGAAAGCATAAGAATAAGTGGCAGAGGCACTGCAAGAGACCGAATAAGGTCGCTATTAGATGAAGATTCATTTGTTGAAATTGATACTTTCCTCACACACAGGACTGCGGATCATGGAATGTTTATGCATGAAATTCTAGGAGATGGAGTTGTCTGCGGTCATGGAATGATGGATGGTCGAAGAATCTATTGTTTTGCGCAAGATTTCTCGGTTCATGGCGGGAGCATGGGGGAAATGCATGCACGTAAAATCTCAAAGCTTGTTGAGATGGCTGAACGTTCTAAAGCACCATTAGTCGGTATTTGGGATGGAGGAGGGCAACGTGCTCATGATGGAATCTCCTCTCTAGGAGGAACTGGGGAATTACTGGACAGATTAGTTCAATGCAGTGGCAGAATCCCGATGATATCCCTTGTATTGGGCCCGGTTGTTGGAGTCTCGGCACTAGGAGCCAGCCTCGCAGATTTTACAATTCTAGGACAGGAACATGGCCAATTATTTCTTTCCTCACCACTTGAAACACCCGAAGTGATCAGTGGAGAAATCGATGCTACAGAACTGGGAGGGGCTAATTTACATGCAAGCCGCTCTGGAATTGCATGCTTAATTGCTGAAGATGAAGAAGAGGCTTGTATAATCGCGAGTGAAATCCTCTCTTTCTTACCTGACCATAATATGGCTGATCCTCCCCGTGAAAATAGCAGTGATGACCCTGATAGATTGAATCCGGATCTAGAAACTCTAGTTCCAGACAATCCAAATCGCCCATATGACATGGTCAAAGTGATTGAAGAGGTTGTCGATGATGGATTTTTCATGGAATTGTTCAATTCTTATGCAGAGAATATTGTTATCGGATTTGGTAGATTGGATGGTATGCCAGTTGGCATTGTAGCAAATCAGCCAAAGGTTTTGGCTGGATGCTTAGATATTGATGCATCGATAAAAGCGGCACGATTCATACGAACATGTGATGCGTTCAACATTCCATTGGTTACTTTCGAAGATGTTCCAGGGTTCTTACCAGGCGTGGTACAAGAATGGGGAGGAATTATTCGTCATGGAGCAAAATTACTATTCGCATATGCTGAGGCAACTGTACCCAAAATGACTATTGTAACTAGAAAGGCTTACGGAGGCGCATACTTGGCAATGTCTTGCAAGCATCTTCAATCTGATTACAATATTGCTTGGCCAACTGCAGAACTTGCAGTGATGGGAGCAGAAGGTGCGGTTAACATAATTCATAGACGAGAGATTGCTGCAGCCGATGATGATGAAAAAGAAAATGTAAGATTACGATTAGTTGACGAATATAAATCTAAATTCGGCGACCCTTACGTTGCAGCAAAAAATGGCTGGTTAGATGATGTAATCGAGCCATCAGAAACCAGATTGCGATTAATTAGGTCTTTACGAATTCTGTCATCAAAGCGTGAATGGAGCCCACCTAAAAAACATGGAAATATTCCACTTTGACTAATCTTTAGAGCTAGATTGTCTTATGATTGCAAACAGTAAAATCACCACTACTGCTAATCCAACAGGAAGTATCCACAGACCTATACTTTCTTCAGAGTTTGAATCGGTAGAACTTGGTGTAGTTTTGGAAAACTCTACATCTTGATACGCGGTATTAGACCACTGTAATGCTTGGCTATCCCATACCTTAATTTCAAGTCTTACAATTCCTGGCTCGCTTTCAGGTCTAATGAATAATGTTGAGCAAGTTAATTGAGTATCACCTGTACAAATGGTATTATCATTTACTGGTTGGCCGTCATAAGTAATGTTGAATATCAAATTCTCTAAGCCATCCTCATCTGAAAGAACCCATAATAATGCGACATCTTGCTCTATTACCGAGATTGAAGTTATTGCTACTGAAGGTAAATCGGCAACAGATTTAACATCGATCAAAATTGACATTTCTGCATAACTATTTCCATCGCTAACATTCAGGAGATATTCGGATTCACCATGCATATTTGGTGAGCCAGCATAGGTTAGTATAGTACCAGAAATATCAACTGAAGTAATATTTGAGCTACCAGATATAGAATAATTGAGAACATCGCCATCAACATCAATGGTCAAACTTGCTAGGTCTATTGTATCCGCTCCATCCTCATCTAACTCCAATTCATATGTATCTGAAACAAATAGAATTGGGTCATCTACAGCTACTACATTTATCGGTACAGAAGCAGAAATAGATTCTGTCAAACCATCTGATAACTGGAAGTATACCAGTTCAGCACCATTCCAATTCTCATGTGGGTCTATTAGAGCGACAGAATCTACAAATTCAATTCTCAAACCATCATAATCACGGTCTGTTGATACCACGATTGGACTACCTTCTGGGTCGCTTGCATAATCAGAAAAATCAATGACGATATTTTCACCATCTTCTATCGCCTGTTGCTGAGAAACATTGCTGTTGAGGACGACTGGGTCATCTACTGGTAAAACAATGACAAGTAAAGACAAATTTGCCCAATCACCTAAGCCGGCATTGATGGTTAGGGATAACAAAAGTGTCCCAGACCATTCTTGGTCAGCAACATGAGATACGGTGATTATTGGTTCGGTAATTCCTGCATAATGGACCTCAAGTCTTGAAAGATTATCACCCAATATTGATGCATTGACTATTGTGATATTTTGTTGGTCAGGGTCGGTTGCAATATCTGACAAAGCCATCGTAATATTACCGTGCTGATTTAGAATAATATCTGGAAGAGGGTCTGCAATTATCATCGGGCTACCTATACGGTTAACTTGTAATTCTTGCCAGTCTGAAAAGGAGTGGTCGGCGACATATATTTTGATAATTTGTGGCCCCGGGTTTAGCATTGTACCATTAAGTTCACAAGATGCAATTCCTGAATCAAGTATACCATCCACCATTATTCCATTACTTGCCTCACAAGTAACATTCCCATTTGCAATGCTTCCATCCCGCATGGTCACATTGGCAAAAATAGTGAAATCATCTGTTTTCATAATAGAATTCAGAGAACTTGTCATTCCAGTAATATTGTATAAACGAGAGCGAGATAAATCTTCTTCGATGTATGAATCTGAATCTGAAGAGGTAGTTTTGTCTTCGCGATTGAATGCTTGTTGATATGCCGAATCATCTCCTCTCAAGGACAGATTTAGATATGGTAGAATGTGATGGAATGCGTTGTTTCTCTGTTCACTTTCTGAAATCGAGGCATCTCCATCTATCAATCCTTCAATAAAGCCCGATTCTTCTTGGTACTGCAGATGGTTAGCACCTAGTGGCTGCATGACTTGCCAAGCACCAGGCCAGTCGTTTAGATATGGAATCACATTTTCACTAGCTTCGGCGATTTCGTCATTAGTTCCTGTCAAAAAGAGAGCGGAAGAGGGTCTAGAAAGTAAATTTGAGGATGCGTCTGGATAATCTGTTTCTGAACCATCAAATCCAAGTCCAAACAAACCGTCGATGGTAAACTGGCCTGAACGCAATAACTCTGCTGCTGTATGAGCTCCTGTGCCATGACCGGATACTGCAATATTTTCCAAAGCTAACATTCCAGATGATGACCCTTCTAAGATGGAGCCGTTATTCCAAGAATTAAGAAGTTGAATGATTTCATCCCAATCAGAAACAAGGTCCTCACTAGGTACTAATACGATATATCCCCACTTGCTAAGTTCGGATTGTAACCAGACATACTGATCTAAATCCTCTCCATCATCAGGTATGAAAACTACTATTGCAAATGGTCCATTTTGTGCCATTGAAACCTTTTCACCATCAGATACCCCTGGATATGTTAACAGATAATTTTCATCTGATTGGAAACCGACGGGGTTTGTGTTGACATTTTGCGAAGGAAATGTTTCTGCAACTGAAATTGTAGAACACAATAGTATTGAAAATATGATTATCGCCCTTTTCATGATAAATACACCTCTGCTTCAATCAAACGCGTCATCAGTAAAGCTAGTGAAGGTAAATCTTCACTACTTGATGGCATCCAAATCCTCGCCCAAGCCACCAAATGTTGAGCGCACAATAGCCATCGGCCGTCTGCAACCTTTGACAGATATTCTATTCGCTCATCATAATCTCCTTCGAGTTTACCATATGGAGCGATTATATCTCCCTTATCAGAATAAAAATCAATTACTAAATCTGCTTCTTCATCAACCAATTTCCAAGGTCCTTCATCGTCAAGATTACGATTGCCCTCCAACTGTTTGATACTACCACCTGCCTTTGTCCATGCAGCCGCAGTTGAGCGAGCAGTACCCCCTCCTCCAACAATTCCTAATACAGATGAGGTGTCGTGGCCAAATGCTTCAGCCACCATCAAAACGCCAGCACCATCTGTAGATGCTGCCCACCAAGATTGTCCATCCCATCGCAATGAATTGACACTTTTCGTAATCATACAATCATCTACGGTATTTACTGCAGCAGCAGAAAGTTGGTGCTTTAGCGGAGATGTAATCGAAAGCCAAACCTCTTCCACCCCCTTCGGCATCAAAACTTGATTTTGTTCTTGTAATTTGGCGTCTGGTAGATGCGGGTCAGCAACTTCGTGCTCCATCGCAGCATCTACTGCTCTTTGCAGCAATGTATTGGCGCGGAACTTACCTAATGGTGAACCAACTATCTCCCAATCGGGAGTGTTCGGGAGAGAACCAGCATATCCCCATGCTAATGCATTTTCAATTCCTGATGTTGGAATGATTGCTAAAGTTTTCATTTCAGGTATTTGGTCGCCTTTTATTTGTGCGAGATGAGCATGTACCAAACTGGCCAACAGAGGCGACAAAGAATGGGCTATTGGTTCACCCGCCACTCCATGACGCACCTTGGCCATGCTTCGCATGGCTTGGACGAAGTACTTGAAACAGTCTGAAAACAGATAATACAAGTTTTGCCTTTATTTGAGCAATATTCCAATGAATTGAATAATGTGGTTATACACGTAATGCTATGGCAATGATGGAACGAGGGTCTTTTGTATGGTTTTTGATGGCTGCTACCCAAACATGGTTGTCCATAAAATTACTAGATGACGTTAGTGGTGCAATTACTACCCTGTTTGGAAGTTCTGCAGCAGCATTATTCATTATCGGCCTGGTCGTATTCAAACAAGAGCAACGTGAATTGTTACTGAATCCGCTTAAGGCCGTGCAGAAAGAAGTTCATGATGATCAACAAAAGAAACAGGGTAAAGCGGTTTGGATGGTAGTTGGATTATGGTTAGTTACAATGATTACTGGTTCGATTGCACTATGAGGACTGTTTGATGATAGATGATATCTCTGATGAATTACTAGGCGGTTTTTGGCCATTTTTGAAGCGTGTACTAGTCTTATTCATGCCGATTTGGGTTTATTTCTTGGGCGTCACTGCAGGATTGCCATTGATTTTATCCTCGATTTTAGCAGGTTCTTCCTTAGCTTTAATCATAGTTTTTGAAAAGTATAAACTTTCACAAGAAAACCCTCAAAACGAGGACAGGTAACATCTTAAATGTGATTGCGTAGAGACATTTAGGGCGTAACATGGGTTTACTAGAATGGATTGGAGATTTGGTAGGAGTTAGCGCTCCTTCGACTATGGAACTTATTTTCATGTCTTGTGCATTTTTTGGGACTTTGTTCTTTTTGGTTATGATGCTACTAATGCTGGTGGGAGACATTCTAGGAGGAGTTGTCGATACTGCATTAGATACTGATTTTAGTATGGATACTGACCTATCCTTTGAATTGTTTAGTTTGCAAGGTATTTCAGCCGCAATTATGATGTTTGGTTATGTGGGAATGTTCACAGTAACCTCGACTGAATCTGAATTCTTAGCCGTATTTACTGGAGGATTGTCATCTGTTGCTTCGATGTATGCGGTCAAGGTCATGATGAAGAGTATCGTCAATCTACAGACAGATGGAACCATGCAAATCGAGGAAGCAATTGGTGCAGAAGGCCAAGTTTATGTTCGTATAAAAAGCAATGGCAGCGGTGAAGTTCAAGTTCCAATCCAAGGTTCGCTTCGCACCATGACTGCAAGAACAAAAAAACATGGTGACCAACTTGAAACTGGTACTTTAATACGAGTTGTTGATACAATAGGTTCGATACTTATCGTTGAAGAATTAATAGATGAAGAGGAATGAGGTGTTGATATGGCAGCAGAAGGTTGGTTAGTAGGAATAATGGGAGCGGCTCTATTAGTCGTTGTATTTGGAATCCTGATATTGGTAACACGTTACAAGCGTTGTGCATCCGATGAGATTTTGGTAGTGTTTGGTAAAGTCAAAGGAGGTCAGGCATCAAGATGTATTCATGGTGGTGCAACTTTAGTATGGCCTTTGATTCAAGATTATAAGAAACTCAGTCTGATCCCTATGACCATCAATATTCCATTGACAAATGCATTGTCTTTGCAAAACATCCGTATTCACGTACCATCTACATTTACAGTTGGTATTAGTACAGACCCTGTAATTATGAACAATGCAGCAGAAAGGCTGCTACACCTATCACCCACTCAAATTGAATCTATGGCTTCTGAAATTATTTTCGGTCAACTTCGTTTGACCGTAGCATCTCTAACAATTGAACAAATCAACCAAGACAGAGATAATTTCCTAGAGTCAATTCGTGGTAACGTTGGACATGAATTAAACAAACTTGGTCTGAACTTGATAAACGTAAATATCACTGATATCACAGATGACTCAGATTATATCGAGAGTATCGGTAAGAAGGCTGCAGCTACTGCAGTCAACGCAGCAAAGGCAGATGTTGCAATAGCAGACCGTGATGGTGCAATCGGTGAGGCAGAAGCAAACAGAGCTCGTGATATCCAAGTTGCTGAGAATGAAGCACAGGCAGAAAAGGGTATGAAAGCTGCTCGTGCAGACCAACGTATTTTCGTTCAAGAGCAAGAAGCGCTGGCAATCGATGGTGAGAACACCTCGAAAGCAAATATCGCAGGCTACAATGCTGGACTTGCTGAGAAAGAAGCTGAAGCAATGCAGAGAGCGGAAGTTGCTAAGAGAACTGCAGAGATGGAAGTACAGAAAGCACAGTATTTACTGGAGCAAGAGAGACTCAAGGCTGAAGAAATTGTTCGTGAAGAAATCGCAAAGACACAAATCGAAATCGCTGCAGAAGCAGAAGCAGAACGCCAAAGACGTATTGCTAGTGGAGAAGCAGATGCAATTCTTGCTAAGTATAGAGCAGAAGCAGAAGGTGTACAAGCAGTTCTAGAGGCAAAAGCAACAGGATATGCAAGTCTTGTCAAGAGTGCAGGTGGCGATGCAAAGGCCGCTGCAACTTTGCTAATGGTTGAGAAAATAGAAGATATCGTTGCTCGACAAGTTGAGGCAATATCTAACATGAAGATTGACAAGATTACAGTCTGGGATTCAGCGGGAGGCAGCGAAGGCGGCTCTACTGCTAACTTCGTCTCTAGCTTGATTCACAGCCTACCTCCAGTACATGATGTAGCCAAGATGGCAGGCGTTGAACTTCCAGATTATCTGGGTTCAATGAAAGAGGAGTGAAATCGCTTTTACCGGTCCCTAAAGGGACCGTGTATTCAAGAACCCTCCAATGCGTCAGCAACCTATGCAAAGCGATCTCGAGATAGCGAGACAGGCTGAATTAGAAGCGATTAGTGATGTCGCTTGGAAGTTGGGCATTGGTGGAGAAGAAATCATGCCAATGGGTGACGGAAAGGCTAAAATCTCCTGGAATGCTATGAAAAAACGACTTGAAAAACCACAAGGTTCTCTCATCTTGGTTACCTCTGTAAACCCTACTCCTTTTGGTGAAGGGAAGACTGTAACTACAATTGGTCTGACTCAGGCTCTAAATCACATAGGAAAACGTGCAACTTGCGTAATTCGTGAACCTTCAATGGGTCCTGTTTTTGGGATTAAAGGCGGTGCTGCTGGAGGCGGGCACTCTCAAGTCATTCCAATGGAAGACATCAACTTACACTTCACTGGTGATTTACATGCAGTTACTAGTGCACATAATCTTCTTTCGTCCCAAATCGATAATCATCTCAAACATGGAAACAAGCAAAATATCAATCCAACCAGAATAATTTGGCCCAGGGTTTTGGACCTAAATGATCGTGCATTGAGGAATGTGACAATCGGTTTGGGCGGTCCTGCTAATGGAATGGTGAGGGAAGACAGATTCGACATCACAGCAGCTAGCGAGGTTATGGCAATTTTAGTACTGGCATCAGACTATGCAGACTTGAGGGTCAGACTAGGTGATATTGTAATCGGACAAAGAATGGATGGTAGTCCTGTGAAAGCAGAAGACCTCGGTGCGGCAGGTGCTATGGCATTGCTCTTACGCGATGCTTTTTTACCAAACTTGGTTCAAACCTTGGAAGGAAATCCGGCATTTATTCATGGAGGGCCATTCGCAAATATTGCACATGGAAACTCATCGATTATCGCTGATAGATTGGCTCTTGGCGCTGCCGATTATGTGGTCACCGAGGCTGGTTTTGGCTCGGACATGGGTGCGGAGAAATTCATGCATATCAAAGTCAGTAATTCTGGAAAAACCCCCGATTGTGTAGTCCTAAATGTCACAGTACGTTCTATGAAATTGCATGGTGGTGCATTTGGTGCAAAGGCTTCGAGGCGCCCAAGTAAAGAGGAGATTAAAGAAGAAAATGTTGAGGCTGTAAAGTTGGGTGCTACAACAAATTTGAATCGCCATATCAAGAATATGTTGATGTTTGGAACTCCTGTGATTGTTTCAATAAATCGTTTCGATACCGATACTGATGATGAAATTAACTGTCTAATTGATTGCGCAAATGCATCTGGAGCCAATGAAGTATGTATTACAGAAGTTCATGCAAAAGGTGGCGAAGGTGGTACAGACTTAGCAAAGGCAGTAGTTGGTGCTTGTCAAGACCATATCGCAGCAGGTAGGCCATTTACTCCACTATTCAATGCAGATGTTCCACTCGAAGAAAAAGCACTTCGTATCGCTACAAGGCTGTATGGTGCTGATGGAATTAATATCAGGGCAAAGGCACACAGGCAACTGAAGGAAATCGAAGCATGGGGCTATGGAACACTACCGATTTGCATGGCTAAAACCCAATATTCATTCAGCCATGATGCTAGTTTACTAGGCGCTCCTACTGGATTTGAAGTACCTATTCGCGAGTTTAGGTTGAATGCAGGTGCTGGATTTGTAGTAGCGGTTCTAGGTGAAATTATGACTATGCCCGGGCTTCCAGAACGCCCTGCTGCTGCCGACATGGATATGGATGAAGATGGAAATCTAGTCGGCGTATTTGGGTGAATAAAATGCGCATCCTAAAGCGCGAGCCTGATATGTTTCGACTTCGCATTGATTGCGAAGATGACCTTTGGGTGATCGCAAGAATTTGTGTGAAAAAACGTAGTTTAGGAATGCTAGGTGAAAGAAGAGACCAGACTACTGCTGGTGAAGAAGGTGGACGTGCTAAATCTGCTGAGCGTAAGAAAATGTGGATTCGCTTGGCGATTGAGTCCAATGAGTTCCATACCTTTTCTGATAATCTAAGAGTGCATGGGATTATTGAAGAAGCTAAATTCGACCATGGCAGTCATCATACACACCTTGTGGAAGTCGGTGATGAAATTGAATTGACTTCGCAATCGGGTTTCCCATTAGTTGACAGAGAATTAATTTCAGATGCTGTAAGTTCAAGTGGCAAACCAAAGGTTGCAATAATAGTCGTTGAGAATGATGAGGCTATTTTGTTTGAAATAACCGGACGAGGTATTCGTGAAGTACATACCTGGACCAGACGTGGTGGAGGGAAATATACAGGTGCTAAAGCCAGTGATGGAGTTTCAAATATTTTTTTCCAAAACCTAGCGCGTGAAACCAATGAATCTATTTCTGAACAAACCCCTCTTATCCTGTGTGGACCAGGCCATGCAAGAGAAAAACTAGCACCATTATTCGAACGGCAAAAGAAATTGGTTGCAACGAGTATGGGCGGCAGAGGTGCTGTTAATGAAGTGATAACTCAAGGACTGGCTGGTGATGTTTTATCCGACCATTCTATGGTTCAAGAAACTGCATTATTGGAAGAGGCTTTCAAGCGAATTGCCACAAATGGTGCGGTTGCTTATGGACGAATGATGATCGAAAAGGCTCTTGCTGAAGGCGCAATAGAAACACTTCTTGTCAATGTGGATTTACTACGAAGTGAAGACTGGGAAGTTGTAATCAAAGGACTATCAGATATCGGAGCAAAACTGATTCAATGCTCTACTGACCATGATGCTGGAGACCAATTGGCAGAAGGTTA
>MDTC01094735.1_pt1 | contig 23585 bp, 20 predicted proteins | sample 811181 | NCBI WGS metagenome assembly MDTC01 (sample SAMN05326644, study PRJNA326480) | marine metagenome | isolation source: seawater | place: Pacific Ocean: North | collected 2011 | reverse complement strand
GTTCACGGTCACTGGCTTCATCAACAGCATCGCATGATGTACCCATAATTAACAAATCAATTCCAAGTGGTTTTAATGCTGGAAGACGCTCATTGAGGGGGAGCGCAAGATTGATCGCAGTTTGCCCTCCAAATTGCAACAAAATGCCATGAGCTTGCTCTCTCAAGAGAATCTCTGAAACATACTCAAGGGTAAGCGGGTCGAAATACAAACGGTCTGAAGTGTCGAAATCAGTCGAAACAGTTTCAGGATTGTTGTTGATAATGATTGCATCTTTGCCAGCTTCTCTTATCGCTTTTACAGCGTGTACACACCCATAATCAAATTCAATTCCTTGTCCAATCCTAATAGGGCCACTGCCAACAGTCACAAGACGTTCTTTGGTTCGATCTTCAAGCTCAGGAAGAAGATCAATGCCGTGGGCATCATCCAATTCGTAAGTAGAGTAATAATACGGCGTTTTGGCAGCAAATTCTGCTGCGCACGAGTCTACCATTCTATAGCGAGGATGGAGTCCTAATGCGTGTCGCCGTTTCATCACAGCATCTTCGTTTCGGCCCTCAGGTATAGAGCGTGGTCCGGATGCTGGGAAACCTGACAGAGCATCTGCAATATGATTGTCAGAAAATCCATGACTCTTCCAATGCTGAAGTTGTTCTCGAGTCAATTCACTAGGAAGAGCCGTGCTTGCCGTGATGTCTTTTTCGATACGTGCGATGTTTTCAAACCTGTAGAGGAACCAACGGGTGATACGTGTAATTTCATGCACCTTTTCAACACTCCATCCTCGCCTAAAGGCTTCGATTAAAGCCCCCATCCTTCGATCAGTAGCAATCCTGCACCAGTCGACAAGGGTGGAGTCTGGTAAAGACGATAATGCACGCTCTGCCATTCCTTCGCCTTCAGATTCATCAGCGCGAGTGAGCGGTCGAGGATGGGCATAGCCCTGCTCCAAAGATGCCCACGCCTTGAGAAAAGCTTCTTCGAAGTTTCGACCAATAGCCATTACTTCCCCAGTAGATTTCATTGAAGTCCCTAATGTGCGATCCGCAGTTCGAAATTTGTCAAAGGGCCACCGGGGTATCTTGACTACGCAGTAATCAAGGGTAGGTTCGAAAGCAGCAGTAGTACCTTCTCCTGTTATTGGATTGGGCAGTTCATCAAGAGTATATCCCACTGCAATTTTAGCCGCCATCCGAGCAATTGGATAGCCTGTAGCCTTGCTTGCTAAAGCAGAGGAGCGGGAGACTCTAGGATTCACTTCAATAACCCGAATTTCACCGGTAAACTGGTTAAAGGCAAATTGAACATTACAACCTCCTTTGATGTTTAACGCTCGAATCAAAGCTAGGGCTTGGTCTCGAAGTATCTGATGATCGGCATCTGAAAAAGATTGAAGGGGGGCTACAACAGTTGATTCACCGGTATGGACGCCCATAGGGTCAATGTTTTCCATCGTACAAACGATTGTGGCATTATCGGCTCCGTCCCGCATGACTTCATATTCCAATTCTTGCCATCCTAGAATCGATTCTTCAATGAGTACTTGACTAATTCGTGAATTACGTAGCCCGAGTGTTGCGATTTCAACAAGTTGCCCCATGTCCCAAGCAGTTCCACCACCAAGTCCGCCTAGAGTAAATGCTGGACGAATTAAGACAGGCCATGAACCAATAGTTTCTGCTGCCGCAATGACTTCATTCATCGAATTACATGCAATTGCTTCAGAAATAGGGAGTTGAATCGATTCACAAACCTGATTGAATAATTCTCGGTCCTCAGCCTTGTCAATTGCATCTAAGTCAGAACCTATCAACTCAACACCAATACGTTCTAGAGAACCATCATGAGATAATTCGCTTGCAATATTGAGGGCTGTTTGTCCACCCATCCCTGCCAACAATGCACACGGTTTTTCAATTTCTAGGATTCTACGAACGGTATCGGGTAAAAGCGGTTCAATGTAGACTTTATCAGCCATTTCAGGATCATTTTGAATTGTTGCCGGATTTGAATTGACGAGAATGACTTCGTAACCATCCTCACGGAGAGCACGAACTGCTTGACTTCCAGAAAAATCAAATTCTGCAGCTTGGCCAATTTTAATTGGCCCACTTCCCAATACCAGAATCGTCTTCAAATCATCACGGCGAGGCATTAAACACCAACTCCAATAGCTTGATCGACAATTTCTCTAAACTGTTGAAATAAGGGGGCAGCATCATGAGGACCTGGACATGCTTCTGGATGAAATTGTACGGTAAAGGAAGGATGACCGACAATATCCAAACCTTCTACAGTTCGGTCATTAGCATTCACAAACCTCACGGCAACCTCTGCTCCATGAAGATTTTCACCAACCTCTGAGCAGGCGCCACTCGGGTGAGCAGCAAGCATCCCGGCCTCTGGATCGGCCACCGCAAAACCATGGTTTTGACTAGTTATAGAGACCAAGCCTGTTTTCAAATCAACGACAGGTTGGTTGGCACCTCGATGGCCGTATCTCATTTTGTAGGTCTGAAGCCCTGATGCTAAACCCATCAACTGATGTCCAAGGCAAATTCCCATGACCGGCATACGGGCTCGAACGGCTTCGGCTAGAGTGTTGCGAGCCAGCGATGCTTTACCTTCGTGCGCTGGGTCACCTGGTCCGTTTGAACAAAATAACGCATCAATTTGAAAATCACGAGTCAGGGTTCCAAACGATGTGTCTGGCGGACACCAGACCACCTCAAAATGACGACAAAGATTCCGAAGGATATTGAATTTTATTCCACAATCAAGGGCACCTAAGCGTGGCAAAGGGTGGTCAAGCACGTCCAAAGCACCGGGGTTTAGCACAACAGGAGAAGAAATTGATACTTGCTGAACCAAATCCTCTAAATCTGGAGATGTGAGTACTTTAAGCCGCTCACGAAGTAGTTCTTCATCTCCTTCCGGGCCAAACACACACAGAACAGTTCCAAGTTCACGTACTCGTCGAGTTATAGCTCGTGTATCAATACCTTCAATTCCGGGGACATTATGCAATCGTAAGAGGTCCTCAACAGGTGCAATTGAATGGCGATGATCAGGCTGATGCATAGCATGTCGAACGACAACGCCCCGTGGCCATACTGCAGAAGATTCTGAAGCACCAGCATGGATTCCGTAATTTCCAATGAGAGGGTAGGTGAATGTGAGAACTTGACCAGCAAATGATGGGTCAGTAAGTGATTCTTGATAACCCATCATTCCAGTAGTGAATACAAGTTCGCCTTCACCATGACCTTGAGCCCCGAACAACGTCCCCAAATAACGTCCACCATCAGCAGTAAGAAGCAAACCTGGACCCTCTGCTGCGGGGGCTAATTCATGACCAGAGAGTAAACCGTCCGCAGCGTCAAAAAACGACGGAGCATCGCGAACTCCGCGTTGATTTTTTCCCGGAGAAAAACTGACGGTCTCTAACTTGACTCCCGACATCAGTTTTAGTCGAAAACGAACACCCATAATGATTGGCATTGAACAGCAAAGAAAGTCAAAGGAACACCATCAGTAGATTTAATCGATAAATAGACCACTAGACGACAAGTAAGTAATTACTTATTCTTCTTCTCGTTCTAAATCTCGAACTTGCTTACCGTTCGCCGAGGGTTGAATGATGAGGCGAGCATCGTCAAAAGTACGATTGCTCCCAGATTCACCGTACCAAGCATCCAAAAACAGTGCTAATGCAGCGACTTCCGAGTGTGGTTGGTTCCCTACGGCAACATTATACTGGCTGTACTTGAACACATCACCTGGAACTTTAGCACCACCAACCACAATGACCATTGGACGGTCTCTACGTATCCGAGGTATTGCTTCTCGAAAGGGTTCACCGTACATCGTCAAATGGACTGCTATGCCGGGTTTTCCGTCACCGGAATCTTCCTCTACAAATCTTCGCAACCATCCCATCGGGGAATTGACATGTTCGCATTCCATGCCGCTCCCAAAACGGCTTGCTACGGATTCTAGATTCTCGAACATCTTAGGATCTTCATCTCCCGCAAGTAGGAAGCGATCCGCACCTAACGCACGACCAACAAGAGCTAAGTGGGTGGTTATTCGTGGATCTCGTCCTAGGCGATATCCAAGGCGAAGAACATCAACACGTTCACCTGCCATGATACTTCGAGATGCCAATCCTACAAGAATTGTTCAGTCTCAATTATCTGATTCTGTAGCGACCTCGCGATGATTTGGGGTAATCGGCGCAATGTCAATTTCGTTATTTGCACAGAATTGCTTCAACCATAACAGCAATGATGCATCGACCAAAAAGTGGGCACAATAGGTCACGCCGCCCCAAAGAAGTGCAAGTCGAGCACTTCGCCAAAGAGCGGTTTGCGCCTCGAGGTCGTTTGTAACAAATCCATAAACGAGAGGCTCAACGGCATAGAAGCCACAAAGAATAATCATTGCACCAGAAATGAGGGAAGGAAGAAGTTGCCCCAATTCTCGGCTGTAATCCCTAAAAAGGGCTGAGAATAATCCTAGACCCATGACAGATAGAGCGACTTCTTGAAAGTTAAACTTCATTAAAATTGAATGGCCCAAGTCCAAATCGTCATTGGCGGATGAGATAAAAATCCAATGAAACAATATCAAAATTGCGATGAGAATCCCACCCAGGTACGCTTTACTTGATATCATTTCATAAATTGCATTGAGGTCTTTCACTTTCAAACGTCGAATGAGCCTATCTGCTAATTCCTTACGACTTTCATGAGGCCCTGTAACTTCAAAACCGGAATCAGATTGAGGATTTTCATCCATCAAATCTAACACATCCGCACCGGTCATAGGTGCCCTTGGCACTCACATCTTATCAAATCTGCCGAACTCGGGAACAACATGGGCGCTACATTCCCACCTAATCTCGGACGCCGAGAGACGCTTATTTCTGCGTTGCACAGGACTGAGACGCATTCCTGCCACATTATGGGCATAGTGAACGTTACTCCGGATTCTTTTTATGAAGCGAGTAGGATAACCTCCGTGGAAGCTGCTGTAGATGCTGGAAAGGCGATGTGGCAACAAGGTGCTACATGGATTGATATTGGTGGTGAATCAACACGACCGGGTGCAGACTTTGTTTCAATAAAGGAAGAGATAAACAGAGTTGTCCCAGTGATTTCTAAATTGCGCTTGGAGAATGCTGATGGATTGATTTCTATCGACACACGCCGGCCTGAAGTCGCACGGGCGGCACTCGAGGCTGGTGCAGATCTCGTAAATGATGTGTCTGGATTGAGAGACCCTGAGATGATTAAGTTGGTTCTGGAAAAACAATGCGGCGTGTGTATTATGCACATGCAAGGAACTCCGAAAACAATGCAAAAAATGCCTGAATACAATGACTGTGCCAGGGATGTAAGTGAACAATTACTTGAGACTGCAAGAAGTCTAATCGCTGCTGGCCATCCAAGCGAACTTATTGTATTGGACCCTGGAATAGGTTTTGGTAAACTTCTTGAGCACAACATCGACCTATTACAACGACATGACCTGTTGAGAGGAATTGAAGGATTTTCTATTCTTTGGGGAGTCTCTAGAAAATCGATGATTGGTCAATTGACTGGAGAAAAGGAATCTGACGACAGGCTCAGCGGCACTCTAGCAGTTGCAGCAAAAGCTCACTACGAAGGCATTGATATTGTACGAGTCCATGATGTAAAGGAACACAACGACCTGTTTCATGTTTTGAATTCAATAGATTAGAGGCCAAAACTACCCAGCAAACCTGCTGCTGCAAACCATGCTCCAGCCATACTGCCGAGATTTGATAATGAGGTCACCATGAGGACACGCCCAGCTTTATTCGACCAAAACGAGCCGAGGCTTTCCAGTTTGAGGAATTGCTGCAAGTCCTCAGCAGTTGGTTCCTTAATCTTCAATTGGACATAGCCGGCAAACCACCCTGCAGCGAGAGTCGGATTCAGTGAAGTTATCGGAGATGCTGCTGCTGCAGTAAGAATTGCTAAGGGGTGACCACGAGCTAAAGCACAGCCTAATGCAGCAAAAACAGCATTAGCAGCAGTCCAAACGGTAAACATTTCAATTAAATTAACCCGTTCTCCAGTTGCAATAAAGTAAATCATAAGACTCATTACAAACGCAGGAATAAGCCAAGGAACACTTTTTGAAAATCGACTGCTGGTTGGGAGCTGATTCAAATCGTTTAGACTTTCATCGCTTGCAACAGTTCCTTTTGCAAGATGTTTTTCAATTCCTTGCAAATGGCCTGCACCCACAACAGCGAGGATTTTTTTATCAGACTGATTCAGTTGAGAGATTTTGCCTGCAAGAAAAGCGTCCCTTTCATCGATAAGCACTGTTCCTGCTCCAGGAGAAAAGGTGCGGAGTTCCTCCATTAGAGAAGATAGAAGATCTTGGTTCTCCAGAAGTTCGCTAACCTCGGGAGCATCCTCATCTTCATCATCTCCGAGTAAAGACCACAAAATTTTGACCTTCTCAAAAAAACGCATTTTCTTCCATGCTCGACGGAGCGTTGTTTGGATATCACGATCAATCAGCGCCACATCAAGTTCTGCAGCTTCTGCTTCTTGTACAGCAGCGAGCAATTCAGCACCTGGTTGTTGACCCTCGTCCAATCCCATCTTCCTCTGCTCCGCAGCAAGCAGAGACTGGAGCAAAACCAGTGGAGCTTTACCCTCCTTGACAACCTTTAGCAGACCTTCTTTGTCCAATCGCCGGTTACTTGTTAATGCCTGGTGACGTGATTCACATAACTCAACGGCTACAAGGTCCGGTTTGTAAGTCGAAATCTGTTCGCGAACTGCTTCAACACTAGCGGTTGAAACATGGGCTGTTCCCAAAATTCTCAATGACGGAGAGATGTCAATATAAGGAGTAGTACTCATTTTTCATCACCCGAACCAAACATTCGCACTAAATGATGATGCATCGAACTTACCGCCTCCATAGCTGCATCCAATGGGTCTTCTGGAATCTCTTCCAAAAGAACCTCAAATGGAATCTGGCCACCTGCTAGCGCTTTGTGACCACCCGAGAGCCCGTTGCCCCATTGTTCGGATAATATTCGACCAATGTGAAGTGACTCATCGCGAGTTCTAGCTGAAATAATCACCTTTCCACGCCGGGGCCCGAAGACCAAAACCGTGTCGATATTTTCAGTCGGAAGCAAAAAATCAGCAATCTGTGCTAACGAATCCCGATTAGGCATAGAGGATAATGGAGCAAGCAGAGTCGAACCAATAAGTGTTCGCGAAGAGAGTGCCTCTGCAAACGATTCAAGTGTTTCTTGAGACCGTGGAGGTTCTTCTATAGAACGAAGCATTTCCGAATCGACATAGGCATTTAGCCACGATAGCGCACGAATATCTACTGGATTGAAGTGTCGAGTGAAACCCAAGGTGTCAGTTCGTATACCAAACGCCAGTGCGGTTGCTATTCTCGGAGTCATTTGATGATTCAGACTCATCAACAAACTGGCCACAAGGGATGATGTTGCAGAAAATTCAGCACGAACAATCGAAATATCCGCTGCTACTGATTCATCTGAAGTATGATGGTCAAGAACGATATGTGGGACGCAGTCATCAGGAAGAACATTGTTTGCACCGGGACGATGGAAGTCAACGGTCATCACAACCGCAGCATCACGAAGGATGTCTTGAATTTCCCAATCAAGAATGAGTCGACGGACAGGGATTTCAAGAATTCGAACCATGGCACGGTTTTGCTGATGTTCAATCATGCCTCCATGTAATAGTTCGGGCTTCAGGCCAAGAGATTCTATGAAATCGTACATTGCCAAACCTGCTCCCAGCGCATCAGGATCTGGATTGTCATGACAGAAAATAGCCACCTTGGATTCTGGCGGCACTGACTGCAAATAGTGTAGAATTACACTCGCACCGTCTTTCTGTTCCCATGAACGAATGCGGTCCTGCATTGCTGCAAAAGAAACATCATCAACACTGATCAAATCAACGCCATCACCCTCAAGTGGTAATGTTGTGAGTACGGGTACGTCATTCCAATGATTCTGCAATGCTTCAAGTGCATTCTCGTCGAGTAGAGATTCGGGATCCAAGAGCAATACAGCGGTTGGTTTTCGAGCATCTAACGGCAAGTCTTTGAGCAACATTGGACTTGGAATGGCCATGATTTCACAGCCATCCATTGGCCGGTCTAGAGGTAAGTTTGACGCTAACCCGACAAGTATACTACGTCGACGAAGAGCACACCATTCTGAGAGACGAACAGCGAGATGTCCAGAGCCTATGATGAGAAACATCACTCCACCTAATCATTGTTTCAGCCCGTAGGTATTGAAGTTACGGTTTTGATTGCTAATGTAAATCAAAACTCGATGACCACATTTTCTCGCTCGTGTTCGAAGATTTCGAACAATTGACGACGTTCACAGCCTTTCATATTTGCAACGAAAACTGTCGGAATCATTTGGATGGTCTTGTTGAATGCAGTAACCGAGGAATTGTAAAATTCACGTCGGTCTGCAATACTGTTTTCGAGTCCGACCAACTTGTTCTGGATGTTAAGGAAAGATGCATCTGATTTCAATTCAGGGTATTGTTCTGCCACCATGTTGATACGTGGAATCATTGCAGAAAAAGCCGATTCTGCACGAGCAGTCCCTTCGACATTTCCTGCTTGCAATGCGCCAGCAGCTGCTTTTCTAGCATCAAACAATTTGTCGAAGAAGGCAATCTCTTGCTTGGCGATACCCTTTGCAATATTGACTAAATTTGGAATCATATCGTATCGTTGCTTCAGCAGAACTGAAATCTGTGCCCATGAGTTGTTGACATTTTCTTCAAGGTTGATAAGTCGATTCCAAGTTGAAAAGAACCAAATAACCAATACTAGCAACAGAAATCCTGCAATCCCGCCGCCAATGTATAACACTGTGGACATAGACTCACCATCAAGTGTTATACTTTGAAACTATGGGTATATGATTTTAGGAGAGACAAGGTATTGAAGAAAGAACTTCACCGTGGACCATAGCACGAGGTAATGGCTGCTAACATTGGAGGCTTAGTGTGATTGCTGAAACACTTTTTGTATCGGTTTGCGTTTTTGCTGTCGCATTCATGTTTGCACCTCTAGGCATGGGGGGCGGCATGTTGTTTGTCCCCTTGCTCCATTATGGCTTGGGGTGGGAAATCAATGGCGCTTTGTTTGCTGTATCTTTGACACTTACATCTGTCGTCAGTTGGGGCAGCGGACTTGCCCATCGAAAAGAAAATCATCACGATGATGAAATCCTAAAAATCGGGCTGTGGGGAGCGATCCCTGGTGCACTTGCAGGTGTGGCAATTGTGGTCTTTATTGGAGACAAAATGGACTTTGTTTTCAAATTGCTCAGTTTGCTGATGATCTCTTGGGCAATTATCAAAACTATGAGCAAAATGAATTCTGAAAAGAGCGTTCTACCCGGGCAGCAGGATACTGAAGATACCCCCGATACTGTGCAACTTCAGGTTGGAGCCGGATTCGGAGGAATCCTGTCAAGCGTTCTTGCAATAGGAGCGGGAGTGATTTATGTTCCAGTTCTTCGAAACTTTGCCAACCTGGAACCTCGTAAGGCAATAGGTACGAGTCTTCATTTTATGATGATAGTAGTCCCAGTAGCCATTTTTGCTCACCTTCTAGCACTACCTTCGGAAATGTTTTCCAAACTCGGCCAAGAGTTTCTACTGATTTTAATCTTCATGACCATTACATTCCTTGGCTCCAAAAACGGCGCACAGTACGGCATGAAATACCTGTCAGAAAAACGTTTGATGCAAATTTTCCTGGCCATCATTATCGTCATTGCTGTCCGATACATCATTGACCTTGCAGGAATTTAGTTTTGATTTTCAACAATGAACTCATCCTTTGGGGCACTGAACTTAAGCACACTTGGGTCTTCGATTGCCACAAGACCTCGAAGACTATGTTTTTCTTGAAGCTCGGTGGTTGGGGGTGCTAGTTTCACCCGTGTTTCACCGATTGAAAGTTGATGACCCGAGGCTACATTCCATTCACCCTCGGGCAACCATAATCCAATAGAGCCCAGTTCCGAATGATGAACGACTACCAACGTGTCGTTGTTTTCATCAACCTCGGAACGTATCACATTGAGTGTGGCCTCACTCGATACCAGTTTAGTTGAAGGTTGCCAGTCCTTCCATGTCGACTCAAGGGGCAATGTGTGTTCGTCAGCCAATTGTTCGATAGCCTTTATTTTTTTAGAAAATTCAATCGACTCTTTTTCTGTTAGTTGATTTAGTCCGTCCAAAAGAGTCCTCAAACCCTCATGCTGAATAACATCGTCATTCGTCATCGCCGCATTGGCCATTAAAATATGGTCTGCTAGAGATTCAAGCTGCTCTTTCGATTCATTTTCAAGTGCGCACTCCATTGCCTCATCGAGCACCTCCAATGCTAATCCAGGTTGGTCAATAGCCAAGAGAGACTCTCCGAGTTTCATCAGCAAAGAGGAGGCTGCTCTCTTATCCGAATTGATGATTCGATTGGCTCTCAAGATATGCTGTTCAGCAGTTTCAATATCACCAACAAGATGACGAGAAATTCCTGCACAGACGATATAGGATAGCCGTGTGGCAGAAATCGATTGTGCTTGCCGATCTGCAGTTTCAAACAAACGAGATGAACGTTCCCACTTGCTCGAAGCAATTGCCAAAAGGCCGAGCTGATAGACTGCGTGCATTTCTGCAAAGGCATCGTCGATTAGCGTCGCTGATTGCAAGGCTCGCGTCAAATGAAGTCGGGCCGTGTCGATTCTACCTGACATCTTTGCCATTAATCCTAAGGCGGTTTCTGAACGGTAGAGGTACCCTCCTAGAGCACTGTGAGCCAATACTGCTGCCGTCTCATCCAGTGGAGCAAGGTCTAGGCCTATCGCTTCCAAGACATCACTCATGAGTTGCAAAGTTTCGTGGTATGCCGTCAACAGTTCATCTGATGAATTGGAGGAAGTCAACTTTGAAAGGTGAGAATCCAATGAAAGAATTGGTTTGCATATGTCCGGCAGAGGACCCAACTTTTGCAGATGTTTAGCCTTTACTTTCCCACCTGAAAGTGTTCGTTGGAGTGCACCCTTGAGGTCTAATTCAGATGATTCGCTTTGAACCTTTTTTTGTGACTGAGGGCGATCCTCGATAAGCGAATCTACCATCCAAGTTAATTTCGCTTGGATATCATACTGATGGACTCGGCTAATTGCATATCGCATCTCTGCTGCCCGAACGCGACGAGATAAACTTTTCATTCGACCCTTGTTTTTTGACGGTGTCTGGCTCGCTAAGCGCTGAATGAAGGTCGAAGGGGGACAAGTGGAATATCCCAAATTGGCTTTTTCACCGGTTGTCGTCATTTTGAAATCATCGGTGACCAGAATGACTTCATGTCCTTCACGCTGTAATTGTGATGCAAGCACCATCAATGACAAATCTACATCTTGTGGCGAAGCCTTTTCACCGATTGAACTCGCAAGACCCCGGACCTGATTTTCATCTACTGAAACAGTAGTCATCATCGTAGTAAATTCATCGAGTACTTTCGGTTTTTTCGACCATCTCTGAAATCGAACATTCCGAATTTCATCATGAACGCCAGGAGTCACATAAATGGATTGTTGATGTTTAGAAAGTGCCTTCTTGAGGTCTTGAATAAAAGAGTCTGGTGCCATTGAACCTAGGTGAATGAAGCAATTTGAATCCACCACCCATGTCTGCGTCATACCTACGCCACAAACACCTAGGTGATGATATTCACTCAGAATTGAGTCCGGGGAAAATGCAAGTCGCCGGACGATTAAATACGCGATGACGATTCTTCGCAACAATTCTATAGACTATGTTGCGTAAGGGCAAGGGTATTACCCACACGAAGGGAAACCACATTGAATAATACCATTTCATGTACAAAAGGCACCTGATTCCTGCCGCAGAACGCATGTACGGTTTTTGATTACGAAGAAGATACACTGTATCTGCATCCCGCATTTTTTGAGGAAAAGTCGAAATCAAATCTTGTCCCTCTTTGCTCTCGATAGCAACAAATCGAAGTTTTGCTTTGGCATGCAACCTTGGGTGTAAAAAAACAGCGGAGTGAGTACACAACCCACAATCTCCGTCCATGAGTAAGGTATCAATGGCGCTCATGGAATGACCTCCACAGGATTAACGCTCCATGTACAGACCTGAACTCCTGGACTCATATGGATATGTTCGGGGGAATGAGGATTTTCAATACCGAGATTGTAGGACTTGAGTAGTGAGTTTTCCTTAATGGTAACATTAGCATCGGTGTATTCCCAAGGTTTGTGATGCGTATATGCACGATGTAGTACCCCTTTGTGATGAGTGTAAAGGCTGTATCTTTCGAACAGAAAATATTCCAATGTCTGTTCTTTGGCCTTCAACACTGGGCCAGAGGGCTGAGCTGAACCAATCAGAGATTCACCGCCAGATGTTCGAACTGACTTCCATTGAAAACCACCCTCCGAATCAACATTGACCTTCGCTTTGGCGTGCCGATACGGCAAACCGTATGACCGAGGTGCATGATAACAGGTGACCCTACTCTGGGCATCAAGAGTTAGGAAAAGTACTCCTGGAATACCATCTTTGATCACATAAGTACGAATATTAAATTCGCCAAAGGTAGAGACAAAAGGCAGCCAAGGTAAGAGACGCGGTCGAACTTTCTCCATCGTAAAAGGTATCAGTCCAACATAGGCATGACCTTCAAAAAGGTCAAGTTCCAACTGTTTAGGCAGATAGGGTTTAATTTTCTCAGCATCGACTCTCCAATGCATAAAGGTAAGGTTAATCCAGTTTTGGTAGAGAGAACAGTGGTTCTCCGGCATAGCAAAGGGAATATGGCTGCAGTCAAGTCGATGCTTGGCTGCCATGATTCACCCAAGTAGTGCACTGCTTTGAAGATACGCTCGCAACAAGTTACTTGCCGTGAGTCATCACAGATTCTCTTTCAGCAGCGTTATGTTCCCAAGTGGCCAACAAACCGAGAAGAAAACCAAGTGGGCCCATTAAAGTGCACATGATGAGGATAGGGGTTGAAATGTAAATTGGGCGCTTCGTAGCAAGCATTCGCAGCCATACATAGCGCCCAACAAACAGGTCAAAGGCAAGAAAATGAAGCCATCCAAGAACAATGATTTCATCATCTTGAAATAAATCAACAACAATTTCAGGAGTCGGCATTTGACTGGCAAAAGTAAGAAGCACATTTGGAGCATTTGGTAATGCAAGGATGACGTACGGTATCAGTAATGGCAAAACAGACCACCGAATATCTCCCACAAACCTACGTGTAAGTTCATGTTGTGGCATAAACCACATGAGACTCCATAATGGGATAATGAGTATTGAGGATATCCAGAACATTGCAACAGCAATAGAATCCATTACTCTCCCTCATGAATTTCAGCATTCTTGTTAAGATTTAACGTATTTCCGTCATCAGCGAGTGAAGCGTATCTCTCAGCATCTCCGATTAAGAACCTGTTGTAGAAGGCCGGTAGTAGAATCAAACTCGAAAGGAGAGCCAAAGTTATGGCAACGACAAACGCCTGTCCAAACAATCGAAGTGGGAGTAATGCTGACAAATTCAAGACCGAAAATCCTCCGGCCGTTGTTAGGGCAGCTCCAAACATTGCTCGCCCAGTCGTTGCTGATGCATTGGTCACCCATGCCTCTTGAGTGGCAAACGGATTGTGTTCGACTTCCTCTTCAAGACGAATAGAAAAGTGGACAGCATAATCTACACCAAGGCCGAGAGATAGGGCGCCGATAGTAACCGTCTGCGCATTGATTTGATAGCCCGTGAATCCCATGATACCGTAAACCCATCCAACAACCATCATCAGTGGAATCCATGAGACAAAGCCTCTTCCAAGGCCCTGTTTGAAGCTCTTTTGACGGGTGGTATGGATTCCAACGAGCATTCCTAAAATAACCAAAGCAACAACTGAGGTTGAAAGTACCGCAGATTCTGCCACGTTTGAGGTTGTTTGGGCTACAATGAGGCTGCGCCCACCAATTCGAAGCGTTGCATCCGAATCAAGAGCGCCTTCGGTATCTTGTGCAAGAGTCGTTAGTCGATCGTACAGGTCTATGGTGGCTTGCCAATCGAGAGTTTCAGCTTGGAATGACAAAACAGTCTGTTGTCCATCCGAGGACAAAACACCGGATGTTAATTGCCGACCGGTGGAATTTAACAGAAGATAATCAGATAAATTTTGGTAGGAGCCTAGTGAGGTCGAATCCAGGGCTAGCATGAGTGAGTTAAGATATGGGTCTCTAACCTGAGCCTCTGAAAGAAGACTCCATAGTCCATTTGGAGTTCCACTCACATCCGGACTTTCAAGCAGCATACTGTTCGAAGCATACCAGGCATCTTGACCTTCAGGCGAAAGAACATCCACATCTAAAACAAGATACAACGGAGAGCGGCTGCTTTGGAAATCATCCGAGAGCATGAGGAAATCGGCAACGACTGGAACTTCTTGGTCAAACTGGTCACGCTGGTCAAAGCCAACCTCAAGTTGTTGGAAGCCAAAGTACATTGGAGTGAGGAGCAGAATTGCAATCACTCCAACCTTGACAGGTTGGGTTGAGAGACGCCCCAGTGCTTTGGAAATCGGTCCAATGCTGATGTTACTGGCTTTTTCAAGAGCAAGTCGCTTAGGCGGGAAAATCAGCATCAATGCTGGAAGAGCCGTAATGCTCAACAGATACACGGCAAACAGACCAATCGCAATAACCGTACCAAATACTTGAAGGAATGCCAAGGCAGAAAATCTAAACGAAAGGAATCCTACGATATCAGTAAAAATTGCAATAACCAAAGCAATAGAGGTCAAGATTGTGCCTCTTTGAACAGCAATCTTTCGTGCTTCATAAGAAAAGTCAGCCATTGTCTCCCTATCTATAGAATCACTGTTGTCGAGATTCTGCATTTCTTCTCGTATTCGAAGCACGACGTGAAGGCCGTAATCCACACCGATTGCTAGAAGCAAAACGGGTATGGAGTTCATAGCAGCGTTGAAAACCATGTTGACTCCCATAAACTGCAACCAACCGGCGATACCATAGGTTGCGGCAATCGAAATTATTGTGAGGAAAGTGACGTAGGCCGTATCCCGGACACTTCGGAAATTCAGCCATAAAATCCCTGCAAGAAGAATCATTGCAGCACTCGTGAGCATACCTATTTCTTTTCCTAAGTTTCCATTTGCATCCAAAGCAAACTGTGCAAATGAAAATGTTCGCAGGTCATCGTTCCCGGTAGAATCAGTTACGTTGTTCAATAATATTAGCGACCATTGGCCAATGTCAGATTGCACATCGTCCAATAATTGATGCCCATAGTCGGAGGGCTCAGTGCTGACAACTAGGGTGGTAAGAACCGGTCCCGACATGTTCCATGGATCTTCACGGTTTTGAACTGGCATGCAGTTGAGAATCGCTGCTCTATAATCGACTTCCTGCAATATAGAAAGAGGAATCAATTGGCCGTTCATTGGGCCAGTAACTGCCATAATTTGTCCGATTTCTGCCGGAGTCCTTCCACTTGCTAGTGTCTCCATTTGCACAAGTAATTCACCAATCTCTGACGAGAGGTTTTCTCCAGCATCAATACGTTGAAGCCATTCTGAAGGTGTTCCAGGATTCCACTCACGTAGTTGTTCAGGGCTGATCTGACTCACAACAGGTATTGAATTGGCAGCTATCGAAACATTGGCAAGAGCACTTGGAAGTTGGCTGGAATTGGCCGCATGTGCCGATGTTATAGCACTTTGAACTACCCCAATCCATTCCGAATTGTCTCCATCTTGAAGATTTTGCCACTGGAGTGCATAGCCTGCCATTCCACTGTTTGCTTGCGTACCAAATAAGGGATAATGTAGTGGAAGGAAGTTGGGGTCTTCGAGCATCGTAGCCTCAATTTCAGCGAGTTCACTCCAGGTAGAGTTGAGCAGCAAATCACCTTCTTCGACATCCTTTATGACTCGGACAAAATCAACCGATGCCTGATATTCAGATTCAAGTTGATTCAATAAATCGACATTCTCGTCGTCCGGAAAAAATCCATCTTCACTGTTGTCGAATTCGAGATGCATTGCTCCTGAAGAAAATGCAAAGACAAGGACCATCACAACGGCGAAGGCCTTTCGTGGAGACTTAACACTCGACTCGCTCATCCAAGAAAAGGGGTTAAACATAAACGCTGCTTTCCAATACGGCTTATATATTCGTGTTTGAGGTGAGTTGGGAATGGGGAAAAATCTCACTGTAGAGATTCAATGACCATTGCGATTCCTTGGCCACCACCGATACATGCAGTGGCCACACCGTACTTACCGCCGCTTCGCTTTAATTCATGAGCGAGCGTAAGTACAAGACGAGTTCCGGTTGCAGCAAGTGGGTGGCCCAAACCAACCGCTCCACCGTTCACATTGACTTTTTCAACATCGAGATCAAGATCTTTAATGCAGGCAACTGCTTGTCCTGCAAATGCCTCATTTATTTCCCACCTGTCGATATCCGAGGTTGTAAGACCAGCCTTTTCTAAGGCTTTTCTGGACGATGGTACAGGGCCGTATGCCATGATTGCTGGCTCAAGTCCAACGATACCCCATGACACAATCCGGGCAAGAGGTTCGTCACCATCTGATTGCGCTTGAGAAGCAGATTTGATGACTACAGCAGCTGCTCCGTCGACCACACCTGACGCATTACCGGCGGTAACAAATGATTCTGGACCGAATGCTGTTGGGAGTTTTGAAAGTGATTCTGCAGTTGTATTCTTGACCACGTGATCTTCGTCCTTGTGAGTCACAACAGTATCGCCTCTACGACTTTTTATGGTAACCGGAATAATCTCTGATTCAAACACATCGTTCTCAATAGAAGATGTTGTTCGAGCGTGTGAAAGGGCGGCAAATTCGTCAATCTCCTCCCGTGTGACACCCTTACGCTTGCAAATTTCGTCTGAGGTTTGCGCCATGAATAAGCCACATGTCGTATCTTTGAGGTTCGTCATCATGTAATCCTCAACCATTGGAGAACGGCCAAGTTTCCATCCCTCTCTTCCGCCGCGCATGACGTGCGGTGCCTGACTCAGGTTTTCCATTCCGCCTGAGACCACAGTTGATGCCTCTCCAAGCATAATCATCTGAGCCCCTGAAACAATTGATTGAACCCCCGAGCCGCAAATTCTTGAAAGTGTTAGCATCGGAACTTCTTGAGGTATACCGCCTTGAAGACCTGCATGACGAGCACCATAGATTGATTGTGAGCATGTCTGTAAAGCATAACCCATTACCACATGGTCAACTGAATTTGGGTCGGTTTTTGTTTTTTCAAGAGCACCCTGAATAGCAAGACCGCCTAGATTTTGAGCACTGACCGTTTTCAGTAATCCACCTTGCTTACCATCGCCTCGCTTTCCTCCAACCCATTCACAAAATGGAGTTCTTGCTCCTCCTACAATGACGACATCTTCTGCCATATCTCTACCAAAAGGCTGCGGGTGATAATATGATGCATCTCACACGATGAAAAACAGCAGGAGACAGAAGAGAGGAACATACAAATTTTCCATCATTGAATACGAGTAAGCAAGTTGGCTGTATTCCGTACCTTGCATCAACACCAAAGACTGACCCGGGGTATCCGTGTGACCGACTACCTTGAGCATTGAATGACCAACGGTGCCGTCTAATCCTTCAAGTTCAGTCTCCTCTTCATCACGAGTTGCCACCTCTGCGTGAACATAAACAGGGTCGCCGAGACGTAGCGCATACAGTGTCCAACGCGTGTTTCCAACATCCCAAACATTCACCGGTTCCTGGTAGGAAATACGCTTGAACTGAGAAGGTTCAACTCGAATACCACCGCTACCGTCATGCAGCATAAATGGCACCCCTCCGCTTTGTCTAGAAGTTTCATATGAGTGAGTAAGGAATTGCTTTCGTAATTCAAAAATAATTCTCTTGAAAAATCTAAAAATGCCAACTACGGCCATTATCATTACATTATGATAATCTGAAAGTGGACCATCTTCTGGATAATCCTCTCGGACCCATTCGTATACTACGATATTTTCACAAGACTTTCGTTGGTCATTATCAACAAATAATTTTAGCGCTGCATGTGGACCTGGGCGTACTTGACCGACCATTTCAGCCTCTCCAACTGCTACCGAACGTACTAACGATGTTTGCATATCAATCATTTGAAGATTCGATACGCTTGAAATGAGATGACGAACAAAACGCACGAGCCAAAAAACAACGAACAGTAAAAGTCCAATACCGAAAATCAGCCCCAATGCCTCACTATCAGTAAAATCAATCAAAAAAGAAAATACAAAATACACTGTTTCAAAATGATACATGACCACATCAACAGAGCCCCAATAAATCAACGTAACAAGTCCGAGAATAAAATACACTGATCGAAGTGTGAAAAGAGGTGCCCGAGGTGCTCCGACCATAAATGGGTGCTCAAAAAGTAATGCTCCACTCTTATCCTCTGCATATGGGTTTTTCCAGTTCCAAACATGTTTGCTGGGCGCTGGGAAATGCCATTCACCCATTCCGTTTTTTAGGCCATCTAGACTTTCTGGCATCCAATATTTCTCAGTTGAAAACCCTTGTTCATCTGCAATTCTGGCTAGCATTGATGAGTTAAGACTCTCTTTTTTGATGGATTCGAGTTCCTGCTTGAAAGGATGAGGCGTAGAAACGAGTAGCATGAAAAGTCCAAGGAAAGCTATTGTCGGATTGAGTAAGAAGCCAACAATGAAGAGCAGCACACCTAATATCCAAGCAGTTCCATATTCAGGGGTAAAGGGGAGTGACAATACGAAGAATCCGCCATCGAGTTCCGGTGGGTTACCATCCATGTTCTCCGCTTGCCAAGCAAGCACTTGAACTCATTGGATTCAAAGTAGAGCAAACAACAAAATTCCAGCCAAAACACAAACTATTGGCAGGGTCAAAAGTTCAACAGAGGAGCGGATTCGCCCTAAATTCGCAAGTTCAGTTCCACGCTGAATATTTGCTTTCATACCTGGGCTGTCTTCACCATGAACAGCAATGGTGGTATGTCCGATAGTGCCATCAATATTTTCAGCAGCCAACTCAGCTTGAGTTCGTGATTTTACCATCCCAAGTAGATAGATTGGATTGCCAATTCGTAAAGCGTAAGCAGTCCAACGATGCTTACGAACATCACCTTGACTGAATAATCGAGCAGCGAACTCAGTTTTGAAGTGGTCGCGTAAGGTATCTGCATGATTTGAAGTCCATCGCTTGATGAAATTTCCGAGCGACTTTCTCTTGAATGTCGTTGACTCAACACGTATTCCACCTGTGCCATCGTGAAGCATGAACGGTACTCCACCCTTATCGGAACGAATCGTTCTCCAAGTGCATTCTTCACGAGTTGTTGTGTTACCTTCAGAATCTGTGGAGGTGACTTGTCGGCAAACATAGACTTCGTATTCCCAACTGAATTCTACGCAACCTGGTATGACTCGGCTGTGATTACCGTCAACGACGACGTTAATCCATTGTTCCTGAGAAGGTCGAACTTGACCAACTAATTCAGCAGAGCCAACTGCAACTGAGCGTACCAATGAAGTGGGTGTGTCAATCATTTGTTGCTGCCGCTTGTGTTGGAAGAAACCAAGTAAGAGCCAGATAAGTCCAATCACGGTGATAGCAATCGGTGCATATTCCATGCCCGCCTCCTCGTCCAAAACCTCTCCGCTGTCAATTGCAGCTTGTTGGTCAATCATCAACATACCAATTGAAACACTCATCAAAACGATGAACAAGAACATGCAAATTCCAAATGTAGAAAATGTTGCAGGACGTGGTGTACCAACATTACTCGGATGCTCTGGCAAAGGTGTCCCGTCGCCATCTGGGGCATAGCGGTCTTCCTTATTCCAAGTTGAAGGACCCGGTGCAGGTAGGATCCAATCGTTTGGGTCATTGGTCGGACTGTACGATGAACGACCGAAAAACCATGACTCAAGCTCATATCCATTCTTCAAGGCTTCTTCTTCTAAATCATCAGGCTGGGGAGCGCTTTTACGAACTTGATGTAAATCTGCCTCCAACGAAGCAGGCGAAGTCAGTGCGATGAGCAAAAATCCAAAGGCTGCGATTAATCCACCCGGTGTAGAGAGCATTGCCGCTCCAAACAGAATAGCTAACAATCCTAAAACCCAAACGACCCAACCAATCCATTGGTATGGTTTCGTAAATTGGAAAAACCCCCTATCAAGATTTACATTCTCAAGGGACATAGTAGTTCCACTACATCGAGGTGTAAAACAATTCTCCCAAAAAGGTGATTCGGACATAAGTTAAACAGTCACATTACTCCTACCACTTTAACAAGAATTCGTTTGTCTCTACATCCGTCAAATTCTGCATAGTGAATCTGCTCCCAAGTACCAAGATGAAGATGACCATCGTGAACCGGCATCGTAACTTGTTGACCAAGCAACTGACGCTTTAGATGTGCATCGCCGTTATCTTCACCGGTTCGATGATGGTGATATTCTTCGCCGGATTTGCCGTTGACGCCGTAAAATGGAGCAATTTTTTCTAACCATTTCATGATGTCATGATGCAATCCATGCTCGAGATCATTGACGTAACATGATGCGGTAATATGCATTGGATTGACAAGCACCAGACCGTCTCTAATCCCACTTTCCTGAATTACCCGTTCGACATCCCTGGTAATGCAGCGAATTTCATATCGCTTTTCGGTATTGATGTATAATTCTTCGACATATGTAGCAGCTTGTCCGGTAACCAGTGTCCCCATAATGTGTCCATTGAGTCGGCAGTTGTTGATTATTTCAGTCTGAACAGCGACGAATTATCAAGTCCAGGTGCTCCAATCATTATCGGAATGGCCGCTAATAACCCACACATTACCGCTGTAATTGTTTGTCCAACTGCCAGAAGTTTGAGGGTAGCAGACTTGTTGTCAATGACACTGGATAATCCACCGTCATAACCCAGAAAAATGGATGCAAATGCCAGGAGTGATGTTACTGCAACACCGAGTAAAATGAGATGAATACCTCGTCGTTGATACTGTGTCAACCAGACGCCTCCTAAGATTGCTGTGAAAGCAGCAACTACGGAACCTGAAACCGATAGGACATCGTACATCAACGGGAACTCAATAACCTCCCCAGTTAGAAAATCCCGAGTCTCAAAAAAGGGCGAAAGGACCCCTAGACTGCTGATAAGCCCGTAGATGACAAACAGAATTCCTATGGCTTTGGGGACAACAGAAGGTGGTTGGAGAAAGATTTGGCCCCCATGACCATTCACAGTCTGTTGGGGTATTCCAGAAAGATGCTGTCGGTCATGTGGAAACACTTCCTCCGTAAAGTCACTACCCCACGGGTCTTGTTGCATGTTCATGAAATCAAGGACACGCATATCAATCCTTGTTCCTAATGTTTTGACGAATGGTTGTGTTGAAGTGGGAGGACCCCGTGGCGTACATGAGGAGGGTTGCAATGACAGATATCTTGGTAGTCTACAAGAAAAATTTTGAATCCGTTCATGATGCAAGTCTAGGACACATCACCAAAGCCCTCGAACAATCCAGTCAACGAAGAGGAGGTTTGCGAATTGATGTTCGGGCTCGTGAACAAGTCCGACGTGCAGACTTTATTGGTCGAGATTTAGTTATTGTTCTAGGGGGTGACGGTACCCTCACAAGTATTTCTCACAATATCGATGCTGCAACACCCGTAATGGGTGTAAACTCTCATCCTCGAACCCAAGACCCCGACGGAAGTTTTGGTTTTTACATGGATTCCAACATCGAAACATTCGATGAAGATTTAGAAACTGCCCTGGATGGCAAAGCAATCATCAATGAGTTACCAAGACTACATGCAATCATTGATTCTACCTCTGGAAATCGATTTACAACGGACCCGGCCATGAATGATCTCCTCATTGCAAATACTCATCAATACGCGCCTAGCAAGTATCATCTTCGACGTGGAGACAACAAGTGCATTCAACAAAGCAGTGGACTTCTGTTTTCAACATGGCTTGGACAAGGTGCTTGGTTGAGTAATGCAGCAGGTGTTGATGACATGAAGCAACTCCTCCAGCGGGTAAAAAATGAACAAAAAACCTCGCACTATTTTGTTCTTGCACGAGATGTATCTCCATCAGAGCGTGAAGGAATGCCATGGTCATGGATGGACTGGACTGATGAGTCAACAACAATCACTTCCGACATGCACCGAGGGTTCGTTGTGCCAGATGGGTGGGATGAAGTTCACTTTAACCGAGGTGCAACCATAACGGTAAATGCTGAAGCGCCAAAGTTGCGACTTCTGACCTTCAGGCATTCAATGAAAGACCGACTCGAAGGAGTCACAAACCATTCGGACTAGAAGAAAATATCCCAGCCGATAAGCCAACCAAATGGAAGGCAAAAAAGTGAGAAAATAATAATGTTCAGTGCTGTAGAAATTCTCTCCGTATCTGGGTGACCTGGTTGCTTCACACCAATATCCCGATTTTTAATTAGAATTATGAATCCTAAAAAGCTAAAAAGTCCTGTCACTGGCGCAAAAGACGGTATGAAAGCTGAAGTAAGACCGCTTACCACACCAATAAAAATCCAATTCCCTGCACCTATTTCCTTGTAACTGAAATATTGCGGAACGATATTGCTTGAAGGTGATGAAGAAGATTCTGTTGGTAAATTTGAAGTGTCTCTCGGATGAGAATAGAAGTGATTGTGAATCACATCGCCAGTGTGAAGATCTCGTTCGAAGACTTCATTGGACAGTGAGTCACGTGATTTAGGCTCGTCCATAGCATCACCATAGGGTCATGACATGACGAGTATAGAAGTGAATAAGGCGATAAAGATAGCAATCGAGTTCAAAACTAGAGCAGGAATCACCTTGCTCGATTCAGGATGCTGCTTATTCTTCGACAAGTGAAGGTGAGGCAACATCGAGATGACACCTACTCCGCTCACTAAACCACAGCATAAATTCAAGCCTGGGACAAATCCTAGAACGAGAGAGATGACCCCGAAGATAATCCAATCAGTGCCGTAAATCTTCTTGTAAGGAACAAAAACCTGCGGAGGATGCTGTTGATATTGTACAGGCTGAGGGGGCTGAGGTGAGTATATTACAGTTTGAGGAGGAGGTTGAATTGGCTGCGGTGATGGAGGAAGATGATAGTGATTATGGATGACATTTCCAGTATGCATGTCACGTCCGACTACGCTATCTTGGATGGTAGGTTGAGAACTATCATCGGGTTGCATCATTCCTTCCCCAGCAGTTGCAGTCTAGGTAGACACTTAATGATAACCGCTGGTGTAAAAAGTAAAGCGGCTAGTGTATAAAAAAAGGGTGGAGACTGGAACTCGACAAAGAGTTCCAGCCTCCGGTTTTCTTAGGAGGTGATCCATCTGCAGGTTCCC
>MDTC01169508.1_pt1 | contig 23594 bp, 17 predicted proteins | sample 811181 | NCBI WGS metagenome assembly MDTC01 (sample SAMN05326644, study PRJNA326480) | marine metagenome | isolation source: seawater | place: Pacific Ocean: North | collected 2011 | reverse complement strand
CCTAAAACCATATTAATATATTTTAATATATTTTTAAAATGTATTAATCTTAATCATTAATATTATATCTCTGAAGTAACATATTAGAAATTGTATAAAAATTTTGCTTTGCTGTATGATATCTATTGCATAATTCAGTTTTTCTCGTCTTTTTATTTGTACATAACTCATCAAGTATAGAATTTTTCTTTAAAAGTCTGTTTTTTAATTTTAATTTTTTAATTTTATTCGAGTATTCTTTTTTAAAAAACAAATATAATAGAAATCCTGTTATAATTATTATTAATATACTCTGAGCTGTAATAATAGATTCATTAATCATTCCTAATAAAAGTGCTATTGACGCCAAAATTACCAAAGAAGATAGTGCTGTTTGCATGTTCATATTAATTACAAAATTGGTTAGTTTTTTACTTAATGAGCCTACATCATCATATCGTATCATATTAATATTATTGTATATTTTATTATTTAATAGTTATTATTTATAATTTTTTTTATTGTTGGTGTAGATATACTTATTTCTTTTTCTCCTAATAATTTACGAGTAATTGTTAAATTTTTTGTTTTATTATAAATATCTTTAATTATATTTACTTGATCTTTATTATATTTTTTTTTTTTGATATCTTCAATCATATTATTATCAACTCTGTTATATAATAATTCAATTCCACTTGTTGTATCTACATATCCACAAATATTTAAATTCCCGTGATGAACATCATGATGACACTTATGACATAATTGAACCAAATTAAATAAATTATTCTTATGAAAATTATCAATAATACCATCACAATTAGCAAGATGTTGTTCCTGTATATGATGTATTTCTTCTACTTTGCTTTTACATATCATACAACAATCCATTACTATTTTTGAATTGTATTGTGATTGTTTATCGTTTATTATTTTTTCACTGATATTCATTATTTTTTTTCTAATATTATTAGCTGTGCAAATAAACTCTTTATCCAGTTCCATTGCTTTTGCTACTTCTAAACCATATATAGAACTCCCTGATCCTGTTTTTAATTTTCTATTATAGATTAATTGTTTTTTTTCTTCATTGTAAATTGTTTCCATATGATAATTTTTAACCGTTTTACATTGAATAATTTCATCCATTTCAGATAATTGGTGTAGATGGGTTGCAAATACAAAACTTGAATTTTTTTCACACAAACGCATTACACCTGCAGCTACAATAGATAAACCAGATATTGTTTCTGTCCCACTACAAAGTTCATCACCAAGTACTAATGAATTCTTATTTGTTCTTTTTAATATAGCCCTTAATTCACTCATTTCAACTGCAAATGTAGATTGACCTTTAAATATATTATCATTACCAGAAATACGTGTAAATAAATATTTATAAGGACTGTATTTAAATTTTTTAGCTGATACATAGAATCCTGATTGTGCCATTATTATAGAAATACCTATACTTTTCATATAACTACTTTTTCCCACTGCATTAACACCATACAATAATATTCCATTTTGATTATCTTTACCAATTAACACATCATTAGGTACATATTGTACTTCTTCACGTATTTTTTCAATAATCGGATGCCGCATATCAGTTGCTTCAATAAAACTTTTAGTTTGTTGATCTATAATAGGTTTTGTATAACAATTTTCTGTAGACACTTTTGCAATACAACATAAATAATCTATCCTGGAAATAAATTTACAAATTACATCTAAAGTTTCTCTATATTTAATATGATAATTTTGAAGAAGTAAAGCAAATTGTGAAATACACATTTTTTTTATCTTTTCTTGATACCCTATCCACAAATGAGAATTTTGTTTAATATCTCCTGAAGTAATTTTAACATTACTTGCTTGAAACTTGAACTCAAGGTCTTTTAAATTAAACTCTTTTGGTGTATTATTAATGTTTAATATAATTTTATTATTTTTTGTAATATATTTTTTAAGTATAGTAGCCCGCGATTTAGTAGTAGTAATATAATGACCTTCTTTATCATTTGACCGTATATCAAACTTAGAATTACCTATTTTATCTATAATTTTTCCAAGTTCTATTGATATTTGGTTAAAATAACTTTTAAAATAATCTATTTTAGATTGAATCTCATCAATTTCTTTATATATTCCTGATTTAAAAAAACTCTTTGTAATATTTCCCTGATATACTCCACATATTTCACTCATATCTATTTTTGAAGTATAATCATTAATATATTCTAAAAATTTATCTTGAATGTCTTTATTAGGTATTTCATTACTTATGGTATCTAATTTATATTTCTTATCAAGTAAAATATCTATTATTTTTTTTACTCTATTATATGATATATCTAAACTAATAAAATCTTGTGGATTAATTATATGAACAGCCATTTTCCTATGAAATTTTTCTATATCATTGATTGGTTTTAATTCATTTTGAATAATATTATATAATTTATTATTTTCATAACTTTGTTGTAATAATTCTACTGAATCATAAATATGATTTAGCTTATCTATATTAAGTATTGGGTTTAATAATTTGTATTTTAGGTATCTTTTACCAAGTGTTGTACAAGTTTTATCTAATATATCCCATAATGATGAAATTCCATTACATTCTTTATTACGGTCACGTACCACATTTAATTGATTAATTGAATCGTGTGATAAAACAAGAAATTTATTAGGTTCCCATAATTTCGGTTTAGATATTTTATCTATAATATTTTCATTATGTTCATATGCGAACTGAAGTAGGTACATATATGATATAAGAGCTGCGTGTGACTTATCTAATCCAATATATTCTAAAGGTGATATAATAGTTTTTATAGTAAATATTTTTTTTAATAAATAATCTCTATGATGTGGTTTTAATAATTCTTTTTGATCTGAATAAAAATTAAAATGAACAGGAGTTTGATAAATCTCCAAATAATTCATTAATTCATCTTTAGTTAATTTTAAATTTTCACAGTGTAATATTATTTCTTTTGGTGCATGTGACTGAATAAATCTAAATATTTCATCAAGAGAATATCTATAATCATCATGTTCAGAATGTGTCTCATATGTAAATGTCTTACCAGTAGACACATCTATTACTGAAAGTCCAAGACATAATATAGGTTTTTGTGTTTTAAAATCTTTTAATTCTTCTAAATAAACGGACATTAGATTATTTGAAAATGCATTATTATTAATATTAGTTCCCGGAGATACCACTTCGGTAATATTTCTATTTGGTCCTTTTGTTCCGTGACTATCTTGTTCTATAATTATAACAGTATATCCTTTTTTAAGTATAAATTCTTTCCACTTATCCAGTGTATAGTTTGGGAAACCAGCCATTTGTACTTGTTCTACATTATATTCAGTTAAATTACCTTTTTTTGTACCAACACACCATCCAGTTATTTCTATTATTTCAGACATACGGCCTTTTTTAACTGAATCTGTTTCGATACCATATATTTCTATAAAACTACCAACTTCCATTAATACAATTGTTTTATGACCATATTTTTTTTCATATTTATCCTGATATTCAAAGTATTCTCTTATCAAAGCCATATGATACTATACTTGTATTCTATCATATTTTTAAGTAAAAATTATATGTTTGTTGTTTTTATTATCTTGATTCCTGATGATATTATGCTTGATAAATATTTGTCTTCTACAGGAAAATTATTATAATATTTAACTTGATCCATATTTTTTTTAAACAAAGTTGGACAGTATAAATTGTCTATTTTTTTAAATACTTCTAAATTAGAATTTATACTAATTGTTTTATAGTCTTTAGGTTGGTCTTTGCGATTTATATTTGCAATATTTGTTTTAATTATATCTGCACTTTTTTTATGATTTTTAAATGTCTTTATTTTGTTTGGGTTTTTATCTGATTTACGATGATGTACTTCTACATCTTTTCTTGAACTATTATTTTGTTTATTTATTCGGTTTTGTTGTTTTAAATAAATATTATTTTTACTGCCGTGTATTTTTTCTCTTGAAATATTGTTTTTACTACGGCGTATTTTATCTATTGAACTATTCTTTTGTTTACTTATTCTGTTAATTCGTTTTAAATTAGTTTGATTTTTACTATTATATGTATCTTCTTTCAGACTTTTAGTTTGTTTATTTTGTAATGGTTTTTGCACAGTATAATTATCACATTTTATGATATTTTCTTTTAAATTGGGATTTATACTATTTTTTGATGTGGATATATTTACTTTATGTTGATTTCTATTATTTTTTGATGTACGCATTATTGATCCTAAATCAATATCTTCATACTTACTTTTTGATTTTCTATTTGGTGATTTTTTAGGTGATTTTTTAGGGGATTTTTTAGGGGATTTTTTAGCATATTTTCCAACAAATACAAGTTTAGATGAATTCATTAATAATATGTCACATATTATTAATAATTTTTAATCGTAACTATGAATACATTGATTCAATTATACTATTTTTTTTTTCATTGTCTATGTTGAGCTCTTTTTTATATATTTTATAACCATTCATGATATCCTCTTTTAATATTATTTTTTTAGATTCTGGTAAATCAAATAAAACTCTTTTAGCGTGTGCTAATTTACATTTCGAAAAAAAATTTTCAATATCACGTCCATAAAATTTAAAATGCTCTTTGTGTTCAGTAAAAAATTTATCGTCAATTTCATTATCATTAATTATCCATTCATAATCTCTAATTTTTTTAATAAAAATTTTTTTTAAATCATTCCCGCTATATTTATCTATTTCTAACCATAACCCAAATCGTGATTTTAATCCCTGATTACCTCTAAAAAAACGAGATAATAAATCATCTTTATATCCTGCTATGATTAATATAAAGTCATTTTTATTTTTATCAAGATATGGATTAATAAGATCTAAAATACCTTGAGAATATGAATCAATTTTATCATTAGATCCTATTGAATAGGCTTCATCTATAAATAATACACAACCTTTTGCTTCATCTAAAATTTTTTGAGTTTTAATTTCAGATTGTCCTACATACCCTGCTTTTAAATCAGTTAATTTTACTTCTTTGAAATCACCTTTTGATAAAATACCCATTTTTGAATATATTTTACCTATAATTTTTGCAACTTCTGTTTTACCCATTCCGGGACCTCCGCATAATACTATATGTTGATAGTCTTTATTTATGTTATCTAAGCCTTGTAAAAAAAGGATTATTTTATTAAATATTGACTGTTTTATATTATCCATTCCTATCATATTATTTAATTCTTTTAGCGGGTTAACCATATCAGATAATACGCGTAAATTAAGATTATATCTTTTTTCTTTCGATACAATATTAGTTTTATATTGTTCACCAAGAGTAATTAAATCATCTATATCTTCTATTTTATTTTCAAGAATTTTAAAATCATAATTTTTCTCTGCATCAGTATACTCTATTGGTAATATTTTTGTTTTTTCAATTGGTTTAGGGATTTTAAAAGAAGGCATTAATAAATCAAGTACATTAAAAGTATTTATGATATTTTTTTCTTTACAAATATCTTTATTAAAACAATTAAAATCATTAAAATCATTTGAAGTTTGAGTAGAACTATTAGATGATTTTATTAAAAGAGAATTTGATGTTAAATCAATATTATTTGATTTACCCGAAGTATGAACTATTAATGCCAGAGGATTATAGTAATTATAAATATTATTAAAATATAAAAATCTTATATTTTTATTATTACGTTTATTATCACTATTAACAATAATATTTAATATATCGCTATTTAAATACGTTTTATAAGAATTATAATATTTATATCTAAATTTTTTTTGAATATGACCTTGCATATTTAAAAATTACATAGATTTTTTTAAAGATCATCTTATTTTAATTTAAATGAATTAAATTTGATATAAATTACTTAAAATTATTTAAATTAAAATAAATATGTCTACTACTATAAATTCTCCAGAAGCTTTTCAATGGGAAAAAGCGGCTTGGAAGATTCTTAAACAAATGATGGAAGAACCAAGTTTTCTGATACAACATCAAATTGGACCATTTAATGATTTTTTAGATAAAGGACTCAAAAATGTTATTGAGCAATTCAATCCAATTACTTTAAATTATGATTTTGTTCAAGAACAAAAATTTTATAGATTTAATCCATCATCTAAATTCTATAATAATGATAATTGGATAGAATATAATGAATTAAGTGATATAAATAAAACATTTCTTGATAAATATTCTATTATTAATAATCAAATTACAACTGTCGACTTATCAGAGCATCTTTCTGCATCGAGTGAAAAAGATCAATTATTAGAAACAGAATTTCATGAATTTGTACAAGAACATTTAGAATTTAAAAACATAGATGTAAATAAACACCGATATGATTTAGAAATTAATATATATTTTAACTCTATTACCCCACCTGTTATATATGAAAATAATGGTAGTCAAAAACTTATGTATCCTAATGAAGCAAGATTAAGAAATTTCACATATGCATCAAATACTTATATTGATTTTAAATTTAGTACCAAAGAACGGTATGGTGAAGGTTTAGTAAATATTAAGACTCATCCTGAAAAAATAATCGAAAAAGTTACTTGTGGTAAATTACCAATTATGTTAGGATCAAAAGCGTGTATTTTATCTACAAAAAGCAATAATAAAGGAATTGATTATGAAGAATGTGAATATGATGAAGGTGGCTATTTTATTGTTAATGGTACGGAAAAGGTTATAGTTTGTCAAGAAAGACAAGCTGAAAATAAGATCTATGTATTTAAAAATTCTAAATCACAAAGTAAATATTCACACGTTTGTGAAATCAAATCATTACCAAATAAAAAAGTTTTAACTCCTAAAAATATTCAAGTTAAGATAACTTCAAAACAATCAATTCATGGTAGAAATATAAAAGTATCTATACCACATATTAAACAAGATATTCCACTTTATGTAGTATTTAAAGCCTTAAATGTCACAAATGACTTTGATATAACTAATTATATACTGTATAATGTTCCCGAAGAAAATTGGAGAGAATATACACAATTTTTACGTGCTTCTTTAGAAGAAGCATCTACTATTACTACTCAGGAAATGGCTAAAGAATATTTATCTAAACATGTAAATATGATGGGTTATGACCGTGATAAATCCGAAAAAGATAGACGACTTACTTACTTAAATGATATAATTGATAACGATTTTTTACCACACTTAAATAACAATTATAAAGTAAAGGCATATTTTCTTGGTCACATGGTTAAACATTTACTTGATGTATTCTTAAAAAAAAAAGATGTAGACGACAGAGATTCATATGTTAATAAAAGAATCGATACATCAGGTGTATTAATGGCTCTATTGTTTAGACAATATTATACAAAGCTTATAAAGGATATGAAGACAAATATAAATAAAGAATACACTAATGGTTCTTGGAAAGCTACTCAACAATTCAATAATATAATTAATTCAACTAATATTTATAAAGTAATAAAATTTTCAACAATTACAACTGGACTTAAATTTGCACTTGCTACTGGTAATTGGGGTATTAAAAATAATAAGAATAAACAAGGTATTGCGCAAGTTCTAAGTCGTCTTACTTATAATTCAAGTTTATCTCATCTTAGACGTGTAAACACTCCTATGGAAAAAACTTCTAAATTAGTTGCTCCACGTAAATTACATGGTACACAGGCATTTTATATTTGTGGCGCTGAAACACCAGAAGGTGGATCTGTTGGAGTAGTTAAAAATTTAGCATTATCCTGTCATATTACAAGTTACTCTGATGTTGATTGTGTAATAAATATTATTAAACATTCAGAGGTATTAAATATTAATGATGTAGTACCTGATGATATAAAAAATTATACTAAGATTTTTATAAATGGATCATGGCATTACGTTACAAAGCGTCCTAAACATATTGTCGATAATTTACGTGATCTAAGAAGGACTGGTATCTTACATATTCATACATCTGTTGTTTGGAAAATTAGAGATTCAGTTATTGAAATATATACTGACGCAGGACGTTGTACCAGACCTATTTATTTAGTTAATAATAATTCCATTGTAATTAATAATAATATTTTAGATTCATTAGATAAGGGGTATTTAAGATGGAACAACTTATTAGTAGGAAGTCTAAATACAATGGCTACAAAATCTCAAAAAGCCATATCACAAGGTGTAATAGAATTTATAGATGTACAAGAGGAGGATAACTGTATGATATCAATTAACTATGATAAATTAAATGAACATAGTTTAAAAACTATTAAATATAGATTTACACATTGTGAAATACATCCATCATTTTTACAAGGTGTTCTTGCTTCTATTATCCCTTTTTCTGACCATAATCAATCTCCAAGAAATACTTATCAATCAGCAATGGGTAAGCAGGCTATGGGTGTATATGCAACTAACTTTAGATATAGAATGGATACATTAGCTCATATTTTAAGATATCCTCAATTACCACTTACTTCCAGCCGTATAATCAAATATTTACCATCAAATGATTTACCATCTGGTATTAATGTAATGGTAGCAATTGCTTCTTATTCTGGATATAATCAAGAAGATTCTATTATTATGAACCAGTCGGCAATTGATAGAGGTCTATTTGTATCAGATTATTATAGAACTTATAAAGATGCTGAAAAGAAACGCCAATCATCCAGTGTTAAAATGCAGGAGAAGTTCATCAAACCTAATTTAAAAAATACATTAGGGACACAAGGTAATAATTATTCAAAATTAACTGAACACGGTTTTCCAAATGAGAATGTATTTGTTAAAGAAAATGATGTTATTATTGGTAAAATTCATCCTATACATTCTAAAAAGGATTCAAAAGAATTGTATAGATGTTGTAGTACTTCTGTTAAAAATTCTGAGAGTGGTTTTGTAGATAAGGTTAAAGTCTCAAGAGATGGTGATGGTTATAAATTTGTTAAAGTTAAAATTAGGACTATAAGAAAACCTACGGTTGGTGATAAACACGCATCACGTCACGGACAAAAAGGTACAGTTGGTATAGTATATAACCAAGAAGATATGCCATTTAACAAATATGGTATGAAACCTGATTTGATTATGAATCCACATGCTGTTCCTTCCCGTATGACAATTGCTCAAGTTATAGAATGTCTAATGGGTAAAGTCGGCATTAATCTGGGAATGTATGGTGATGCAACTGCTTTTACTAAATTTAATGAACAAAAACTTGGTGATATGTTAGAACATTTTGGATTTCAACGCCATTGTGATGAGGTATTATATAATGGCCGTACTGGTGAACAATTGAAGGTTAATATATTTATGGGTCCTACATTTTATCAAAGATTAAAACATATGGTTGATGATAAAATTCATTCTAGGTCTAATGGTCCAAATGTAATATTAACCCGACAACCTGTCGAAGGTAGATCGCGTGAAGGTGGATTAAGATTTGGTGAAATGGAACGTGATTGTATATTATCTCACGGTGCATCACAATTTCTTAAAGAGACACTGCAAGATAGATCAGATAATTATCGAATGTATACGTGTAAATGTTGTGGATTAGTAAGTTCTGTAAATAGAAATTTAAACATTTACTATTGTAAAAATTGTGATAATACGACTAATTTCGCAGAGGTACGTGTTCCATATGCTGCTAAATTGTTTATTCAAGAACTTGAAACTATGTGTGTTGCACCCCGTATTATATCCAATAAATATTAAAATAAAAATATTATATTTATCATATTATTATTTTTTTGATCGGTATTTACGTGAAACTTGTATCCAATTATTAGTATTATCACTATCGCTATCGCTATCGCTATAATTATCCATACTGTATATATTACTATTTAATGATGAATTGGTTAATGAAGAATTATTTAAATTAGACTTATTAATTTTGTTTTCTAATTCAAGATATTTCTTTTCAAGACAATCCAATTTAAAAATAATATCTGTTAACTTTTTATCTAATTTATTAGTGTCAATTTTATTTATTTTTTCAATATAATTATTTAAATTTATCTTTATTTCATTGTATTTATTATTTACCCTTGCTAATACTTTTTTATTATTTTCATCAACAGTTTTATTAATTGTTTTATTTAATTTAAACAATATATTATTATACTCTTCTTTAAATTGACTTAAATTATATATTCTATTATCTTCATCATTTAATTCGTAATTCATAGAATCTTTATAATGTTTAAATAATGCATGTATTAAATCTATTTTTACATCTTGCTTACAAACAAGTTCTTGCATATTACTTTTCGATTTGTTATACTCTTGAATTTGAATATTAAAATTACCATAAACTTCTTTGATTTCATCAGATAATCTATTCACTTTTTCAGCTATAATATCATTCAAAACTGGGTACGTTAAAGACATATAAGATTTTATTTATATGTTTTTAAATAGTTTTATTTATACGGTTTTAGTCTCTAAAAATTTTAAATAATTTTCATATTGATTTCTAATATTTATAAACGCCTTATTAATATTAATTTTTGCATCAATATCATCTAAAGATTCATTCAATTTTTCTTCATATTGTTTTTTTACATTACTAAATAGGATTTTTTTATTATTGTCTATTCCAAGAATTTCACAACTACCATTAAATGATTCAGTATTATATTCTTTATTTTCATCAATTTCATCATATGTTCTGTTAATAATAGAGTGATGTAAATTTACCATCAATCTTTCAAGGGTTTCAACACCACATTCAGAAAATGTTTTTGTTATGTATAAAAAATTCTCTTTATTTATAACTATTTTAAGTTTATCACTCGGTGTAAAAAGAGTTTTATATAAAAATTTTAATCGATCTTCTTTAAATACCCTAAATTCACTCCTATCTTTAAAATCAACTCTTTTTAACTGTTCTGTAACTGAATTTACCAATTTTGTTGAAAAATCTCTAAATTTTATATAATCATTATCTTTCATATCTAAAATTTTATTATTTAATATTTCAACAGATCGTAAATAATTTTCTTGTGATTCACTGTTAACAACACTTTTTGACTTTCTTTTGTTTTGTCTGATTCTTCTACCACCTGCCAGTTTTGCACGGTTCATTATTATATATTATTTATATGTTTTTAAATAATTTATATTTTATTAAACTATGTTAAAGTATTAATAAAATATAAATTATATTTCTATGATTGATTTGATTATTACATCCTGATATGGTTTGTCAGATGCATCTGTTGATAAATTTTCTATTTTTTCAATTACATTAAATCCTTTTATAACTTCGCCAAATACAACATGCTTATTATCTAAATGAGGTGTTGGAACAGTTGTAATAAAAAATTGAGAACCATTTGTATCTGGACCACTGTTAGCCATTGATAATAGACCTTTTTTAGTATGTTTAATATTAAAATTTTCATCTTCAAAATTATTACCATATATAGATACAGATCCTGTACCATTTTGATTAATAATGTCTCCACCCTGTAACATAAAACCTTTTATTACACGATGAAAAATACTATTATTATATGTTTTATTTTTAATACCTTTTTTTGCAATATGTCTAAAATTTTTACATGTTAAAGGTACTTCTTTATCATAAAGTTGTAGTTCTATAATATGAGGCGTATTATTAATAAGTACCGTCATTTCTAAATTTTTTTCTTTATAAATCTGTTGTTCTGAATCAAATAATTCTGTTGTTATATTATTTGTTAACTTTGTTTCTTCCTGTATATTTACAATTTCTTCATCTGTAATTTTTTTATTTACACCTTTATAACAAGTATATAGCAAATATACAATTATTAATATCACTATTCCTATTAAAATAGATATTATTTTATTCATTATTATTAATAATTATTTTAATTATTAAATTTAATCTAAATAGTTAAAATTAACGGTGGTGTTAATATTGGTATACCTGATTCAGATATACACGTTATATTTATTATTATATTATCACATAATTCCTTATTAAGTTCTTTAAACAAATTATAAATACTTTTTTCAGATGTAATATTTGAACTATATATAATATTATTTCCACAAGTTAACATAGTTGCATTAATATTATGTGTATCTCGCAATATAGATACAATATCCAATAATCCTGAACATGAATCTTTACTACAAGTTATTTTAATTGAAGACCAAGTATTAAATTGATATGGTAATGTATTTACTTTCATACCATAAATTGGGCTAAACATTTTATCATATGTTATCATTGGTTTTTGACTGTCAAATACTAAATATTCATTAATACCTAAATTGATATTTGTATCACTTGGTGTTAAATCTGCTAAATATTTTAAAATCTCAAGTATTACAAACCCTGCAATTACAGTAGTAGTAGTACACAATGCTGGAATAATTCTACCAGATATAAGTTTTATATCTAAACAAGAAACTGTGTTTATATTATATATTTTAGCACGTAAATTAGATATAAAACTCATAAACTGAAGCATTCTATCATTATCTTTATCATAAACAATATTATTTAATTTATTTAATTTATTATTATACTTATTACAAATATTAGTTGCATAGTCAGTAATGTCTATATCGCAATCAATATTTATTCTATCACTTTTTTCATCTACATTAATTTTTTTACAATCATATGTAATATCTTTATATTCATTATTAAGAAAATTATCATAATGTTTATCATCCCATAATTCTATTTTTAAATTTTTGTATAATAATTTATGAAGCTCTTTTGTAAATGAATAGCCTTCTATTTTATAATTTATAATATGGGGTTTTAATTTTTTACCAGACCAATACAAATTTCCATACTCATCTTTTAAATCATCTGGAAAAGTATGTAATAAATCTTTAATAGGCTCAACAAAAACAGATACGTATATCTCATTTGAAATTTTTATAAAATCTTTTATACACGATGATGAATAAATTTTAAGAAATCTGTCCATCATATCTAATCTATTTTTAATTGTATATTTATTATCTTGTTTTACAAGTTCTAAAATAAATTCATTTTTATTATTAATAAATTTATTTATATCTTGGATTGTCTGGGTAATAATATCATTAAATGTTTCAATAGCCCATTCTATACAATGTTCTATTTTATTTGGAAAACTACGGATTGTACACATTGGTATACTTTTATCCTCTATATCAATTATTTCACTATAAGTTGCAGTTTTATGCGGTATTATTGTTTGAGTATTACATTTAGTTCCTAAAGTTCCTGATTCAAATAATGGTTTTTCGTGTTCTACACATTTACTATCGACATATTTTCTTGCTTCAACATTATCTAATGCATTAATAATTAAACTTTTATTTTTCCAAAATACTGAATTAAAAATTTTTTCACTGTCTTTACCTACAGAATGGATATACTCTCTTGTTTTCATTTGAGGAGTATATTCTTTTAACCTACGTACTATTTCACTTGATTTATTTTTACCTATACTGTCACTTCTAAATAAGAACTGTCTATTTAAATTAGATAATTCAATAGTATCCATATCTGTAATATGAAATTCTGATTTAATTCCTGTACAAAAATCTAACATACCTAAATTTTTAGATAATTCACATCCAAGAGCACCAGCTCCTATCATAAAAATATTTTGTTTTTTAATTTTTTTTATTAACTCTCTATCAAGAATCATTGAATTTCTATTAGAATAACTCGATTTATATTTATTTACTCCTCTTAATTCACTTAGATCAAAGAATATATCATTATCTAACGGTTTATATTTACCTGTAATTTTTATTACTTCGTGAGAAATTATACCTGCTATTATACTGCATAATATAAAGAATTGATTATTTTCAAACTCATTATATATACTATTAGGTGATGGATTTAATACATATTTTGTAAAATTGTTAAATTCTAAATCAGACGATTCTGAATTAAAAGATGATGATAATGATATATATTTATACTTTTTTTCATTTATTTTTTCATTTATACTTTTAAATACTTTCTTAAAGGCATTTTTATGTTCAATTAATCTAATATTTGAGTTATTTTCCAAAAAATGCTTAATTGAATCATTATACTCTAAATTTACATTTGTTAATGTTGAACTAACAACTGTACATTTTATCTCATTATTACCAGATACAAGTTTAATTGTATCAGATATCAGATTTTTATCTAATTTCTCATTATTAATTACTATAATATTATCATTAATATCAAAGCTTTCTATATATCCTGATTCACAAGGTTCACCATCTGTATCTAAAATTGTATGTTCATTAAAATTACTTGTGATATATCCATATAATTCATAGTTTAAACCAACTATAAATTTTATATTGTTCTTACTGCAAAATTTCTCGATATTTTCAATACTAAATTTTTTATTTCTATTAAACAGTTGTTCTGTTAAAACTATACCATCAATTTCATTATTTATTAGTAAATTTAAATTAAATATATTCATATTAGTTACATCTATATTTGAATTTAATTCATTAGAAAACAACTGCCCATTTTCACCAAGGGTTGTTGCTGATTCATTATAATAATATAGGCTACTTCTTAGTTTTTTAGTTATATTTGTTGGATCATATATATATAGTTTATTTATGCCTATAAGAGATAAACATTTAATTGTTTCTTGACCTACAGGTCCGACGCCTATTATACATATTTTTAAATTCATTAATTTATCCATTGTATTTTTTCCAACTGCTCCAATTTGCCTTGAATATAAGTTATCATCATGAGTTGACATATTTTAACTTGATATATTTAATTAATTTTAATCAATTTTTTGTTAGAAAAATTCTAACAAGTTAAAATATTAAATAACAGCGGATTTGTATACTTTTACATCATCTAAAAGAAATTCCATTGAATTAACTTCCTCTACAAGACAAGTAACTAATTTTAACATAAATTCATAAGTTATATCTTTTTCTATTGCTAATAATATTTCATCTGATACATAGGTTCTTATAGTCATATGATTATATGTTTCGTCTGCTAACCCAATATAAAGCCCACAGTAAAATGCTATTTTAATCAATGCTAATATACATATATTCTCATATTCATTTGGTATTTTAACAGTTTGAATTAAATAATGGTTTGGTTCAAATGTAAATTCAGAATTATAACCGTCTATATAAAATTCAGGTAAAGACATAATATAATTATATAATTTCTCATCAATATTATTCCAAGAACCATAATTATTACTATAACTATTACCATAATCATTAAGTAATTTGTCTAATTTAGTCCACAAATCAATAGCATCTTTATCTTTAGATTCTGTTTTTAATTGTTTTGTAGTTAATAAAACCATTTTAAATAAGAACTCTGTTTTATCGTACATTTATACATAATAATATAAATTATTTATAGTATTTGAACATTATTCATATAACAAGTAAATATTTATTACACTATTTTTAATAATAGTTAAATATAATAATATATTTATGTATAATATATGTTTATAGCTATTGCATCACATCAACGTCCTAAACAATTACAAGAAAAAACATTAGCGCTTCTTAAAAAGCATAAGTTTAATTTTAATAATGTATATATTTTTGTATCACCAAGTTCATACGATGAATATTTACCAATAAGTAATAAATGGAACTTTAATTTAATTAAATCAAAAAATTCAATATTAGATACACGTAATCATATAATTCAATATTTTAATGAAAATGATAAAATAGTAGAAATGGACGACGATGTTGAAGATATTCAACATACTTTAAAAGGCACACCTAATAAAAGTGTATCTAATTTAAAAAAACTATTTGAAGATTCATTTAGAAAAATAGGTGATAAAGGGTTATGGGGATTTAATGCAAATACAAATAATTTTTACGCAGATGGAAAAGATAAATTTGGTTTATATTCCATTATCAATTCATGTTGTGGTTATGTTAATTCTAAATCTATAAAATTAACAGTGTCTGAAAAAGAGGATTTTGAAAGATGTATTTTAATGTTTAGAATGGGTTATCCCATATTAAAACGTTGTGGATACGGTATTAAAACTAAATATTGGACGAATAAAGGTGGTATTCAGGGACATTATGATTTTGATAAACGTAAACAGGTTCAATCTGAAAGTGCGATGCAATTAATGGAAAAATATCCAGAATGTTGTTTTACTAAAGTACGTGATAACGGTATTGTAGATATACGATTCCGAAGGTTAAAGTATCCTACTACTATAGATAAAAAAACAAAAAAAACAAATCTAAGAAAAACTTCAAAAAGACGTTCTTCAAGAAGAAGATCCCGTAAGAATAATTAATATTAAATTATTTATAATCCGATTATAAATAACTTATTAAGATATAAATTATATTTGAATACTATAATATTTTACATAAGACCTTCTATTAAATTTTTTGCATTTGTTAAATCGTTAATAATTGATTTAAAATTTTCTCTTTTTTCGTGAATATCTGGAACTTCCATAAGTAATTCTGCCATCTTAGTTTCTTTAACAGATTCATACATTTTAGAACCTATATCTTTCTGTGACTGATATACTAAGGTATACATTATTTTTTTTGGAATAGTATCTTGAAGAATATATATTGTAGATCTAAAATAATTATTTGCTAAATTTCTCATAATCTCTACGCTATTAGAATTACTTTTAGTTAATGCATCATTAAATTGTATATCCTCTGTCCAAATATATGTTTCTTGACTGATTAATTCTGTTTCAATTTGTTTATATGTTTCATTTAAATAAGGTAAAAATACTTCATTAATACACGTTTTAGACAATAATTTATTAAATTCGGGAAACCTGTTAATAGATAACTCTTCTAATAAACTTTCGATCAATGTTTGCAGTTCATTCATAATTTTTTGACTTGTTTTTTGACTTAAATTATTAATTGAAAATATTGGTCTTTTAATTGGATCTTTCATTAATTGTTCTAGTACTTCAACTGGAGGAGATGGAAAAGACATATGATTCCCTTCACAATTTGAAATTGCATCTAATATATAATTATCTGGACATTTATCATTATCAAATGGCCGTAAGTCCATTAACCCTTTTCTAAAGTCTATAAAATGTTGTTTAATATTTCTTCCAGTATTAATTATTTTACCTCTATCTTCAAGAATAGATATAAAACTTCTTGTTAATTTAGCAATTGTTTTATGGACAAAGGCAGATTTTAAAGTTTCTTCATCTGGAATAGGTGATCCTAATTTAGTAAGTGAATGTTTATTATTTTCTAAATCCCTGTCAATTTTTTCTAATATACTTGGCAAACTTTTTTTCAATGATTTAACTAATACATCGCTTAAATTCTTACATAATGCTGGTATACCAATATTATCTTTGTATCTTTTATTTGAATATATTGGATGTGATGTAAAGAAGTCTTGTTCAGCTTTTAAACCATCCAATACTGACATATTATTTAGTTCAACTTTATTTCTATTACGTATACCGTAATACCCGTGTCCTAATTGTAAATCTTTAGATATCTTATTTTCTAATAATTCTGTTATATCAGTACCTTCATTCATTAAATCCAATTTTGTTAATATACCAACTGTTCTTTCGCATCTTGGATCATGTTCTTTGATTAAATCGAGAGCGATATCCGCTTCAATATCTGTTCTTGCTGGCATAACTGCCATAATTATAGATGCTTTATTTTTAATGTATGAACCAACCAAATTTTTAATTCTATCTTTAATATCTTTTGGTTGCCCTTTATCGGTACAAGCAACCATAGTTAATCCTGGTAAATCAACTAAACTTAAATTTGGTATATTAGGACTGTATATACGTAAATAAATTGGTTCATTGGTTATATTCATATCGTTTCCAGCATATTGTCTCGTTAACTGTTTAATATTAGATGATATCTCAGATTTTTGTTCTGGTGTTGGATTTGGATAATCTATTTCAATTTCATTTAAATTAACCCAATTTGAATCAAGATATTCTCCAAAACAGGCTTTTATATCCTTTTTAGTTTGAATTAGCTCTAGTTGCAATGGACCCCGTGTTACCATATTGGAACCTGTTGGTAATATATCCATACCTAAAATTGAATTTAAAATTGAACTTTTACCACTTGATTGTGATCCTACTACTACTAATCTGGGTATTTCAATATCTGAACGATTAATAAATATAGAATTTAATACATTGCCAATATTAAGTATTTCCTTGTCTTGGCCTAATAATTGAAAATTTTCATTTGAATATAAGGATGTTACAGCATTACTTACTGATTTGTAAATACTATCCATCGTACTGGTGCTTTCTTCTGTAGACATTACTTAATGTATAGCGTTATTTTTTTAATTACTTTTGTTTTTAAAACAAGATAAATTTGTTTAAAATTTTTATTTTATTATTATATTAAAATAATGGATAATATTGATAAATTTGACAATAACATTGTTAATAATACTTCTATTTTAGATTTTGTTAAAATAACTGATGAGTCTATAAAAAATAATCAACGTAATAATGAAATTAAACCCATCAAACAAATTGAAAAAATGTTAAATTCATCTGTTGATGATGACGAAGATATAGTAGAAGTTGGTATAGATGAAGCTGGACGAGGGTGTTTAGCGGGAAGAGTTTACACTGCAAGTGTAATTTTACCAGATAAATATCCAGATGATTTATATCTGGAAATTAATGATTCTAAAAAATTATCTCCTAAAAAAAGACAAGAACTTAGACGTTATATTGAAAATATTGCTATAGATTATAGTGTAGAGTATTCGGATATAGATGAAATTGAAGAAAAAAATATATTACATGCAACAATTGCAGCAATGCATCGGTCTATAACTAAATTAAATGTAGCTCCTGATAATATACTTGTTGATGGTAATTATTTTAAACAATATTCTGATAAAAATGGAATTATTATTCCCCATCAAACTATTAAAAAAGGAGATACTAAATACAGAAATATAGCGGCTGCATCAATATTAGCTAAAGTATATCACGACGAACACATATTAGAATTACTTGAAAAAAATCCTGATTATGAAAAATATGGTTGGAGAAAAAATATGTGTTATGCTACTAAACTACACAGAGATGCTATTACTGAATATGGAATAACTGAATTTCATAGAAAATCATTTGGTATTTGTAGGAATTATTAATTCTATTAATAAAATATTATTTTAATATATAAATGAATCTAACTTTTAATCAAATATTAGTTTTAATTATTGTTACTTCTTTGTTAGGATTTTATTTTAAACAAAAAGAAAATAATAAAATTATTCATTACGAAAATTTTACAAACTATACGTTAAAAGATACTTTAATTTCTATATACGATCATTTTTATTCACAATTATATAACAAACTATTTAATTCGGATATTAAAAATGAATTTGAAATATATAATATTGTTAACTATACAATTAAAGAAAATAAAACATTTGATAAGCACGATGTAAATATTCTAGATATTGGTTGTGGAACAGGTAATCATTTAAAAATACTGACCCGTGAAAAATATAATTGTGTAGGTTTAGATAAATCTATGAAAATGTTAAAAATTGCCCGCAATGTTAATCCAGAAGTTCCGTTAATTAAAGGTGATTATCATAATAAATCATCCTTTAAAAAAAATGAATTTACACACGTATTTTGTTTCTTTTTTACACTTTATTATTCTCAATACCCTGATAGAGTTTTTAGTAATGTTAATTATTGGCTAAAACCAGGTGGATTTTTTTGTGTTCATTTGGTTAATAAGAAGAAATTTGACCCAGTATTAGAAAAAGCATCACGATTAATACCACTTTTTAATCCACAAAAACATTCACATGAAAGAGTTACTAAAACTAAGTTAAAATTTAATAAATTTAATTATATTTCTGATTGGGTTTTTAGTAATAATAAAGTTGAATTTGTTGAGAATTTTATGTTTGATGATGAATCAAAACACATACAAAATAAGCACATTATGTATATGAAAAGTATAAAATATTATAAAAAACTTGCTACTGATAATGGATTTGAACTTATTAAAATTATAGATTTATTACCTGTAAATCATGATGATAATTATATATATATTTTTAAAAAAAAATATGGCGAATAAACTATTTATTAAAGATTGTTTTAATAAATATATTATGTCTACATCAATTAATACTAACAAAATATTTCAAGAAGATTCATTTTCAAATTCTAATAAACATATAAATTCAAAACAAGAGATTGAACTACTAAATACTTTAGATAAAAAAGGGTTTGGTACTGATTGGTATAGTGGAAATATAATAACACTTGCTGAATGGTTAAATATAGCAAGCTTGTATATTTTAATATTAGATAAAGAAATAACTTATTATAAAAATTTACTCAATAATATTACTTTTATAGGATTATTGTTTTCTACTATTACTTCTACAATTTCATTATCTCAATTATCTTTATCCGAAATTGATTATCCAAACTTAACATTAAGTTTAAAAATAATATTTACATTTACAAGTATATTTACAACAGTAGCAACAGGTTATATTAAAATTAACAATGTTCAATCTAATTTAGATATATGCTTAGAATATTATAAACAATGGAATTCATTTGCATCAGAAATATCAGGACAATTTCAATTACCTATACCTATACGTAAAAATGCATTGTCTATTATTATACGCTTAAAATCAGATTTTAAAGAACTTTTTACTACACGATTGCCTCTCACTAATAGTATTAAAGAACGTACTTCAAGTATTATTGAAAATAAGAAGTATATAGAAACACATATAAAAGATACAAAAGGATCACTTTTAATGAAAAAAGCTAAGTGTTGTAATTGTTGTTTTAAATCACGCAGAGATTCTAAAGTTCATAATTATTTTTGTAATAGGTTAAGTGTTTATTTTATGTATCAAGATATTATTATTACCGAATTAGATAACCTAATTCAAGAAATTAACAAATCTAATCCTTCTGAAAATATATCATACCGAATAGAGCCTACTAAAATAGTGGTAGATTTAAATAAGAAGGATAATATATGCGATAAAACTTATAGAAATATTGATAAAAGTAAAAACAAATCACTTATGTGTTCTATTAATACTACTTTCAATATGAACCAATCTCAAAATGACTCAATTTATGATTCAGCATCGTCTAAAAGTATTAATCAATTTTCTAAATTAAAAACCGCAAAAAATGAAATTAATATAATGAATCAACACACAACAGATGGTCTTGATGATACAGGAGAAAATAATCAAGAACTTGAATTAATACTTACTAATAATGAAAATAAATAATTTATACTTACTAAGCTATTTCATAACATTCGCCCATATTAAGTGATATATCCTTACCTGTTAGATTTTTTATTAATCTATCTGTAACACATTGATGAGTTACAATTAAAATGTTTTTATGTTTTTGTGTTTCAATAAATTGACTAAATGTATCTACACGTGTTATATATCTATCTAATGATTCATCATAAGAATTAATATAGTTTATATCAGCAGTTGGGGTGTAATTATTATCTATTTCATACAAACTATGTAAATCTTCTTGTTCGCTTATATTTGGCCATTTTATATTAGATATATTTTTTCCATATATTCTTTCTGTTAAAGCCCAATCTATTTTAATTGGTACTTTCTTAGATATAGAAATTATGGATACTGTATCCAGTGCCCTCTTATATGGAGAACTATAAATTTCCTCAATATCAATATCATTAAATTTTGAATATTGAAATATTTTAGAATAATGTTTACCTATCATGTTAAGTGGTGAAAAAAAATCATATTTATCTAAATCTCTTTTTTCATGTCGTAATATGTATAATACCATTATATCATACATATGTCGTTTTATTTAAATATCTATATTTAAATTTTTAGAATATTATATTAGAGTATATTTTCTATTTATACCTATAAATTATTAACGATCCATTCTTTCATAGAATCTTTTGTACGTGATCCGGTGTATTGTTGTTTATTACCATTTTTATTAAACACTATTGTTGGATATCCCATTACATCATATTGTTCAGCTAATTCTGTGTTTTCAGTACAATCTACTAATTCTACATTTGCATCAATATTTGTATCATTATTAATTTCTTTTTGTAATTGTTTAAAATCTTCTTTCGCATCATTACAATATCCACACCAATCCGCATAAAATATCATAAATTTATTGTTACCTCCACCACGTTGTTTATATCTTCTTTTTAATGATCGTTTACGTAAAGAACCTCCTTTTTGATTCTTTTTTTTTATAGATCTTCTACGTACGGATTTACGTTTTAACATAAAACTTCCACCAGATTGATTAAAATAATTTGATAAAACTTTTTTACCTACTTTACCGTGTATACTGACCATTTTGTTGGTCTCTGGATTTACAATTTTGTCATACATATATATATACTTATATTTAATTATAAATATATATAGTTAATATTCACTCAATATCGCTTTCCCATTCACTGCTCCAATCAGAGTCATTTGAACTATCTATTTCATATTTTAATATGTTGTTAATATCTTTATTATCGATACTTCCACCCCCCTGATTATTTATCACTTTTGCTTCGTTTGCTACTCTTTTTTCTGGTGTTGATTCATTTGATGCTTCTTCTGTTTCTACCGCTGGTTTTAATTCTGTTATAGTTGCTGTTACTAATTCTTTTTCTGCGTTTATTGATTCATCAATAGTTGGTTTATCATTAATATAATCTTTAATCTCTTTTAACTTATGTATTGTAAAATCAGGACTTTCGGAAGTCATTTTTATATTAATTTTGTCTTCTGAATTATTTGGTGATTTTTCTTTAACAATAACTTCAAACTTTTTACTCCAGGGCTCCAGTTTTTCATTTTGAGGAAATTCAATAATTTCATATTCTTTTTGATATTCTTCAGCGTATGCATTATCTTTTATCTTTATTATATCTCCAATAAATGTAACGAATTGTTTTTTTGATAACCAACCTGAGGGATATTTATTCTTTACATATCCAATCTCATATTTTGGTTTCATTCTTAATATTGTTAATCCGATTTTTTTTTTATTTATTTCTTCTTTAGCTATCCTAAGATTATCACTTACACTTATTGAACAAACTACTCTTTTATCTCCAATTTTATATATTATATCATTTTGTTTTATACCTATTGTATCTGCAGTAGTTCCCTTTTCTGGGTTTTCTGTAATTGTTGGAAAATATACCTCATCATTGTTTAAATTAAATTCTTTTTGAGTATATGTAATACCTAAAGGTAACGATGATTTAATAGGAATTGTTAACTTTTTAAAATAATATTCATTACCACTTAAAATTTCAAATAGTTTCTTATTACAATATATCGGATAATCGTTATCTATATTTGTCCTACCGTCAACTATATCTTTTAAACGTAATATTTTTATTATATATTTAGTAGATTCTGTAGATTCTGTAGATTCTGTAGATTCTGTAGATTCTGGAGATTCTGGAGATTCTGGAGATTTTGGAGATTTTGGAGATTTTGGAGATTTTGGAGATTTTGGAGATT
>MDTC01043170.1_pt1 | contig 23602 bp, 26 predicted proteins | sample 811181 | NCBI WGS metagenome assembly MDTC01 (sample SAMN05326644, study PRJNA326480) | marine metagenome | isolation source: seawater | place: Pacific Ocean: North | collected 2011 | reverse complement strand
CAATTATAACGATTGTAACCGAGTAACGTATTTTTCTCATGTGCAGTCTCGAATAATCCACCAGCAAATTCATTTCTGTTTCTTGATTGACTTACACAGAACTTATCTGAAGACTCATTAGTGTGTACATAATACACAAAACTAAGATTAGATTCGTTGTGAAAGTGTGCTGGGATTGAAGGAGTTTCATTATCCTTATGATACCCAACCCAAGATTTAGTGACATGATAATCAAACAACTCATGATTCACATTTAAGTGTTGCATGTAGTTGTCGATATTTACTTTTAAGTCATGAAAAAAGGGTTTGCAATAATCTTTTTGATGAGCAAAGATCTTTCCAGAATATTCTGGACTTTCATTTTCATAACCATTAAACCAGTAATCACGAAGAGTACTGATGTGTTTCTTCATATACGAATGGCATTCTATAGATCCCTGATATACAATCAAGGGAAATACTTCATGTACTTTATTCACTTATTATCGTTAATGGTATATTCGTTATTATCTCCTGGGTAATCAGCAGGTGTCAAGCCCTTATACTCTGCAATGTTCTTTTCAACATCTCTTCTTTCTGCGAAGATTGTATAATGGAAATCAAAATGTTTTTGACCCTGAATAGTGATTCCACCACCAATGTAAACGAGATTATCGTCGATATTTTTTACATATAAATTCTGATCTTGACCAACTGAAGTCAAAGAAACTGTAATAGATTCTGGATCTACAAGACCTCTCCAGTATTCTGGTAAAGCAATTACATTAGACTTGGATTTACCACGAACATAAACTTCTGCACTCGGACCTTCCAAACAAATATGTCTGAGTCTATAATTTTCTTTTGTTGGGTGTGGAATATCAAAAGACTTTTTGGTTGCAATCGCAGCCGCAATCGTTGGATTGATTCCAACTGTAGGGCTGATATTACCGACAAAAGTTGAAGAGGTACATACAGTATCACAAATAATTGTTTTGAAAACATTAACTGCAGAACCAGCATTAAGTGCGGATTTAACATTGATTCCAGTTGTAGCACTTAGAGCAGCTCTAAGAGTCATGCCAATTTTGGCAGTTAAACCAGTGACATTGGAGATTGCAATTCTATTATAAATTCCGTAATGATTTGTAATTCCAATAATTTGTAGTGAAATCGGGTTAGCGATTCCAGGTCCAATCATGCAGTTAGCAAGAGGAATCGGTGGACCAGCAGCACCAATCCACAAAGGTCCATTGATTACACCTGTTCCAGGAACAGCAGGAACCGCAGGTAAAAAGGAATAATCTACTGGTCCTAATATAAGTTTTTCAGTATTAGTTACTGGTTTTGCGCCCATTATTCAAAAAGCCCCGATAGTCCACCTGTAATAAATGCAAAGATTTTACTCATAATTCCACCCTGTTGATCCTCAGTACCACTACTTGAGTTTTCAGCAATGTTACCTCGGATATCGGTGGTCTGTGCAGCAACAATAGCACTATTTGTTCCCACCATATTTACTTTTGATCCCTTGATGTTGACAACGGGAGCTCTCTCTTGGATCTGTTTAGGAGCAGTGATAGTAACTTCTCCAGAACCATCTTGAGCTTCGATTCTAATGTTTAGACCCTTAATGATAATATCACCATCTTTAGCGTCAATTACAATATTACCACCCATTGCATAGATGCCCTTTGCAACTTCATCCTTTCCAGAAAATTTTCCGCACGTTTCAAGAGAAGCTTTGGCTGTTACATCATGTTTGTTTCCTTCATGAGTGTATTCAAATCCTTGACCACGATCAGTAAACATTGCATAGTCAATCTGCCTACCCGCAGCATCTCTTGTTCCAGATTTAATTACAAATCCAGGGCGCTTTTCAACAAATTGTTTTGGAAATAGATCCTTGTCCTGTTTTTCTGACATTGGTTATACGCAATCGATTACATTGATTAGTGTTGTACCAATACCGACCGAAGCAACTGCGTTGTCTACAGTTAGATATTGTGGGACAAACTTCATAACAGGGAAGACATTAGCACCATACCCTGTCTTAGTATTTATAGCTGCTCCAGGATAGAAATCAAACTGATCCTTACAGGTGTCATCTGATTCAAATCCAACAATACTTCCGTTAGCAGTGAGAATAGGTTTATAGACGCAACCACCAAATGAAACGTCATCACCAGATGTATATCCAATTCCAGGTCCGTCAATAATAATAGAAGTGATGATACCTACTGGATCACTTGAGATACCAGAGATTGGAACACAATAACCATTTATACAGGTAAATCCTAGTGGGCAATCTCCATCTTCATCACAGATTTTAACGCACTCACCATCTACACATGCATAACCCTCTGGGCAATCTCCTTCTTCAGTGCAAACCAGAACGCATTTACCATCCACACACTTATATCCTTCTGGGCAATTAGAATCATCACTACAAGGAATTGTTCCGTCTGCAATATCTTCTAATTCCCCTGGGATATATCCTTCACCAGGATCTACAACAATAACACCATCGATAGATCCTCCACTACCTCCAGGTCCTGGCGGTGTAATGGTTGTTTTGACGATTGCTCCTTTACCGCAACCAGTATTATCTACAACATATACGTTTGGTGCTTTTGTAAATCCTTTTCCTGGGTTTTGTACAGCAACTGTTAGAATTGTTCCATCACTTGCAACAACAGGTTTCATTACTGCACCCTTTCCATCTCCAACAACGACAGCTGTAGGAGGCAAACAAGTATCATACTTTAGACCAATAGGTAGACTTGCTACCGAGTTTTGGTCAGTTGGATTTATAATTTCTTCTCTACATGGTCCAAACGGAGAATCCGAAGAACCAAATATCGACATGTATCCTACAGCTTCATCGATACCTGATTCCGCAGTCTTAAGGTCATTAAGGATGTCTAGATTCTGAAGAGTTTGTTGCCAGTTGTCTGGACTTGGTAGTTTGATACCACCGAAGGGATCAAAATCAATAGATCCTTCACACTTCAAAGAATCACAATCAAGGAAAGATAGTAGTTGTTGTAGTTGTGCAACTGCACCACTGATCATTCCTGAGATTTGACCGATACCACCAGCCAACCAATCAAGACCACTCAATACTGGAGCAAGAGCACTATTCAACATTTCTTCCAACTTAGAAAGAAGTGATGCGACGAATTCTTGTGCTGCACAAGTGGGGAAGTGGTTTAGTTTACCCAACATTCCATCAATCAATGAAGAAATAAAGTCAGTAATAGGTCCGAATAGTTTTTCAAAGATACAGAAAATAATATCCAGAATGACTTTGGTTGCTTCACTAATGGGAAGTGAAATAGGAGATGGGATTGCAATACCAAGAACTTTAAATAATTTACCAATCAACTTGAACATATCATCACGCATTGCGTTCATGATCAGTTTCATCATGCCCGCAACCTTTCTTGCGATCCTACTAATTACTGACCCCATGTCAACAACTAGATTTCTAACAGGATCAATAAACCCTAAAGCAGTTGACTCCAACGAATTAACAAACTTCATGAAGCTATTAATAGCTGCATGGATATTTGCAAGAATATTGTCTTGACAACCATTAGAACCAGTTTCTGGAAAAGGTTCTGATGCATCTCTAAGGAAAATCAGTTCTCCTTGATCTAAATCAATTAGGGAGTCAAAATTAATGATTAGTTTAGGTGGTTCGTACTTAGCACCAGCTTCTGGTTTACTATCTGTCTTAGTTTCTCCAGTAATTCCTGGGTCCTGTTGTTCAGCAGTAGTTGTACTACCGAGATTCTCATAAACACTATTATCACCTTTGACCTTAAATTGAGAACCACTACCTAATGTTTTCTCTTTTGGTGCAATTACACCTTCTTGTCCTGGCGCTCTAGTCGCCATGGGTTCACTTACAAATTTACCTTTGAATCCTGTAAAAGGTTCAAAGGGATCTGGATCTTGAACATTTATTACTGCAGGAGATCTGTTGATGCAACCAAATACCACAGGTTGTTGAGCTTCCTCTCCATCAAGGAAGAATCCAACAACAGTCTCTCCTCCAATAATACCAGCAGTTTTACCAAAACCACCTTGACCGACAGATCCATCAGCAGCACTGGATAGAACATGTGCCCAAGGCAGATCATTGTCCGCTAATTGACTTCTATCAAAGGTATGAAAACCAATGATCCTAACCTTACATCTATAACCCCAAGACTCTGCTTTGAGGTCCTTATTGATGGAATTTACTTTTTGATTCAGCCAAACCTCTGGATCGGCAACTTGACCGATCCACCAGGTAAAGCCATCTTTACCAGCAAAGTTAGATTTAAGGAGGGCCTCGTCAATCATTTAATCAGTTATCGTGGGTTTTACACTCTGGTGCGCCTGGTTCCATTTCGCAGTAAAGTTCGAGTGCAGTGGGATCGTGATGATCACCAGCAGCAATCTCTTCTTTGTGGTTCTCTGCATAAACTTCTAGTTCATGCAACTCTTCTTCAATGTGACGGCGTTGTTGTGGCGATGTCGTAGGATCCTGAAGAATTTCTTTATCCTTCTGGATATGAGCTTCGATGTTTTCCATGGGATTACTCCGTGATTCCGTAAGAGTCTCGTACTAATTTTAGAGACGTTACCATTTTATTCGCTTCAAAGTGGTGACGCAACTCTTTTATGAGGTAATTACCACTTTTCTTTTCATCAGCTTCGGGTGAATCTTTCCCTGACGTAGCACCTTGTAAAACAACTTTTATGACATCACCCGACTTTAAGTTGACATTCATTGGTACCATAATATTTAGCGACTGAGTGAAAAGGAGATTATATCTAGAAAATGACTTCGCCATATCAGCAACATCTCTGCCGGCATCTTCTTTTTCTCCCTTTGTATCTAGAATCCCCACATCAGCGGTTCTTACCAAAATTCTAGACACTCTACTACCAAATAGTTCAGATTTTGCAACTCCTTCAGCACCCAATAAAGACTTAGAGTTTACTTCATCACTGATATTATAGACGATACCATCTACTCTATTTTGATAAACATCATAAAAATAAGTTACATTAGAATATGTACCCAGTGTCAGACTTTCTTTTAGATCATTCACTCTATCAAAAATGTGATCCATAATCACAAACGCATTATTTGGATTATTAGATTGGATCGCATCGTTTGTTGCGTATGTGAACGTTGGTTCTTGTTTGACTAAATTATTGATACTCCTGAAGTTATATCCTTTAGAGTTTTCAAAGAACAAAAATCCAGATGTTCCTTTTGCTTTTGTTCCATCAGTACCAGACTTTGAGTCTGATGGAATACCTTTAGGTGACAACCAGGTTAATACATTAAAAGGTTTCTTCATCGTTCCAATGAACGAGTAACTATTGGCAGTCTTATCAAAGACACCACCAGTGACTTTAGGATTTTGTTTGTTTTGATGTAGATACTCTCTAATAATTTTGATGATGTGATTTTCAATCGTCATCTTTTCAAACTTTCTCTGCACCCTTGAAGTTTCATTGGTTAGATACTCCATAGAACACAAATGCAATCTAAAACTTTCTTGAGATGCACTTGTATTGATATTACTAATCTTATGTACATACATTGCAAATTCTTTATCTCTGATGAATTGACCACTTGCAGTCTCTACATCAAATAGTACAGCTTCTCCACCAACAATAGGTAATTTTTCAAGAACAGGATAACCAGCAGCAATATCAATAGTCATCATTACACTAGGAGAAAATAAATCCTCATAGTAATCCGATTGAGTAATTGCGTTTGTTAAATCAATCTGATTGCTACCATCAAGAGTACTGATGATAACTGCATTATAATTTAGAGCTTCGATTACTGATGCCATATTAGCAACTTGCGAGTTTAGTTGTTAAGAGTTCCTTCTGTATTCTATTTACACTAGCAGGTACAGGCATAGGTACAATCATCATCTCTTGACCTCCTGGTCCAGTCATCATCTGTGGTTGTTGAGATTGACCTCCGATAGGCATTACAACGACATTATCTCCTCCACCTTGTTCATAAGATTGATAATCAGATATTTGAGTAGATACCTGACTCATTACTTGTTGTGGTACAGGGCTTGGGGTTACTTGTGGAGTTACTTCTGGTGCAGATGGTGCAGGTGTTTTAACTTCCTCCACATAACCACCTTGAATTTCATTCATAATTCTTTCTACTTCTTCTCCTTTGCCCTGATCTCTCAACATTTTAGAATATCCTTCTACAGTTGCCTGACCAGACATCCAATCTAAAGCACCAGCAAATGCATCTCTACCGAGAGCCTCTTTCATTGCTTTAATTCTTTCCTGTTTTATCTGAATATCTTCCATCTCACCTGCGGTGAATCCAGTTTCTTCATCGATAACTGTATTACGATCTACACCTGCACGAGTTTTGGTTTCATCTCTCTTTAGTTGTGATTCAGTCCTTGCACCATCATTTCCTGATGTAGGTGGAGCAGCAGTAGGCGCAGGTTCTGGGTCAGATGGTTTGTTGCCAGGAGGTGCTAACTTAGGTGTAGTTCCTGCACCTGGTCCAACATATTTGAAGTGAGCACTACCAGGTCCATGGTTATAAACATATTGCCATCCAAACTTGTGACCATTTTCTCTCATCCACTCATAGCCTTCACCATTCATATCAAGTGCTTCGCCATACATATGGTGTGAATTTTCGTGACCCCCAATAGCAGTATTCTTTTCTTGACTTCTACCAGAACTTGCAACATAAGATCCAAGATTCATCCCAGATTCTTTTAATGCTCCAGCAAAAGCAGCAGCTGCAGGTTGAGAAAATACCAATGGTCTCCCATTTTGATCAATTTGACCAGCAATACCATAACCAGAACCAGTCTCAGGGTGATCTGCCCCAACAACATTAGCAGCACCAGTAAATTGTTGTACACTAACACCCCCACCACCAGTGCGACCATCATCACTTCCAGATGTGGTTGATCTGACGATTTTCTTGGCCTTTACCGAACTTTCAAATTTTTTAATAATTTCTTCAAACTTATCTAGCAATTCACTGAAAGTCTTTCTACCTCTTGGATTATCTAATTCTTTCTTCTGTTCTTCCTGTTTTTCTTTCTTCTCTTTGTTTTCTTCATTAAACTTTTCAAGATCCTCACCGACTTTATCGGCACCAGTGAGTTTGTCCGCACCTGAAGCAGCTAACTTGGATCCAGCCATTGAACCCATAATACCAGAACCAAGAACCGCAATTCCATATAAAATTCTTGCACCTGGTACAGGAGTTACAAGTAGTGGAGAAAGAGCGGTAGCAGTTGCTTTACTTGCAAGAGCAAAACCTGCCATACCACCTGCAGCATCCGCAGCAGTACCTACTACAGCTTGGGTATTAGTCTGACCTTCTGCTTTTCTAAATCCAAATTCTAAACCAGCAGACGCAATATTTAATGCAGCATTCGCTTTACTGACACCTCTGAGACCTTTAGAGGCATCTGCAACACTATCAAGAACTCTAGTGCCTTGTCTTGCACCTCTAACTGCATCTTGTGTTGCATCAACTGCTTGACCAGTCTGTTTTAATTTTTTTAAGTCTTTTGCTCTCTGAAGGGCAGTTCTACCATCTCTACCTACCTTACCACCTCTTCTGAATAAACCCCTAATATCATTAGCAAAATCAGCAATACCAAGAAGATTACTTCCTAAACCAAGTAATCCCATACCTCCAGTCAATGCACCTCCAATAGCACCAAGGATTCCACCTCCACCACCTTTGATGTTAAGATTTTTTAGTGATTTGAGTTTTTGACCTTTAGGTAGGTTAAAACGACGAATATTATTAGCTCCTCTATTGAGGAACTTGGACATATCATCAAAGTCTCTTTTGACTCTGTTACGTTGGGTCTTTCCGTGTCTTAGATTGCCAACAATACCAGTCATCTGCCCGATAGGAGATGATACAGCGGAAATCTTTGGTTTTTTATATGTGGGAACTACTGATACTGACATTATCCTACTACGTTATAAGTCATTCTTGAGAACATATCGTGAGCATTGTCCTTCATTGAAGAACTCATGAAAGGAACTCCACCTCCATCAGGTTTATTTGAAGAACCTCTAGCAACACCGCCAGATGGGGTTGGTTGACCGCCTCCGCCACCTACAGGAACAACACTAACTCCACCACCTTTTCTAGCTGGTTGAGCAACCTGTTGACTAACTTTTTTCATCACTTGTGATTGTTCTGGTGCAGCTTCAACCTTTACTTTGTTAGGGTCAACTTCCGTACCAGTTACAAACTCGGGAACTGCCATCGTTCCCTTACCAGATACCTCTTCATTGAGGAATTGATTATCTCCAGCACCACCTCTCCAGATACTATTTGTTAGTGTCTGGTAATTCTTTGCACTCGCTCTGAATGATGTTCTGTCTTGAACAAATGTCTGTGCGTTCTTAATCAATTCTGGGTTACGCATTGCAGCAATAGTCGATCTGATTTGTTGTTCAGCGACTTCTGCAGTCTCACCTTTTTTCTTCATTCTAAATTTAACTGCATCTTCAAGAGTTTTGATGTTTTTTGCATCTGGATCAATATTATCATTCTGGTCAAACATCACTGCAAACTGACCCTTAGCAGTAGCAACTTCAGTCGCACTCTGACCTCTTTGACCCATTCTATTATAAACAGCTTGAGCAACGTCTGCCCTTGCTTGATCAGTACCAGCTTCCATACTTGCAAGTGTTGCAGTAGTATAGAGATCTTGATCTTCTGAAGGCATAGCACCTCCACCACCACCCATAGATGAACTATCAGTACTACCACCACCACTTCCAGTAGCTGGTGTAGTTTGGGTCGGTGTTGTTTTGGCAGGTTTCGTTAAACTATCGATTGCATTATTAAATTGATCAAGAACCTGATTGAACTTTTCAAGTAGTTTCTGACTTAGAGGTTGTTCAACAACGGGTTCGGGTAGTTCTGGTGGAGCTGTAGGGGAACCCTGTACAGCAGGTGCTAGTGCCATTCCACCACCTAACAATCCTGCCCCTCCCAGGAGCATTCCAGCTGTACCCATTCCACGTCTTCTTCTGGGTCTTGGTCTTGATGTTGGTGTTTGATTGGGTTTTCTTGGTGGACGTTTATTTCCTCCACCAAATCCAGGTATTCTAGGCAATCTAAAACCACCACCGCCACCACCGCCACTATTTTTGGCTGCGTCTTTTAGTTGTTTGATTATTTTTTTAAGAGTCTTAGCGACTGTTTCACCAACTATAAACAATTCATTAAATCCAGTCCTTAGATTCTTAATTCCTTGTCTTAAGAATGCTAATCTCTTTCTATCACTTAGGAATCTGATGAAGTCCAGACCACTGCGGAGCATGTCCAAGAATCCACCAAGCAGATTCGTTGGTTTATTACTCTCAGCGTCGTCAATACTTCTTCTATGTTCTGCCTTTAATCTATCTAATACTGGACTGACAATATTAGTGACATTACTCTGAAGTTGAGTAATCGCATCCCCAAATTGATTATTGATATTGGTTGAAATGGATTTGATCAGAGATCCATTACCTGGGTCTTTTGCTTTGACTCCAGCACCAAATTTTACAATCTTATTTGCAGGACTTTCTTCTTTACTTCTAACCTGACCTTCACGTCTTAGTGAACTGAAAAATCTATCTTGAAATCTATCTGTTGTTGGTTGTTTTTTATTACCACTAAAACCTCCTACACGAGGAGCTGCAAAAGAACCCATCGCACCATCAGTATTCCCTCCAGTTGCACCAATTTTAGCCACGGCGTTCTCGTTGTTTTACTTTCTCGTTTTCTTCATCAATATGTTGTTTCAATAGAGCAAGATAAATGTCACGTTCCCAAGGGATGAGGTTTTCTACCTCTGTTAAGCTATATTTATGGAACTGCAGGAGAGCGAAGTTGATTCGATAGTATGACTCAAGTGAGATGTGAGCCATGATCAGGCGAAAAAACTGGTCAACCCCTCCAACGTTACTTCACTCTCAACACCAGTCTTAGGATTTTTGACCTTAAAGGTGTGAGATAGTTTAGGCATAGTGGTGAAGAAGTCTTCAATCATCTTGAATTGTGCAGACTGCATACCTTCAAGGAACTGAGTCAGTTCTTTCTTAGTGCAATCTGATGCTGCCCATGCCTCTTCCTCTGTGAAGATGGTATCAATACAAGAACTAATCACCTCGAAAGATCTTTCAATAGTTGAAACATCTTCATTACCTTCAAATTCAAAGTTCTCTTCAATGAATTGTTTGAGAGATGGATACTTCATTCTCAAAACAATCTTATCGTCCAACTTAATATCTTTACTATGCCCTTCTGGTTTTACAACTTGAATCTGATCAACAAATAGTTTTACAGGTACAGTCGTTTCACCATCATCAGAACAAGTTACGATAAGATCGATTGCCTCACCAACAGACTTACCACGAACATTCAAGAACAAGTATTCAATATCAAAAGAAGGAAGATCTTCAATCTTTACTCCTCTGGTTTGAACGCAGTCTTTAAGAACTTGTTTGATAGCGTTCGTAATCTGTGTAGGGTCTTGACTTTCTAATGCGAGAATGAGAACTTTCTCTTCTTTAACTAGAAATGGACGATACTTAATTTTCTTCCCCGTAGAAGGAAGTTCCAACTCATAAGTTGGAGTAGAAATCTTAGGTAATGGCATGAACGATGATGTAGTCAGATATTTTTATTTATTAAGCGATATTGGAGCCTGTTCCAAACAAATCATTTGCACCAACACCTAGATTGACATCCAATCCGTTGAATGCATTATAGAAGTTATTATTCAATAAAGTGTCTCCAGAATACAATGATGGAGCACCAGATACAAGAACTTGTTGATTTGTTGCAGGGTCCAATGCAGATTGTTGATTGCTAGCATTGAATGGATTCTGAGAATTACCAGTACCAGCATGATCTAAAGTGATGTATCTTGTATATCCAAGAGTAACACTAACTCTCATAATATCGGAGTTTTCATATCCAAGTCTGATATTATCAACTGAAATTGGATATGCATCAATAAGTCTATAGGTGATCATGTTAGGTGTTGCAGTTACATAACCACCATCGACATGAACATCTCTCTCAAATTTAGTAATGCTGATTTCTCTCTTATATCTGTCTGGATATCTAAACTGCAAGAAGTCATTTCTCATGATTCTGTTGACTTGTCCACTATTACTTCCAGTAGTATCTCTACCACCGAGACTTAGTGCAGCGATGAAGTTTGCCCACTCTTGCCATAGTCTTAGAATACCATAATCTGCACCAACATAGAATGATAAATTTACAGGTGTAAACGTTCTGGTATTAACGAATTGTTCTTGCAATCCTTGTCTATCACCCATAGTAGTAGCACGACCAAGTTCATATCCAGGTAGTGCTGCACCATCACACATAAACTCATAACGTAAAGACTTTAGGTTCTCGTTAGGAACGTTTGCATTGAAGTTTCCAAGAACACCACAACTAGTCAACCAGTCAGTGACATTTTGATCTGCTTGATTTCCTCCAGAATCACCCAAGTGTAAACTAATTTTGTATTGGGATGTCATGGCGAGTTCGCCAAACATATCCATTACACTAGGCAAAGAGGCACGACCATCCTTCGTAGCCCGAGGAGTGGTCATTTTTGTGTAGATTGGATCTACTCTGAATAAATTTTGGTCTCCTGCAGTTCCTGAAGATGCCACTATAAATATTTTTTGAGGATCTATACTATGTATATGAGTTATAAGGGTAGATATAAACCAGAGAATCCCAAAAAGTACAAGGGCGACTCGGGTAACATCGTTTATCGTTCTCTTTGGGAACGAAAATTCATGAGATATTGTGATTTGAATGAGAATGTGAACCAGTGGCAATCTGAAGAGTTTTTCATTCCTTATCGTTCCCCTATTGATGGAAAGATGCACAGGTATTTTCCTGACTTCTTTGTGAAATATAATGATGCAAATGGCAGACAACGATGTGTTGTCATTGAAGTCAAACCTGCAAAAGAAGTAAAGATGCCTGAAAAGAATCCTAAGAGAAGGACAAAAGCATGGGCATATAGTGTCCAGACTTGGGTAGTGAACCAAGCGAAGTGGGATGCAGCAAAAGAGTATTGTGCAGATCGTAACTATGAATTCCGAATCATGACCGAGAAGGAGTTAGGGGTATGAGTTTTGAATTCATAGATGGTCAATACGAATCAGGAAAAGGATTTGGATATGAATTAAAAGAGAACTTTAAGGGAAAAAATGTAAAGAACTCAGTATACACTAATGCAGTTATCGAGTATCTAAGCAACTTAGAACAATTCGATATCAATGAGATGGATACTGGTGGTATCAACATTGGTAGACTATATTTTTTCTTTTATCAAGCAACAACTCCAGGTTTGGCATACTATGATACTCAACCTCTTGTCTACATCACTGAAGTAAATTATAACGCAGGATACTTTATTGGTGCTAATATGCACTATCTAAATACAAAACATCGAGAAGGGATTGCACAAAGCCTAATAAATAAAGGCAGTACAGTAGCTGTTCCTCGCAAAACCATTCATCGTTATCTATTTTCTGGGGTCGCCGGTGGATTCATGAGAGTGCCTGAAAAAGACTGGCCTTCTATTGCAATGTTACCCATGGAAAAATTTGTTGATACGAGAGGACAACCATTCCCTAAACACCGAGCTTGGAACAAACCATAAATGGCACTTAAAAAAGTCAACAAGAAACCAATCTTTAATAAGAACGGATTGGACTATTATCCTTTCTGGGATAGTAAAACTGGAAAAGTTTTAATTCAGGTAGAAAATCCCAGTGCGGCTGATAAACCTGTCTTTGAAAACGGAAACTGGAATGTAAATGCAGATGCTATTGGACTAACAGAACAAGAAAAAGCGGTATATTGGGAAACGACAAAACAATCAATTCAAAAATCATATGATGCTGTTCCTCTTACAGGTGGTCAGGGAGGTAAAAAGAAGAAGAAAGCTGTTTTGCCACAATGGGTAAAAGTCGGAGTTAATCCTAACCAAACAGCATTAACACCAGGTCAACCAGTTTTGGGTACTGGAGTTGGAGCTGGTGTTAATGGTAATCAGCTTAATTATGGAGTACCAACTCCTAATCTGGGTGAGACTATTGTGGAAGCTCAGGGCAATTTTGCAACTTATAAAAAATTTTTCAAGGGAACTGAATTTCAAAAAGCGTTTGATGGTGCAAAGTATCCTTATGACATGGATACAGTGCATCAAGATCATGTCGTAATCAGTGCGATGGCGTACAGACCAGCATTTGCAGATGAGTTATTTTCAAAGAGTGGAAGTGCTTTGAATGGGGGTATTCAATCTAAAGGTAATAAGTTTAAGAGACTCTCTACAATCTATCTACCTATGCCTGCAGGCATTAGTGATGCAAATTCAGTAGATTGGCAAGGTGATGAATTAGGCGCACTCGCTGCTGACGCAATGAATAATATTGGAGGTCTTGCTGGTGGTGGTGTCGTCGGTGGTATTTTGGGATTGTTTGGTATCGGTGGTGCAGGTGCTGGAGCAAGTGCAGCAGATATGTTAGACAAACTTACTAGCCTTGGAGATGGTGACTTTAAGGAACTTGCAGGAGCTGCTGTTAATTCTAAAATTCTGAATATGGCTGGTTATGCAGTCAGTCCTGAATCAATTCTTGCAAGAAAGTCTGGTATTATTCCAAATAATAATAACGAACTTCTCTTTAAAGGTGTGACAATGAGAAGTTTCACCTTCACTTATAAAATGTCACCAAGAAATCCAGAAGAAGCTGATCAAATTAGAAAGATTATTAGATATTTCAAATTTAATATGGCAGCAAAGAAAAAGACTGGTGGAGGAAGTGCAAATGTGGCTGGAGGAACTTCTTTCTTCTTGGGTACTCCAGATATATTTGAAATGAAATTCATGACTAATATAAATGGTCAGATAGTGGAGAACCCAGCTGTCGGTATGATGAAACCGATGGCATTGAAGAAATTTGGATGTAATTATACTCCAGATGGTCTTTGGGCAGCATATACTGATGGTCAACCCGTTCAAGTTCAATTCTCATGCGATTTCCAAGAACTAGAACCAATCTTCGATACAGATTATATTGGTGTAGCAGGTGAAAATAAAAACCTTAGACCAGTATCAGACAACGCAGTAGGTTGGTAACCCATGGCATATTTTAAGTACTTTCCACAATTAGAGATCCTAAACAGAAGTAAGAATGAAACTTCTAGTGATGAGACTCATATCGTCACTAATCTGTTTAAGAGAGTAAAAATTAGAGAAGATATCCTTGGTGCCGTCAGTGCTTTTGAGGATTATAGAATTGATCCAGGAGAAAGACCCGATTCTATCGCAGAAGCATACTATGGCGATCCAGAACTTGACTGGGTAGTCCTACTCTCGAATAATATCACTAATCTAGAGAACCAATGGCCTCTTGATCCTGTTGCATTCAAGAGATACCTTGATGAAAAATATCCCAATCAAGAAGAACTTCAAGCCATTGCATATTATGAAACCAGAGAGATCAGAGATGATTTTAATAGACTTGTGTTCCCAGGAGGTCTCAAAGTAGACGAGGCTTTCTATAATGCACCAGTCTACGTTCCTATCGTTGAAAACCCTCCAGGCATTACTTTCCCCCCAATCTATGTCTCGGGTACTCAAGCACAGATCAACCCTATTATCGGTGCAGGCAACTCGATTGTAGGTGGTTTTATCGTTAATCCAGGAGCGGGTTACACTGAAGTTCCTTCAGTAACACTATCTGCACCAGCACCAACATCTAGTGCTTCTGCAAGTGTTTCTATGAATCAATTTGCAGTTACTGGAATCGTAACCTTTAACCCAGGTTTGGGATATAACTTTGTTCCAACTGTTGTAATTGAATCTCCAATTCAATCTGTTGCTGCTGCAGCAACTTGTGAGTTGGGCACTGGTAATAACTTTGATAGAGTCGCAGCAATCACGGATCTAACACCTGGTATTGGTTATGGTATTACTGCACCAGCAGTTACATTCTCCAAATCCCCCAACTTCATGGGTGGATCTTATGTTCAACAATCCATCATTAATCTTGGTAATAATATTGAAGGTGCGTTTCTAAGTGCTGATGGTGGTAAGTTATACACCGCAAGTTTGACTGGTACCAATCAGATCAAGGCATTCAATGTCAGTAATGCATACGAAGCAACTACGATCTTCGCAGTCAATGATCTCGATGTAAGTTCAGACTTCACTTTCACGACTGGTGTGGAAATGAATCCAACTGGATCTAAGTTGTTCGTCTCTGGTGGTCAGGCGTCTACTTATAAGATTGCAGAATATGTTCTATCAACACCTCACAATCTAAACACTGCAACCAAGAACTCTGAACTTATTGTAACTGAACCTAGTGCAATCAGATTCAACAATGATGGAACACTACTTTATCAAATTACAGGTCAGATTCTAAAGGTTTATACTTTATCTACTCCATATCAAATTACATCGGTCAACACTCTATTCAATGTACCTCAAGTTAATCTGAATACACTCATTGGTGCAGGTTTAGACTTCACTGGATTTACAATTAAATCTGATGGATCTAAAATGTTCGTTACTGATGAAACAACAACTTCTCTTTATGAACTTGATTTTGGATTCCCATATAACATCCAAACTCTAACCTATGCAAAGACTTTCAACGTAAGTTCTCAAGCAAATGAACCTGTTGATGTTTATCTTGCAGAAAACGAAGAGAAGTTCTTAGTATTCGATGGTGCATCAAACCGAGCAAAAGAATACCTGATGACAACCCGTGCAGAAGGTATTGCACTAATTGATGGTGCAGGAAAAGTTGATCAAATCCAGATTACTAGAACTGGCAGTGGATACACTACGGCACCAACAATTACTATTGGTCAACCATTCCCAGCAGTAACAGCAACAGCAGCACTTACGATGGATGCTGGCAAGATTGATACCCTGACAATTACAAATGCAGGATTTGGTTATACCTTTACTCCCTCAATTACTATTTCTCCTGCACAGGAATTCAGACAAGGTACGTTTGAAGTTATATTGAATGATGAACCCGATAGAGGTATTGGTACAATCCGTATGATTGATGGTGGTGCTAACTATGTTAATAGTCCTGTGTTCACGATTGGTCCAGCACCAGATATTCAAAGAGTCTTTGAGGATGACTTCTATTCTCAAATTGGTAGAACTTGGAAATGGAGTGGTACTACATGGGAGGAGAAGATCTCTCAAGAATTTAGATATCTAGAGTCTATTGATGGTCGTATCAGATCCATTCCTGGTAAAGATATGGCTACTCCAGTTACCAACTATGAAGTAGAGATCCAAAAGAATGATGAGAAGAGTATTATCACTCTTATCAAACCAGAATTCTTATCAGCAGTCTTGGCAGAAATGAAGACTCTCATGAAGTATGATCCTGAGAGTGAGAACTTCGTCAATGAGAAACTGAAGACAACTTATAACCCCAAACTTACTGGAATTTAAAGTTCATTGCGATTATGTATCGTGGGTAATCTGCAACTTCTTCGGAAGGTGGCCAAACTCCACAATGCATAATCTTTGAACCATCAAAGAATAAACATCTATTTTCTACACCATAGACTAGGGTCTCGTCTTCAATGACAGTTCCATATTCTTTGTCTGGATTTTGGATGTAATAAACAGAACTATAAACTAGATCATCTCCAAGATGAACATGTGGTACATTATCCATGTACCCGAATTTTTCATGTTTTCTTACATTTAATTCAATATCTTTCTCATCATATTCTTCAACCTTACAGACACGAATATCTGTAGGGATAACTGGTTTACCAACTATATTTCCCACTTCTTCACAATTCTTTTGAAGAAAAGACTCCCAACACTTTTTCTTGAACAAGACATCTCTACATTGTTGGATCTGTTCCAACGAATATGTCATGTAAGGTGGGTAGGGAGTCTTCCATTGTTCATAGACATCTAAAGTCTCATGAGTGTTCCCAGAATAGTCTTCAGGACTCTCTCCGCGAGTGTCTGGACGTTTATAGAGATCGACAATGATCTCACATGTCTTTAACATACTCTCCCACTCATCGGTGGCTAGAAAGTCATCTACTATCTTCATTGGAACCTCTTGACATTAAAAAAGGGAGGTTTGAACCTCCCTTTCGGAATCAACTCTCTGCGAGTTTTTGGAAATAAGACAGAGCATCGTCTGCATCTTCATCAGTCTCTGTTGAAGCTTGCGGAGTGATGTCTGAATCATTGAAACCACCACTACTAGGTGCGGTGAAACTGGGTTGAGAACGTTGTTCGGAGAAGTCTCCACGACGTTCTGCTTCCCATTGACGATCTTCTTCAACGGTCTCCTGGTCTTGGAACTTAGGAGTACCTTTGTGACCAAGAACGTAGTCCAGACGCTTCTTCAGTTCCTCGTAGGTCTTGAAGTTTTCAGCCTTAGAGAACTCATTGAGATCGTTCAGGTTGTTGTAGATCTTCTCCAGTGCATCATCATCTTCCAGAAGAGCACCAGGGCGATCGAACTCGGACTTGTCGTAGTTCCAGTAACCTTCAACCTTGCGAATCTTCAGTTTGAAGTTTGCACCAGCCCAGAAGTCGAAGGGGTTGATAGCTTCTTCATCTGCAAACTGAGGTTGCATTGCTTCGGTAATCTTATCAAAGATTTTCTTACCGAACTTGTAAAGGAACACCTTACCCTCATTCTGAGGATTGGTGGGATCTGCGACAACGTAAATGTTGGCGTAGTGGGACAACTTACGTTTCTGTTTGCGGGCAATATCTTTATCAGAATCACGACCACTATTCCACAGAGTGCGGTTGTACTCAGAAACAGGATCTTTTTGTCCCAGCGTAGTCAGAGAGTTCTCGATGTACCAACCTCCAGGTCCTTGGAAGGCATGACTCCACATTTGGGCCCAGGGAAGTTCGCACCCTTCAGGTGCAGGAAGGAATCGGATAACGGCATAACCATTACCAGCCTTATCTACTTCGGGTTTCCAGAAGCGATCATCTGCAGATTTCTCTCCACTATTCAGTTTTTCGACTTTTTTGATCAGTTTATCAGTCAGCGAACCTGCGCGGGACTGTTTCCTGAGATCAGCAAAAGACATGTTCGTATTCTCCGTATTGGTTTGGATTTGGCCTTTGGGACGACTTTATCTTACAGGTCGCAAGAAGGGATGTCAAGCCCTAGTCTTTGGGAAGTTCCTCTGGATTTGCGAGTTCCAGTTCAAAGAGGAGTGGGTGACACTCCTCCTGTACGAGATAATTTGACCATCGATACATGTCGTCGATGGTATAGGAATAATTATCATTTGCTTCCATTTGAATGTAAGGATCATCCTGCATAATTGTAGGAATATCATCAAATGTAAATGGAATACCATTAATGAAAAACATATCAACTATCACATCATTGTGGTAGACGTACCTCGAAGTAATGTGATATTGATATGACATGTTCAATCCTCTTCCGTAATTGTATCTAGACGATCTAGAGTTTCTTCCATCGTGGCAAACAATTCATCGATATTGTTACCACTAAAACCTAGAAGTTCCGCAGCTTCTTTCATCCGTTCTTTCATTGAAACCGCTTCGGGATCATCAGAAAGAGTTAGACGAAAGTAGAGGTTCTTCTGTTTTTCCAGAAAAGTTTTCATTAAGTCAATATGTTCCCGTTTTTGTTCGGGTGTCATTAATGGTGCTGAGAATGTGGCTTCGATAATTTCTTGTTGAAGTTCTTCCATCTCTTTGATGGCGTTTCTTACAACTTCTGATTCAAAAAATCCACTCATAACACGATATCTTTTAGTGTAGCAGTATACTTTTCCTTGTCAATATTTAGGAAAGATTTATACTTTTTAATTCGTAAACTAACGGATTCCCACACTGGATCTATGAGTTTCTTATCAAAGTTCTTAGAGAACATCAGGATCATATCCATGATCACCAGGGTCTCTATTGAAATAGCTTTCTGTAAATACTTTCTAAGGATTTCTGGGTGACTCGCACCCTTAATTGTAAATAAGTTTTCAAAGTTTTCTCTATTGCAGAAAACTTCTGATTCAGTTTTGAATAGGTAATAAAGACTTTGAGATCTCTTCAACCAATTTGCATAATTTTCTTCACCTGATTCAATAATCTCACCGATCCAAAGTTTTGTTGGATCATCGCATTCTACAAAGTTTGCGAGGAAGTATAGTTTAATTTCATCATCAGTTTTCTTACGAGACATTCTTTCAAAGAAGTATCGATCTTTTCTTTTATTGAATGCCTCTTTAGATGCTCTAGACTTCCCGCAATATTGATGGTAATCGTAGTTTGGTTTTGTGAAATGATTCTTGAATGCAAGGTATGTTTTGTATACCTCGATTGGAGTCATTAGAATACTAACTTAGCGCGACTTGTTTTTTTGAGAAAGTTGAGTTGGGTCGCTTCATGCTTCAACTTTTCTTTTAGGGGTTTTGAGATTAATTTAGATACTGATTCAAACTCAATACCATTTTCTTCACAATAGGTGACGATCGCTTCAATGTAATTGATCTTGGAAGTCATTACAAGGTACTCGATGTCCTGTGCGAACTTCGACTGGCAGAGAAACTTCTCCTTAATTAGGTTGTTTACATCTTCAGTGTTGTTCTGCATAGGTTTAGTCTTCTGTGTGATGAGAGACGAACTCCCTGATGTACTTGGTAAGAAGTTTAATATAGTAATCTTTGTTGCGTTTTTCATAGACAAAACATTCTCCATTTTCAGCTACCATAATGGTAATCAACTTTTGAACTGGGATACCAGTCATTTCATAATACATGCAAGCGTAAGCTACTTCTTGGACGAAGTAGTTTTCAATCCACTTTTCGGGTTTAATCTTTTTTGATGTCTTAAAGTCGATGATCGCGAGTTCTCCTTCGTATTCTGCGATGCAATCAACACGACCCGCAAGACCGAGATAATCACTATAAAGTGACTTCTCTAAAGCATGTATATTATTTATACGATCCAAATATGGTTTGGCTTTAAGAAAAAGAAATTTTGTAGTGGGTAGAGGTTTGTAATCATCTACGTTCTCATTGAGCATATACTTCTCAACAAGATCGTGAAATTTAGTTCCTCTAGTAGTGGCGAGACGAGTGATTCTATCAGCTTCTTCGTTACCGACTTTCTTTCTCCACTCTACGAACTTTTGTCTTCCATAGAAACTAGTCACCGAAGTAATTGAAGGATACATCTTACCAGAAGGGACCCGATAGAAACGGGTCCCCTCGATCATCTCTGCTTCCAAGTCAACTTCTTCTTTCAAATAATCAAGATGTTTGAACATTACATACCCATAGCTAGTTTAGTGACAATGTAGTTCTTAACAAGTCCAGAGCGAACAATATCGTCGGTTCCAAATTCAACTGAAGAGAAGTCGTACTCCATTGCACGGATAATCTTCATAAAGTCAAGAATACCATTTTTTTCATTAGTGCGAGTAAGGTCAGTCTGGGTAGCATCACCACAGAATAGAATCTTACTATTCTCACCAATACGTGTAATTATACTATCAAGTTCATGGAAATTCAAGTTCTGCATCTCATCGACGAGAACAATTGCATTATCTAGAGTAGTACCACGAATAAAACTAGTAGACCAGAATGAAATAGTTTCTTGTGCTTTGAGGTTTGCATAGAGCATCTCAAAGTCAGAATCAGAAGCAAGTTCAAACATATACTTCACCATGTTCTTATAAGGAATCTGGTAAAGTGCAGCCTTGTCTTCATGATCTCCAGGAAGGAATCCAATTTCTCTAGTGGAAACCAAGGATCTCACGATGTAGACTTTTTCATATGGAGTATCAGGATTTAGAACGTCCTTCAGAGCATGATACAAGGCAATAAATGTTTTACCTGTACCTGCACAACCATAAGCGAATACATTTTTACCCTTTTTGTACTCATCAAAGTAAGCAGTTTGATTATCAGTTAAGGGTGAAATTTCAGTCATCAAGTCTGAGTTGATGGGTTTCTTACGTCTCATTTGTTTGGCACTCATACCAATACCGATGTTGCTACTGGACGACTTTCTAGATCTTGGCATATGTAAAATTAGAGGGTTTTAACGTTTGAACCTGGTGCTTTTTGTGCTTTACGAAGAACATCATTCCAGCCTGGATTCTTGGAAATCAGTTTGTTCTGCCAGTCCCCAACTTCTTGGGAGGCAGCACAACCTTTACTCCAATCCTTATCCCAATCGGGATTTTCTTTTCTCCAAGCTTCGTAGTCCTTCACGGACATTGACAATTCTTGTTCTTCACCAGTTTTCAAATTCTTTACAGGATATGTTGGCATAATAACTCTCGGACTACAAAATTATTTATTGGCTAATTTCTTGGCCTTCGTACTCATGTTGGAAAACTTGGTCAGCCGCAAGTTCTGCTTCCTTCCAAATCCCCTCATCATCAAGATATTCGACCATAAACCCTGAATCTGTTGTGGAAACAATTCTACATGGTGCAGATGCACCATCTTTTGTGAGGCAGTTGGTCTGGTAATACATACGTCGGAATCGTACTACAATTTATATATCACCACTCCAAAGCTTCTGCCACGACAGGGAATTGTTCTTTGAATACTTCTTTACATTCAAGTGCAATATCCATGTGTTCCTGTTGGGTTCCGTTGGCAGAACGAAGAGTGATGTAATGAATCCATGAACGGCAAGAGCCAGTCATGTAGATTCTGGTAGGCGTGCAGAGTGGGAGTACCATGCGAGCACATTCCTTTGCAACGCCACGTCCTAGCATCTGTTTGTACAGAGCCATAGAAGAGTCAAACAACGTTTGCATCTGAAGTTCCAGGTTCTGAACATCGAATGGATCTAGGTCATCGATGGAGTTCTGACGATTCTTTTCGTCTTGACGACGAAGTGCGGGAAGAGGAATCTTATCAGACAACATGGAACTATCTGCATATCGTTGAGAAAACTCTTGATATGTAAATGAGCGGTGGCGCAAAATTTGAGCCGCGATAGCTCTTGTGGTCTCAATCTCCAAGGTCATTGTAGATTGTTCAAACACAGACCAGTGATTATGTTTGATGCAATACTTCAGTAGACCTGCAAACTTTTCATTGTTCTGGTTTGCAGGATTAGAAACCCTGGCAATATAAGCCATGGTTTGTTCTGCGTCGGGAGTGACGCTTACTAGTTTAACGTTCATAAATCCTCAGTCTGGGTATCCGTCATCATCATTGAAAATCTCATCATAATCTGAGACTGGTGCATAATACGATGCAGGGTCATCAAAGTTCTCTCGCTTATCCGTATAAGCAGCGGTGTCTGAGTAAACTTCAGACTTTAGAGCATCGACAAGTAACTCTAAGTTTCTTACGATCAGTTTGAGTTTGTCTTTCTCCATGTGTATGTATACTCTCATCCAAGTTTACACAAAAAAAGAGAGGTTGTCAATCAACCTCTCTCGGGATCGTGTGGATTACTAGTAATTATCTAGGATTTTTCTGCATACTCGCTTACACTCCTGTTGGTTTAAAGAATCGCATTCAATCAGGCATTCATAGTAGTCGGAGATTCGTTGTTCTTCTAAGTTTAAGTCATCAATTGTATCCTCCAAGTGTCTCCACTCGTCGAATTGTGCTCGGGATAAAAGATTATGCATCTTCACCTCCAAATTAGTTACATCATGATGAAAAAATTAAACGATTTCAGTTCATTTTCCATTCCTTAATTCTATCATTATATAGTGGAAATGTCATGAAATACACACAAATTAACTAAGTTTGTTGTCTTTTATACAAAAGCATAAAAAAAGAGAGGTTTCTTAACCTCTCTTGAATATTTTCCAGAATGGGTTGCCTCGCGACTTAAGATTAACCCACTTGGCATAATTTACACCACGATACGTTAAAAACGCAAAAGTTTCATCTGGATCGTGTTTATCTGGATCATATTCTGGAAGATCATATTCAAATCTGATCTTCAGCATATATTACCTCTTATGTAAGAGATGGAGTTCTCCGTAAAGTATACCGAGAAGTGCAATACTAAAAATAGAACCTAATGTTGCTACTTGTAGTGCTTCCATGGCGATCACTTGGTATAAGTTTGACCACGATAGCAGAAGGTGCCGTGAGACTCCTTGGATTCTACACAACGAGTATCATACTCAACACCACGATAAGAGGTGTGGGTAATCTGTGCGTCATGCAGACGTGCTGCTTTCTCGATTTGCTTCTTGATGAGAGTAAGGGTGTTCATTGTAGGTGCTCCTGAAATACTAGGGTGGTTTAATCCCCGTTCCTTCAGTCGTTTGCGTCCCAATAATGTCTACACTCAGGTACAGAATCCTTGATGGTTTCTACCAGTTCCAACTTCCACTCTGGCTTCAGAGTCTCATGCTTTTGAATGCGTAGCATTACAGCATCAGCATCTGTGCAAGCCATACTAGAATAGAAAAGTAGTTCTAACATGGGATGAACGCTCCGTTCCGCGACTTACTTGCGTCTCATGTGAAGTTACCTTCACATTGACCTTCTACTTTTGACTTAAGATAT
>MDTC01023221.1_pt1 | contig 23602 bp, 21 predicted proteins | sample 811181 | NCBI WGS metagenome assembly MDTC01 (sample SAMN05326644, study PRJNA326480) | marine metagenome | isolation source: seawater | place: Pacific Ocean: North | collected 2011 | reverse complement strand
GGTCGGCCATGATGCCCAGCGCCATCCCCGCCTGCACGGCCGAGCGCTGCGCGGCGCCGAACTGCTCGTCGACGACGAACTGCAGCCAGCGGTGGAAGTCCACCTCCGCCTCATGCTCCACGGCGAAGCGGGCCACCGCCTCGCTGCGCGGGTGCTGCAGCTCGGCGGGCCACTCATGCCAGTCCGCGCCGTGGTGTTCGGCCAGGGCGCACCAGGTGGCGAAGTCGTCGAGGCTGCGACCCTCCCGAGCCCGGAACGCGGCGTAGGCGATCTCACGGCCGGCCGAGAACTCGACGAGGTAGACGCTCTCCAACGCCGCGCGCTTGGCCTTCCAGGCGCTGTCACGGTCGATCTGCTCGGCGCGCGCGGCACGGGACTGCACCTGCTGCCGGGCTTTCCGGATCCGACCCCGGTGACGCAGCAAGGCGTACTCGGGAATCGCCTCGACCCGCACATATATCGGGTTGACGAACCGGCGCGACGTCGGCAGATAGGGCGAGGGTTCCATGGGCGCGGTCGGGGCGGCCGCGTGCATCGGGTTGACCAGCACGAAACCGGCGCCGTGCTGGGCGGCCGACCACACCGCCAGGTCGGTGAGGTCGGTCAGATCGCCGACTCCCCAGGAGTTCTCGGAGCGGACGCTGTAGAGCTGGGCGGCCAGGCCCCAGGCGCGGCCGCCACCGAGCCGGGTCGGCACATCCAGTTTGGTGGGCGCGACGATGACGGGCGTGCTGATGTCGGTGGAACCGACCTGCATGTGCAGGTGGTGGTAGCCGATCGGCACATCTGCGGGCAGCTCGAAGGTGGCCTCGCCGACCGAGCGGCCGTCGAGGTCGAACGGCGGCCGGTTGTTCTCCAGCTGCCGCAGACCGGTGCGCACGCTGCCGTCCTCCAGGCGCATCCACAGCCGGACCGGATCACCGTGGGTGACGTGCACCCAGAACGGTGTCGTCACGCCGTGGCGCCCGACGATCGACGGCGGCAACGACCGCGTCCAGTACTGCCGGTCGTGAGCGGCCAGGGCGGCGGCCCGGTCCTCCTCGGTGGCGGCGGGCACACCCAGCGCCTCGAGGACGGCGATCAGCGTGGTCGTGCCGGCGCTGACCCGCCGGCCGGTCCAGTCCTCGTAGTCCGCCGCCACCCCGTAACGCTGGGCGAGGTCGATCAGCGAGGAGGGCGGTTGCGCCGCCACTTCGGTTGCCATGCCGCCAATCTTGCCTGCCGTTGCGCATCTGAGCCCAACATCCCCGCCCAGTGACCCGGGCGGGCGCTGTTGCGCAGGGACGGCCGGTAATCTCGCGGGCATGGCGACCGAACCGCCGATCGGCGGCGAGGTCAACCACCGCCGGGCCCGGCTGGCCGTGGCGGCCCTGTTCTTCTGCAACGGGGCGCTGTTCGCCACCCTGCTGCCGCGCTATCCCGAGATCAAATCGGATCTCGGGATGTCCAATGCCGGATTCGGTGCGGCCGTGGCGGCGTTCTCGGCGGGGGCATTACTGGCCGGCATGGCAGCGGCCGTGCTGATCCGCCGTTTCGGGTCGGCGCGGGTGGCGTTGGTGACGACCATGCTGCTGGCCGGGTTCGTCGTGGCCGCCGGGATGGCACCCGCGCCGTTGCTGTTCGCCGGCGCCCTGTTCGTCGCCGGGGCAAGCGACGGGGTGACCGATGTCGCCCAGAACGTCAACGGACTTCGCCTACAACGACTTTACGGCCGTTCGATCATCAACTCGCTGCACGCGGTGTGGGCGGTGGGAGCCATCGTGGGCGGGTTGACGGGGGCCGCTGCGATCGCGCTGCACATTCCGCGCGGCGGGCATCTGGCCGGTGCGGCGACTCTGTTCTGCGGACTGGTGATCGTGGCCTATCCGCACCTGCTGCCCGGCGCCGACCACGACGAACACCCGTCGGCGGGGCGGGCCGGCGACCGCCCGGTGCCCTCGGCGGTCTGGGTCACGCTGGCGGCGCTGGTCGGGATCGCCGTCGCGGGCGCCACCGTCGAAGATGCCGGCAGTTCGTGGGCGACGCTGTATCTGCGTGACAGCCTGGGCGCCCCGGGCCCAGTGGCGGCGCTCGGCTATGTCGCGCTGGTCGGGTCCATGTTCGTCGGGCGACTGCTCGGCGACCGACTGGTCGATCGCTTCGGCGACCGGGCCGTGACCCGCGCCGGCGGGGTGGTCGCCGCCGCCGGGATGGGTGCCGCGCTGGCATTCCCGTCTGTGCCGGGCACCATCGCGGGTTTCGCCGCGGCGGGACTGGGCGTGGCGACCGTGGTGCCCGCGGCGATGCGCGCGGCCGACGAGCTGCCGGGACTGCGGGCCGGAACCGGCCTGACGGTACTGACCTGGCTGATGCGCGTCGGTTTTCTGGGTGCACCGCTGCTCGTGGGCGTGGTCGCCGACACGGCGAGCCTGCGGGTGGGATTGCTCGGCGTGCCCATCGCCGGCGTTGCGCTGGTGCTGTTGGCGCGGGCGTTGACCGTCCGCCGTGGCACAACGTCCGGCGTTGCGCCCCTGGACACGCCATGAACAGCCACAATGAGGACGCGCCCGCACGCTGGTACAGTTACGTACCATTGTGGCAGTCCGCGCGCTGCCGCACCGTCGATCGAAGGAGCTCGGGATGACTGCGGAAGCCACCACCCGTCGCCCAGCCGACGGCCGCCCGGTGGTCGACACCACCTACGGCCCGGTCCGCGGGGTCGACAACGGCATCGTCAAGACCTGGAAGGCTGTGCGCTACGCCGCCGCGCCCGTCGGCGAACTGCGATGGCGCGCACCCCAGCCGCCGCGGAAGTGGACCGAACCCGCCGACGCGTCGCGCGTGGGTCCGGTGTGCCCCCAACCCACCGATCCCAAGATCCCGATCGACCTCGGCGCACCCCAGGGCGACGATTTCCTGTCGCTCAATGTCTGGGCACCCCCCGACACCCAGCCCGGCGACGGCAAGCCGGTGATGGTGTGGGTCCACGGCGGAGCCTACGTCCTCGGCTCTGCCAGCCAGCCGCTCTACCACGGCGCCGCGCTGGCCACCGGCGGCGACGTGATCGTCGTGACCGTCAACTACCGGCTCGGCGCATTCGGCTTCCTGGAACTGCCCACCCTGGGCGCCGACAGCGAACGCTTCGCCACCAACCTCGGTCTCCGCGACGTGCTCGCCGGCCTGGAGTGGGTCCGCGACAACATCGCCGCCTTCGGTGGGGACCCGGCCAAGGTGACGTTGTTCGGTGAGTCCGCCGGCGGCGGGGTGGTCACCACGCTGCTGGGCAGCCCCGCGGCAGCCGGCCTGTTCAGCGCGGCGATCGCGCAGAGCTCCCCGGCGACGTCCTCCTATGACACCGAACGCGCCAGGCGGGTGGCCGCACGCTTCCTCGAGGTGCTCGACCTCGGAACGGGCGACCTCGACCGCCTGCACGAGTTGCCGACCCAGGCTGTCGTGGAGGCGTCCCGCACGGTGTTCGACGAGGTGCCGGTCAACACGCCGGGCCTTCTCGCGTTCGCCCCGATCGTCGACGGCGACGTGGTCCCGGACTACCCGATCGCCACCGCACGGCGGGGGATGACGCACCCGGTGCCCCTGATCATCGGCACCAACAAGAACGAGGCCGCGCTGTTCCGCTACATGAAGTCGCCGTTGATGCCCGTCACGCCCGAGCGCGTCAAGGCGATGTTCGCCCAGATCGCGTCCGAACAGCCGGACGTGCGGTTGCCCAGCCCCGCCGACCTGGACGGGACCTACCGCGGCCGCGGCAAGGTCAAGGGCATGGGTCTCAGCAGCGACCTGGGTTTCCGGATGCCCTCGATCTGGTTCGCCGACGGGCACCGCGCGGTCGCGCCGGTCTACCTCTACCGGTTCGACTTCGCCACCCCGTTCCTGAAGCTGGTGCGCCTGCACGCCGCGCACGCCACCGAGCTGCCGTTCGTGTGGGGCAATCTCGGATCCGGCCGCAAGGACCCGACGTTCGCGCTGGGTGGGCGCAAGGCCGGGCAGCAGGTCTCCGAGAGGTTGCGCGCCCGCTGGACGAATTTCGCCCGGCACGGCCGTCCCGACGGCCTGGGCGGGGAACCGGCCTGGGATCCCTACGACGCCGAACGCCGGGCCACGCTCGTCATCGACAAGACCGACGCCGTGATCGACGACCTCGACGCCGACGTGCGCCGCGCGTGGGGCGACGACGTGTTGAGTTTCCGGTAGGAAGGCGGTTCCGCCCGTGGATCTCCTGGATGTGCTGCCACCACCGATGCGCGACCCGGTGTTGTTCGCGATCCCGTTCTTCCTGCTGCTGCTGATCATCGAGTGGAGCGCCGCGCGCAAGCTGGAGCATCTGGTCGACGAGACCGGCCGGCCGAGTTCGGGCTCACATCAGGCCCGCGACTCCTGGGCCAGCATCTCGATGGGCCTGGTTTCGGTGTTCACCATGGGCGCCTGGAAGTTTCTCGCCCTACTGGGCTATGCGGCGATCTACGCCTACGTGGCGCCCTGGCAGTTGTCGGCGGGGCAGTGGTACACCTGGGTGATCGCGATCGTCGGGGTCGATCTGCTGTTCTACGCCTACCACCGCACCGCTCATCGGGTGCGGTTGATCTGGGCCACCCACCAGGCCCACCATTCCAGCCGTTACTTCAACTTCGCGACCGCGCTGCGGCAGAAGTGGAACAACAGCGGGGAGATCCTGATGTGGATCCCGCTGCCACTGTTGGGCGTTCCGCCGTGGATGGTGTTCTTCAGTTTCTCGTTGAGCCTGATCTATCAGTTCTGGATCCACACCGAGCGCATCGGAAGGATGTGGGCGCCGTTCGAGTTCGTGTTCAACACGCCCTCGCACCATCGCGTGCACCACGGCATGGATCCCGAGTATCTGGACAAGAACTACGGCGGCATCCTGATCATCTGGGACCGGCTTTTCGGCACGTTCCAGCGTGAGCTGTTCCGTCCGCACTACGGGCTGACCAAGCCGGTGGACACGTTCAACATCTGGACGCTGCAGACCCACGAGTACCGGGCGATCGCCCGTGACGTGCGGGCGGCGACCGGGCTGCGGGACAAGCTCGGCTACCTCTTCGGGCCACCGGGCTGGCAACCCGTCCACGCGCACCAGACGACGACGCCCACCCACGTCAAGCCGTAATGTGCGGGTCATGAAGACGGTGTTCGACGCCGAGGTCGACGCAGCCCTGATCGACCGTTCGCTGGCTGGAACCACACTGGGATCCGTGTGGCTGGACACCGACCGTCCGCAGCATCCCCCGGCAGCCGGTCCGACGACATGCGACCTGCTCGTGGTCGGCGGGGGATACACCGGCCTGTGGAGCGCGCTGCACGCGGCGCGCCGCCACCCTGATCGCCGCATCGTGCTCATCGAGGCCGACCGGATCGGCTGGGCCGCCTCGGGGCGCAACGGCGGATTCGTCGACGCCAGCCTGACCCACGGCTACGAGAACGGAAAATCCCGCTGGCCCAACGAGATCGACGCCCTCGAGCACATGGGGATGGAGAATCTCGACGGCATGCAGGCCGAGATCGACGAACTCGGCCTGCAGGTCGACTGGCAGCGCACCGGGATGCTCACCGTGGCCACCGAACCGCACCAGGTCGAGTGGCTCGAGGAGGCGGCCGGGCAGGGCCAGGGTAGGGCGCTCGACGAAGCTCAGGTCCGCGCCGAGGTGGACTCGCCAACGTATCTGGCGGGGCTCTTCAGCCCGGACACGTGCGCGATCGTCGACCCGGCCAAGTTGGCGCTGGAACTCGCCCGCGCCTGCGTCGAGGCCGGCGTGGACGTGCACGAACACACCACCGCGCGGCAGCTCATCTCCGGCGGGGCGGCGCTGCGCGTGCACACCGACGGCCCGGTCATCACCTGCCGTCAGGTGGTGCTGGCCACCAACGTCTTTCCCAGCCTGTTGCGCCGCAACCGCTTCCACACGGTGCCGGTGTACGACTATGTGCTGGCGACCGAACCGCTGTCGGAGGCGCAACTCGACCGCATCGGCTGGCGCAATCGGCAGGGCGTCGGCGATTCGGCCAACCAGTTCCACTACTACCGACTGACCGCCGACAACAGGATCGTGTGGGGCGGTTACGACGCGATCTACCACTTCGGTCGTCGCATCGACTCGTCGTACGAAGACCGCACCGAGAGCTACCGCCGGTTGGCCGCTCACTTCTTCATCACGTTCCCTCAGCTCGACGACGTGACGTTCACCCACCGCTGGGCCGGACCGATCGACACCAACACCCGCTTCTGCGCGCACTGGGGTCTGGCGCGCGAAGGCCGGGTGGCCTACGTCAACGGCTTCACCGGACTCGGGGTGGCGGCCACCCGGTTCGCCGCCGATGTCTGCCTGGACCTGCTCGACGGGGTGACGACCGCGCGAACCGGGCTGGAGATGGTGCGCAAGAAGCCGTTGCCGTTTCCGCCGGAGCCGCTGGCCAGTGCCGGTATCCAGGCAACGCGCTGGTCGCTGGACCGCGCCGACCACTCGGCGGGCCGGCGCAATCTGCTGCTGCGCGCCCTCGACGCTGCCGGACTGGGCTTCGACTCCTGAGCGGCGCGCACGCCGAGCGCGGCGTGTAACGCCCCGTTATCGGAGCGCGATGAGGCAGTTACACCGTCTGCATCAAAAGAGTCTCGTTCGGGTATCAAACCTGATACCACTCGAGGGGCGGTAGCCGACACCTCACTTCACGGGGAGAGCGGAGGGGGCAGTGCCTACTGAGACGCCTGTTGGGTCGCCTGTCGAGACAGTCACGCGGACACCGTCTCCGGTGTCCAGGTGGTCACCACGACGACTGCGACACCTGCTACTCGCGCTGATCGCTCCGGTCCTCGCCCTGACCCTGGTCACTCCCGCGGCCGAAGCCCAACCCGGAGTCCTGGTGCATCCGGGCATGGAGATTCGGCAGGACCGGGTGCGCTGCACTCTCGGCTACGTCGATCCGCAGACCCGGGTGGCCTTCACCGCCGGCCATTGCCGCGCGTCCGGGCTGGTAACCGACCAGAGCGGCCATGTCATCGGCACCCAGGGCTCGTTCCGGGACAACACCCCCGACGGCACCACGATCGACACCAACCACCAGATCACGGACTGGTTGGTGGTTCATCTGGCCAGCGACGTCGCGGTCAACAACGTGCTGCCCGGCGGCCGGGTGCTCGTCACCGATCCTGCGGTGGTGCCCGTGGTGGGGATGCCGGTCTGTCATTTCGGGGTGGTGACGGGAGAGAGCTGCGGCACCGTGCAGGCGGTCAACAACGGGTGGTTCACGATGGCCAACGGCGTGGTGAGCCAGAAGGGCGATTCGGGCGGTCCGGTCTACACGCCGACTCCGGACGGGCGCACGGTGTTGATCGGCATGTTCAACAGCACCTGGGGTAGCTTCCCCGCCGCAGTGTCCTGGCAGGTGACCAGCCAGCAGGCCCGGGAGGACGTCATCTCGGCGGCTTCGGTGACGCTGCCGGCCCCGGCGATCCCCTGACCAGACATCAGTTCAGCAGTTCGAACACCGGAATCGACGGAGCAACACGCTCCAAGTCGGCCGGCCCCGAGGCCGGTGTCAGACCGCCGACATGGGTTTTGACCTGCCAATACCAGCGGCGCAGATAACGTCTCAGCAGGTCAGGCTTGGCCTTGTCTTCGACCTCGACGACGGTGTGACGTATGGGACGTCGCGGCGGACCCAGCTCGACCTCGCCGGCGGCGCGTGCGTTGCGCGCCCACTGGGTGTTGCCGCGCGGAGAGACCAGGTAGGCCCGTCCGTCGGCAGTCAGCAGATTGACCACCACGGCCTGCGAACGCCCCGAGACGCGGCCTCGCACCCGCAGCACAGTGCTGCCCTGGATGCTGACCCCCGCTTCCGCGAGCCGGCGGATGGCGGCGTTGAACACCCGGGCGCCCCACCCAGGTGCGTCGTAGCGCTGAGTCATCGTTCGATCCTTTCCCTGACCGGTTTCGAGAGCAATGCTCTCGAATCAGGGTGACACGCGACCGAGACCAAAGCAAGAGCGGTGATCTCGGTTTGTGTCAGACTGGGTCCGTGGGCAAACGCCAGGAGTCCCGCGACCGCATCGAACGTCGCATCGTCGAACTGGGCCGACACCAGCTGATCAGCGAGGGAGCAGCGGGGCTGTCCCTGCGCGCGATCGCGCGTGAGCTGGGGATGGTGTCCTCGGCCGTGTACCGGTACGTCGCCAGCCGCGATGAGTTGCTGACACTGCTGCTCGTCGATGCTTACACCGAACTGGCCGACGCGGTCGAGCGCGCCCGTCCCGAGACCGGCACCCGGCGTGAGCACCTGACCGCGATCGGCCGCGCCGCGCGGCGGTGGGCGCTGAGCCAGCCGGCGAGCTGGGCCCTGCTCTACGGCAGCCCCGTACCCGGCTACCACGCACCGCGGGACAGGACCGTGGGTCCCGGCACCCGGGTGGTCGGCATGGTGTTCGCCGCAGTGAGTCTCGGTATCGCCGACGGCGACATTCCAGATCCGAAAGGCTTTGTTGCCCCACATTTCTCGCGTGACCTGGCGGCATTGCGCAGCGAGTACGACCTTCCCGCGGGCGACGTGGCGGCCACCAGGTGTCTGACCGTGTGGGCGACCCTCATCGGCGCGATCAGTCTCGAAGTCTTCGGCCAGTACGGGGCCGACACCTTCAGCGACCCCGCCGAGGTCTTCGACACCCAGATGGCGCTGATCGCCGACTTTCTGGCCCAGAATTAGAACACGTTCTAGCTTGCGTGGCGAGGGAACGATATTCTCGAACCGATGCTTGACCAGACACCTGTCCAGATCGCGTGGGTGACGAACGACCTGACCGCCACCGAGACGACGCTGAGCGCGTTGCTGGGCGTCCCGAGATGGTTCCGCATGGCCGGCGTGCACTTCGCCCCGGACACCTGCACCTACCGCGGAGAGCCCGCCGACTGCGTGGCGGACATCTCCCTCAGCTACGCCGGTGACATGCAACTCGAGGTGATCGCGCCGACCTCGGGCGACAGCGTCTACAGCGAGTTCCTCGAGCGCTGCGGCCCCGGTCTGCACCATATCTGCCGGGACATCGGTGATTCCGACGCGTTCACCGCCGCGCTCGACGAGGCGGCACAGAGCGGCGCTCCCGCGGTCATGGAGGGCACGATGCCGGGAGGTATGCGCTTTGCCTATCTGTCCGCGCCGCAGTCGGGGGTGCCCTACCTGGAGATCGCCTACCTGCCGCCGGACATCCGCACGTATTTCAGCTACGTGAAAGACCAAGTGAGCCAGGAGAAGAGATGAGCATGCAGCAAGTCCCCGAGACGGTCTCCGTCGCCGACGTCGACGACTGGTCCGACGAGACCGACGTCGTCGTGCTCGGTTTCGGCATCGCCGGCGGCTGCGCGGCCGTCAGCGCCGCCGCAGCCGGCGCGCGAGTTCTGGTCCTGGAGAAGGGCGCCGACGCCGGCGGCACCACGTCGATGGCCGGCGGCCACTTCTATCTCGGCGGCGGCACCGCCGTGCAGCGCGCCACGGGCCACGACGACACGCCCGACGAGATGTACAAGTACCTGGTCACGCAGTCGCGGGAACCCGAGCACGACAAGATCCGTGCGTACTGCGACGGCAGCGTCGAACACTTCGACTGGCTCGAGGGTCTCGGGTTCCAGTTCGAGCGCAGCTACTACCCGGGCAAGGTCGTCGTCCCGCCCGGCACCGAGGGGTTGTCCTACACCGGAAACGAGAAGGTGTGGCCGTTCTGCGAGCAGGCCACGCCCGCTCCCCGCGGACATTCGGTTCCGGTGCCGGGGGAACTCGGCGGCGCCGCCATGGTCATCGACCTGCTGCTCAAGCGCGCCGAGTCGCTCGGTGTCACGATGCGCTACGAGACCGGTGCCACCGCACTCGTCGTCGACAGCAACGGCGCCATCGTGGGTGTGCGCTGGAAGCACTTCGGCGAAAGCGGTTACGTCAAGGCCGGTTCCGTGGTGATCGCCGCGGGCGGCTTCGCGATGAACGCGGACATGGTCGCCGAGTACACGCCCGCGCTGGGCCAGGAACGCAAGACCAAACACCACGGCATGGTCGCGCCCTACATTCTGGGCAACCCGAACGACGACGGGCTGGGCATCAAACTGGGCGTCTCGGCGGGGGGCGTGGCGACGAACATGGACCAGCTGTTCATCACCGCGGCCGCCTATCCGCCCGAGATCCTGCTGACCGGCATCATCGTCAACTCCGAGGGCAAGCGGTTCGTCGCCGAGGATTCCTACCACTCGCGCACCTCGGCGTTCGTCCTCGAACAGCCGGACCAGACCGCGTATCTGATCGTCGACGAGGCACACATGCAGATGCCGGAGATGCCGCTGATCAAGTTCATCGACGGCTGGGAGACGGTGGCCGAGATGGCGGAGGCCCTGGGCATCCCGGAGGCCAACCTGGCTGCGACGCTCGAGCGCTACAACACCCATGCCGCGGCCGGCGAAGACCCCGATTTCCACAAGCAGCCGGAGTATCTCGCGGCGCAGGACCACGGCCCGTGGGCGGCGTTCGATCTGTCGCTCGGGCGGGCGATGTACTCCGGGTTCACGATGGGCGGACTCAAGGTCTCGATCGACGGTGAGGTGCTGCGCGAGGACGGCAGCGCGGTGCGCGGCCTGTACGCGGCGGGCGCCTGCGCGTCGAACATCGCCCAGGACGGCAAGGGCTACGCGAGTGGGACGCAGCTGGGCGAAGGCTCGTTCTTCGGGCGGCGGGCGGGAGAACACGCAGCGAGGCGGGCGGGAGAGCACGCAGCGCGGCGGGCGGGAGAACACGCAGCGAGGCGGGCGGGGACGCAGCCCACCCAGGCCACCGAAGAACAGCCCGCGCAGGCCGCCCGAGACTAGGTGCGAGCCGGCTCTTCGCCGACGTCGCCCAGATGCCAGCGGCCGTCGCCGAGCAGCTGCAGCTCCTGGCTGTGGTGCTGCTCGACGGTGCTGCGGTGGCTGACGCTGACCAGGATGGTGTCCGGCAGCCGCTCCCGCACCAGCTGGTAGAGCATCAACTCCAGACCCTCGTCCAGCGCCGAGGTCGACTCGTCCAGGAACACCGCCTCGGGCCGGGTCAGCAGGATGCGCGCGAATGCCACGCGCTGCTGCTCGCCGGGAGAGAGCACCTTGGCCCAGTCCTGCACCTCGTCCAGCCGATCGACCAGATGTGGCAGCGCGACGGTGGTCAGCACGTCGCGCAGTTGCGCGTCGGTGATGTCGTCGGTGCTGTTCGGATAGGCGACGACGGTGCGCAGATCACCCAGCGGCACGTAGGGCAGCTGCGACAGGAACATCGTGGCGCCCTCGCCGCCGGGCCGCCGCAGCGTCCCGGAGCAGAACGGCCACAGCTGGGCCAGGCTGCGCAGCAGCGTGGTCTTGCCGCTGCCCGACGGTCCGGTGATCACCAGGCTGTCGCCCGGGTGCAGGGTGACGTCGAGTGGTTCGACCAACTGCCGCCCGTCCGGCGTGCGCACCGAGACGCCCTTCATCTCGACGCGGCCGCCCTCGCAGTCCTCGCAACCCAGCGTGGGCAGCTCGCGGCCCTCCTCGTTGGCGACGACGAGGCCGTGCAGGCGGATGATGGCCGCGCGGTAGCCGGCGAAGTTGTCGTAGGCGTTGCGGAAGAACGACAGCCCCGACAGGATCTCGCGGAACGCGCTCGCGGTCTGCGAGAGCTGCCCCAAGGTGATCTCTCCGCTGTAGAAGCGGGGGAACTGCACGATGTAGGGGATGAGTTCCTGGGCCTGGGTGATGCCGAGGTTCCAGCCGAGGAATTTGGCCATCCGGTTGACGTAGCGCTTGTAGTTGTCGACGATCGGCGCGAAGCGGCGGCGTAACCCGGTGCGTTCGGCGAGCTCGCCTCGGTAGAAGGCCACCGCCTCGGCGGCATCCCGCAGCCGCACCAAGGCATACCGGAACGCGGCGTTGAACTTCTCGTTGAGGAATGCCAGCGTGATGATGGGCCGGCCGATCCAGAACGCCACCGCGGTGGCGAACACGATGTAGACGATGCCGATCACGAACATCGCCCGGGGCAACTCGACGCCGACCAGCGGCAAGGTCACCGGACCCGACAGGTTCCACAGGATCGTGGTGAACGAGATCATCGCCGCGATCGAGGAGACCGCACCGAACAGCAGCGTGGACTGGGACGTGTTGTTCGGGGTGTTGGGCAGCGCACCGACACCGGTGGTGAAGATGTCGATGTCCATCTGGATGCGCTGATCCGGGTTGTCGATGGTGTCGTCGATGAAGCGGGCGCGGTAGTAGGCCTTACCGTCGAGCCAGTCGCCGGTGAGCTGGTCGGTCAGCCAGGTCCGCCACCGCAGCATGAACCGCTGGGTGGCGATCAGGTCGAGCATGATGAGGGCGACGTTGAGCACGGCGAGCACGGCGAAAACCGTCATCGAGAGCCAGAATCCGTCGGCACCCGATTCCCTGACCGCCTCGTTGTCGGAGCCCAGGCCGGCGGCGATGACCTGGAAGCTGGTCATCATGTCGTTGCCCTGGAAGCTGAACAGCACCGAGAGCCGCACGCTGGTGATGACCATCAGCAGGAGGCCGGCCAGCCACAGCCAGACCACCACACTGTCCGGGCCGGTGAAGTAGCCGCGGGTGACCCGCCAGAACTGCCGACCCCAGGTGGTGAAACGGACGATCAGAACCAGGATGACGAAGGTGGCGACCGCGGCGATCGCCCACCCCTTGGCGATCCACAGAAGCGAGGTCCACAGCTCGCTGCCCCAGTCCAGTGTCGGGGTGAACATTTCCACCCGGGCAAAGTACCGTGACAATCTGTATTCGGCGTGACGGAGCCGGTCACGGCGATGCAGCGAGTCGGGTCAGCCGCCATTTCCCGTCGCCGAGCAGCTCCAGCCGTCTTTCGTGAAAGCCGTGCACGGTCGCGCGGTGGCTGACGGTGACGACGGCCGCGTCGGGCACTGCGGCGCGCAGGCGTTCGTAGAGAACCGACTCCAGCTTCTCGTCCATCGCCGAGGTCGACTCGTCGAGGAAGACCGCTTTCGGCTTGGCCAGCAGGATGCGCGCGAAGGCGATGCGCTGCTGCTCGCCGACCGAGAGCATCGTGGCCCATTCGGCGACCTCGTTGAGCCGCAGCACCAGTGCAGGCAGATCGACGTCGATGAGGGCCCGCTGGATCGCGCGGTCGTCGTCGCCGCCTCGGCGGGGGTAGGTCACGACCGAGCGCAGATCGCCCAACGGCAGATACGGCAGCTGGGGCACGAACATCACCGCGTCGCTGCCGGCCGGCAGCGCCACCCGCCCGGATGCGTACGGCCACAGGCCGGCCAGACTCTGCAGCAGCACCGATTTGCCGATCCCGGACGGCCCGCAGATGACCAGGCCCTCGCCGGGCGACACCTGCAGATCCAGGGCGTCCAGCAGCACCGTGCCGTCGGGCCGGCGCACTTCGACGCCGTCGACCGCGATGGCATCATCGGCGGATTCGACACTGTCGACGCCGCGGAACGTCGCCGCGAGGACATTCTGGTCGACCAGCCCGTCGAGCCGGATGATGGCCGCCCGATAGCTGGCGAACTGGTCGTAGGCGTTGCGGAAGAACGACAGCGAGTCGTGGATCGCGGCGAACGCGTTGGACGACTGCCACACATCGCCGAATGTCAGCCGCCCGGCGAACAGCCCCTGCGCCTGCACCAGCCACGGCAGCGGGTTGATCGCCTGGCTCATCGACACGTTCCAGCCGAAGAACAGCATCATGCGGTTCAGCCAGTGCCGGTAGTTGTCCATCACGGCGTCCAGGCGACCCTTCGACAGCGTGCCTTCGGCGCGCTCGCCGCGGTAGAGACCGATCGCGGCAGCCGCCTCCCGCACCCGGACCAGCCCGTAGCGGAAGCTGGCATTGCGCAGTTCGTTGACGAAGCTCAGCCGGATCAGCGGCCGCCCGATGGCGAAGGCGACGATGGTGGCGATCGTGACGTAGACCAGCACGATCCAGAACAGCGCACGCGGCAGTGTCAGGCCGCCGATCGTCAGGGACTCCGACAGCCGCCACAGGATCTGGCCGAACGAGAGCACCGACAGCACCGCCTCCACCGCGCCGAAGAGCAGCGTGTGCCCCGAGTGGTACATCGGGTTGTTGGTGAATCCGCCGACGCCGGTGGTGAAGATGTCGACATCCTGCTGGATCCGTTGTTCGGGGTTGTCGATCTGGCGGCCGGCGAACTGCGACCGGTAGTAGGCGCGATCACGCAGCCAACCGTCGATGAAGCGACGGCTCAGCCACACCCGCCAGCGCATGATGAACCGCTGCGTGACGTACAGGTCGGCCAGCAGCCTGACGATGTAGCAGAGGGCGAGCACGGCGAAGACCACCATCGTCGCCCAGAAGCCGGCGATACCGCTGTCGCGGCCCGCCCCCGAGGCGCCCCCCTGAAACGCCACCTGCAGCGCCGTGAACAGGTCGTTGACGTAGTAGGTCAGCAGCACGTTGATCCGCACCGAGATCACCGTCGACAGCAGCAGGAACCCGAACAGCAACCAGACCGGGACACTGCCGCGGCCGGTGAAGTAGTCACCGCTGACCCGCCAGAACTGCCGCCCCCACACCGTGAAACGGGCGAGCGCTGCCAACACCAGCAGCAGGCAGATCAGGGTCAGTACGAAGGTGGTGGCGACCCACTGCGCCGAGTGCAGCCACTCCCGGCTCCAGTCGAGGGTGGGCTCGAACGTCCCGGCGTTCTCGGTGTCCACAGCCGTGCCACCTCCCCTCCGCCGCGGTCTCGCCTGCGGCGAAGCTACCCCAGCCGACGCTGGACGGCGGTCAGGAAGTCGACGAACGCCGGGGGCGGCGTGAGCGTGCGCAGAATCGGGATGGTGCCCGGCGTGTCGGGGGAGACACGCACGCTCGGCGCCGGTGAGCAGACGCGTACCGTGATCGTGTGGCTCGCACCTCATCGAAGTCGGAATCCAAACCGGCCCAGAAATCAGCTCAGAAGGCGCAGGGACGATTGTCCGGCCGATTTTGGAAGATGCTCGGCGCCAGCACCGAAAAGGACCACGACCGGTCCATGGACAAGGTGCGCGCCGCCGAGGAGTTCGCCGCCAAGGCCGCCGACCTCGACGACGAGCAGATGCGCAAAGCGACCACGCTGCTGCAGCTCGAGGACCTGGCCGATGCGCAGGACATCCCGCAGTTCCTCGCGATTGCCCGCGAGGCCGCCGAGCGCGCCACCGGCCTGCGCCCGTTCGACGTCCAGCTACTCGGCGCGCTGAGGATGCTCGCCGGTGACGTCGTCGAGATGGCCACCGGTGAAGGCAAGACGTTGTCGGGGGCCATCGCGGCAGCCGGCTATGCGTTGTCCGGTCGCAACGTGCACGTCATCACGATCAACGACTACCTGGCCCGCCGTGACGCCGAGTGGATGGCGCCGCTGATCGAGGCGCTGGGCCTGACGGTCGGCTGGATCACCGCGGAGTCGACCGCCCAGGAGCGTCGCACCGCCTACCAGCGCGACATCACCTACGCCTCGGTCAACGAGGTCGGCTTCGACGTGCTGCGCGACCAACTGGTCACCGACGTGGCCGATCTGGTCTCGCCGAACCCCGACGTCGCGCTCATCGACGAAGCGGACTCCGTGCTCGTCGACGAGGCCCTCGTCCCGCTGGTGCTCGCCGGCACCAGCCACCGCGAGACGCCGCGGGTCGAGCTCATCCGCATGGTCGGTGACCTCGAGGAGGGCCGGGACTTCGCCAGCGATGCCGACAGCCGCAACGTGCACCTGACCGATGCCGGTGCGCGCAAGCTGGAAGCGGCGCTCGGTGGCATCGATCTGTACTCCGAGGAGCACGTCGGCACGACGCTGACCGAGATCAACGTCGCCCTGCACGCCCACGTGCTGCTGCAGCGCGACGTGCACTACATCGTCCGAGACGATGCCGTCCACCTGATCAACGCCTCGCGCGGTCGCATCGCGACGCTGCAGCGCTGGCCGGACGGGTTGCAGGCCGCGGTGGAGGCCAAGGAGGGGATCGAGACCACCGAGACCGGTGAGGTGCTCGACACCATCACCGTGCAGGCACTGATCAACCGGTATCCGCGGGTGTGCGGCATGACCGGCACCGCGCTGGCCGCCGGCGAACAGTTGCGCCAGTTCTACAAGCTCGGGGTGTCGCCGATCCCGCCGAACAAGCCCAACATCCGCGAGGACGAACCCGACCGGGTGTATGTCTCGATCGCCGCGAAGACCGCCGCGCTGATCGAACACATCGCCGAGGTGCACGAGACGCGCCAGCCGGTGCTGGTCGGTACGCGTGACGTCGCCGAGTCCGAGGAACTGCACGAGCGCCTGGTGAAGGCCGGCATCCCGGCGGTCGTGCTCAACGCCAAGAACGACGCCGAAGAGGCCGCCGTCATCGCCGAGGCCGGCGCGCTGGGTGCGGTCACGGTGTCGACGCAGATGGCCGGTCGCGGCACCGACATCCGTCTGGGTGGGTCTGCCGAGCAGGACCACGATCGGGTCGCCGAATTGGGCGGCCTGCACGTGATCGGCACCGGACGTCACCACACCGAACGGCTCGACAACCAGCTGCGCGGTCGTGCCGGGCGCCAGGGCGACCCCGGCTCGACGGTGTTCTTCTCCAGCTGGGAGGACGACGTCGTGGTCTCCCACCTGGAGCCCAACAAGTTGCCGCTGGACTGCGACGAGGACGGTCGCGTCGTGCACCCGAAGGCGGCCAGCCTGCTCGAACACGCCCAGCGCATCGCCGAGGGCCGGCTGCTCGACGTGCACGCCAACACCTGGCGCTACAACCAGCTGATCGCCCAGCAGCGCGCCATCCTGGTCGAACGCCGGGACACCCTGCTGCGCACCACGACCGCGCGCGACGAGCTCGCCGAGCTGTCGCCGGACCGCTACGCCGAACTGTGCGAGCAGCTCGGCCCCGACGCCGAGGAGAAGCTGGCCACGATCTGCCGGCTGATCATGCTCTACCACCTGGACCGCGGCTGGGCCGACCATCTGGACTTCCTCGCCGACATCCGGGAGAGCATCCACCTGCGCGCGCTCGGCCGGCAGAATCCGCTCGACGAGTTCCACCGGCTGGCCGTCGACGCGTTCGCCTCGTTGGCCGCTGACGCCATCGAGGCGGCTCAGCAGACGTTCGACACGGCGCCCTCGATCGAGGACGAGCCCGGCGTGGACCTGTCCAAGCTGGCCCGGCCGACCTCGACGTGGACGTACATGGTGCACGACAATCCGCTCTCCGACGAGTCGATGTCCGCGCTGAGCCTGCCCGGGGTGTTCCGCTAGGTTCTAGGCATGGCCGAGGCGCCGAGCGACAGCGCTGGGACCGGGAACGTGACACCACCAGACCGGGTGCTCACGGTGCCCAACGCACTGTCGGTGATCCGGCTGGTGCTTGTCCCGGTGTTCCTCTACCTGCTCCTGGTTTCCGGCGCGCTGGGCTGGGCGGTCGCGATCCTGATGTTCAGTGGTTTCTCCGACTGGGCCGACGGCAAGATCGCGCGCCTGTTCGACAACCAGTCCTCGCGGCTGGGGGAGTTGCTCGACCCTGCCGTGGACCGCATCTACATGGTCGTGGTCCCGGTCGCGATGGCGGTGGCCGGCGCTCTGCCGTGGTGGATCGTCGCCGCGCTGCTCGGCCGCGACGCGGTGCTCGCCGCGACACTGCCGGTTCTCCGCCGCCGCGGCCTGACCGCACTGCCGGTCACCTACCTCGGTAAGGCCGCCACGTTCGCCCTGATGTCGGGGTTACCGCTGGTGCTGCTCGGCCAGTACGACGCGCTGTGGGCGCGGGTGGTGCTGGCCTGCGGCTGGGGCTTCCTGATCTGGGGCCTGGCGATGTACCTGTGGTCGGGCGTGCTGTACCTGGCCCAGGTCGCTCTGGTCGCGCGCTCGATGCCGGTGAGAGCGCACCCGACATGAGCCTGCTGGGGGGATTCGACTCGGGACGAAACGAGCATCGGGCGGGGGCACCGACGTTGATCCCGGTGCCGTCGCTGCTCCGGTCGCTGCTGTCCGAACACCTCGACCCCGGCTACGCGGCCGCCGCGCGCGACGGACGGCCGCGGCGACGCGGCGCCGAGTGGGCCTGGCAGTCGCTGGCCGCCGTGATGATCGCGACCGTTTTCGTGCTGGCCTGGTCCCAGGCCCGCGCCACCGCCCCCGGCGTCGTGGAGTCACGTCAGGTGCTGGCCGGCAGCGTGACCGCGACCCAGGCGACGACCGACGAACTGACCGAGCAACGTGACACGCTGGCAGCAGAGGTCAACGCCGAGCGCCGCAGCCGACTGGAGGGCGACGCGATCGGCCGCCGCCTGCTCGCCGAACTGGACCAGGCGAACTTCGCCGCGGCGGCGACACCGGTGATCGGTCCGGGCCTGACCGTCACGGTCACGGACCCCGGCATGACCCCCGACCTGACCGACGTATCCAAGCAGCGGGTCGAGGGAAGCCGGCAGGTGATCCTCGACCGCGACCTGCAGTTGGTGGTCAACTCGCTGTGGGTGGCCGGGGCCGAGGCCGTCTCGGTGGGTGGAGTCCGCATCGGACCCAACGTGACCATCCGGCAGGCCGGCGGCGGGATCCTCGTCGACAACAAGCCGATCTCCAGCCCCTATGTCATCCTCGCGGTGGGACCGCCGCACGCGATGCAGGAGTCGTTCGACCGCAGCACCGGCCTGCAACGGCTGCGGCTGCTGGAGACCTCGTACGGGGTGGGCGTCACCGTGGCCGGCGGCGACGGTCTGGCGTTGCCCGCCGGGTCGGTACGGGACGTCAACTTCGCCAAACAGATTGGGCCCAATTGATCGGAATCGTCGCCCTTGTCATCGGCATCGTGATCGGCGTGGTGCTGCAGCCCAGCGTGCCCGACGTGGTTCAGCCCTACCTGCCGATCGCCGTCGTGGCAGCGCTCGACGCGGTGTTCGGCGGGTTGCGCGCCTATCTGGAACACATCTTCGACGCCAAGGTGTTCGTGGTGTCGTTCGTGTTCAACGTCCTCGTCGCTGCCGTGATCGTCTACGTCGGCGACCAGCTCGGTGTCGGAACACAGCTGTCCACCGCAATCATCGTGGTGCTGGGCATCCGCATCTTCGGCAACGCCGCGGCGCTGCGACGCAGATTGTTCGGCGCATGAGCGGCGATCACGAACGCAGCCGCCACGAAGGCCGTCACGAAGGTCGCCACGAGCTGCCGCGTGATCCAGCGGCGAGCAGCCGGCAGACCCCCGGCGGCGGTCCCCGCGGACGGTCCTCGATGGTGTTCGGCGTGTTGGCCGTGCTGCTGTGCCTGCTGCTCGGAGTTGCGATCGCCACGCAGGTCCGCCAGACCGACTCCGGCGACGCACTGGACACCGCGCGCCCCGCCGACCTACTGGTTCTGCTGGACTCCCTGCAGCAGCGCGAGGCGGCGTTGAACACCGAAGTCGCGGAACTGCAACGGACTCTCGACGAGTTACAGGCCTCCGGCAGCAGCGATCAGGCGGCCATCGAGAATGCGCGGGCGCGGTTGGCCGCCCTGTCGATCCTCATCGGCACGGTCCCGGCGACCGGTCCCGGTGTGACACTGACCATCGAGGATCCGGCGCGCGGCGTCGCGCCCGAGACGATGCTCGACGTCATCAACGAACTGCGCGCCGCCGGCGCGGAGGCGTTGGAGATCCGCGGCGGCGGCCGGGCCGGCAGCGACAACGCCGTCAGAGTCGGTGTGGACACCTGGGTGGTGGGCCAGCCCGGCGCTCTGGTCGTCGACAGGGAGACCCTCACCGCGCCGTACACGGTGCTCGCGATCGGCGACCCGCCCACACTCGCCGCGGCGATGAACATCCCGGGCGGCGCGACCGACAGCATCGAACGTGTCGGAGGGACCATGGTGATAGAACAGTCCGACCGGGTCGACGTCACCGCCTTGCGGCAACCGAAACCACGCCAATACGCTCAGCCCGTCAAGTGAGCACCCCCAGCACCACGTCCACCGATCAGCTGAGAAACCGAGGAGCGCTGTGAGCCAGATTCCCGCCGAGTTGTCCTACACCGCCGAACACGAATGGGTGCGCAAGACCGGTGACGACACGGTGCGGGTCGGTATCACCGATTTCGCTCAGTCCGCCCTCGGCGACGTGGTGTTCGTCCAGTTGCCCGACGTAGGAGCCGAGCTGACGTCCGGGGATTCGTTCGGCGAAGTGGAGTCGACGAAGTCGGTGTCGGATCTCTACGCGCCGATCACTGCGAAAGTCATTGCGGTCAACGGTGATCTGGAGGGCAATCCCGGTCTGGTCAACTCCGATCCCTACGGCGAGGGCTGGCTGGTCGAGCTGCAGGCCGACGCCGCCGACCTGGCGGCCGCTCTCGGCGATCTGCTCGACGCCGACGGCTACCGCGACCACGCCACCGATTGAGTTGTTGTTAGGGTTCTGCAGACCGACAGCAACGAGCCGATCCGGCGGTGGTGCGCACAACGCGGCCTGCAGCACGGTACGGTCGACACCAGCGGCGCGACCCCCGGAAACTGGCCGGGTCGCGCTACGGCAGCCAGTGAGGAGCAATGGGTGACGGAGAAGGACTTCAACTCTGGGGCTGACTCTGAGGAAGTCACCGTGGAAACGACATCGGTCTTCCGCGCCGACTTCCTCAACGAGCTGGACGCCCCGCCCGCCGCGAGCGGAGAAAGCGCGGTGTCCGGGGTCGAGGGTCTGCCGGTCGGGTCGGCTTTGCTCGTCGTCAAGCGCGGGCCCAACGCCGGGTCCCGCTTCCTGCTCGATCAGCCGACTACGTCGGCCGGTCGGCACCCTGACAGCGACATCTTTCTCGACGATGTCACCGTGAGCCGTCGCCACGCCGAGTTCCGGCTCGAGAACAGCGAGTTCCAGGTGGTCGACGTGGGCAGCCTCAACGGCACCTATGTGAACCGGGAGCCGGTCGATTCCGCTGTGCTCGCCAACGGCGACGAGGTGCAGATCGGCAAGTTCCGTCTGGTCTTTCTCACCGGACCGAAAGGTGAGGACAGCGGCGCCGCCGACTGACCCCGACCCACGACCGATCGACACCACCGAAGCTGCGCGAGCGAGCCGATGACGCAACCCGACACCCCTGCGTTGAACGGGATGTCCATCGGGGTTGTGCTCGATCTGCTGCGCGAAGAGTTCCCCGACGTCACGATCTCGAAGATCCGGTTCCTCGAAGCCGAGGGGTTGGTCACGCCCGAGCGGACCGCGTCGGGGTACCGCAGGTTCACCGCGTACGACTGCGCGCGACTGCGCTTCATCCTCACCGCACAGCGGGACCATTACCTGCCGTTGAAGGTGATCAAGGCCCAACTGGACGCGCAGCCCGACGGCGAACTGCCGCAGAGTGCGGTCGCTCCGTCCGGGTATCCGACGCCACGACTGGTGCCGGTGACGGGGGAGTCCGGGGTCGCGGCGGGGCGGGCCGCGGTGGCCCCGGCTCAGGTGCGGCTGACTCGGGAGGACCTGCTCGAGCGCTCCGGGGTCGATGACGAACTGCTCAACGCTCTGGTGCGGGCGGGGGTGATCACGCCGATGTTCAAAGGCGCCGGCACAGCTCTGTACGACGAGCACGCGGTGGTGATCGCGCAGTGCGCCCGCGCGCTGGCGGACTACGGCGTCGAACCACGGCACCTGCGGGCGTTCCGTTCGGCCGCCGACCGGCAGTCCGATCTGATCGCCCAGATCGCCGGGCCGGTGGTCAAGGGCGGCAAGGCCGGAGCGCGCGACCGCGCCGACGACCTGGCCCGCGAGGTGGCGGCGCTGGCGATCACGTTGCACACGTCATTGATCAAGTCGGCCGTGCGCGACGTTCTGGATCGCTGAGGACTAGACTCGCCGTGACGGGTTACCCGTCGGATTCGGCCGGCACCGGCCGGATGAGAAGTAGCAACACACCGGTGCGGAGGGCAGGCACAAATGGGCGAGGTCCGTGTGGTCGGCATTCGAGTTGAGCAGCCCCGCAACCAGCCCGTTCTGTTGCTGCGCGAGTCGAACGGCGACCGCTATCTGCCGATCTGGATCGGACAGTCCGAGGCCGCGGCCATCGCGCTGGAGCAGCAGGGGGTGGAGCCGCCCCGGCCGCTCACTCATGACCTGTTCCGCGATGTCATTACCGCGCTTGGACATTCGCTCAAAGAGGTGCGGATCGTCGACCTGCAGGAGGGCACGTTCTACGCCGACCTGATCTTCGACCGTGACATCAAGGTGTCGGCGCGGCCGTCGGATTCGGTCGCCATCGCGTTGCGCGTGGGGGTGCCGATCTACGTCGAGGAGGCGGTGCTCGCCGAGGCGGGCCTGTTGATTCCCGATGAGGCCGACGACGAGGCCGAGGGCGGTGTGCGCGAGGACGAGGTGGAGAAATTCAAGGAGTTTCTCGACAGCGTGTCGCCCGACGATTTCAAGGCCACCTGAGCGGTAGGCACACCGCAGAACACTTGGTCACGGATGCGTCTCGTCGCGGTCGACACGCGGGCGCGTTTCTTTTCGAAGTGAATCGGGCAGCCATACTTGGTGGCGACGGGCAGTCACGGAGGGCTCTCGGGCGTATGCTCGAACGAAGTTCGCAGAGCTGGGTAGACGTGCGCCCACGCAGGTCAACGACGCGGGTTCGATCGGTGAGAGGATTCGACAAGTGGGAGACACGCCACGCCAGGAGCAACTGGATCTGACCACCGGCTCCCCGCAGGCGGACACCCTTCCTCAGCCGGTCGGTGAACCGGTTCAGGCTGGTCTCTTCCCGGACGATTCGGTGCCCGACGAGTTGGTCGGCTATCGCGGCCCCAGCGCCTGTCAGATCGCCGGTATCACCTATCGGCAGCTCGACTACTGGGCGCGTACCTCGCTGGTGGTGCCCTCGATCCGCGGAGCGGCAGGCTCCGGCAGCCAGCGGTTGTACTCCTTCAAGGACATCCTGGTCCTCAAGATCGTCAAGCGACTGCTCGACACCGGCATCTCACTGCACAACATCCGCGTCGCGGTCGACCATCTGCGTCAGCGCGGCGTGCAGGATCTGGCCAACATCACGTTGTTCTCGGACGGCACCACCGTCTACGAGTGCACCTCCGCCGAAGAGGTGGTCGACCTGCTGCAGGGCGGGCAGGGCGTGTTCGGCATCGCCGTGTCGGGCGCGATGCGGGAACTCACCGGCGCGATCGCCGACTTCCCCGGTGAGCGCGCCGACGGCGGGGAGTCGATCTCGACGCCGGAAGACGAGTTGGCGTCCCGTCGCAAGCACCGCGACCGCAAGATCGGCTGAGCCGATATATGTAGTGCGCGGCTGAGCCGAACAAAACGGCGCGCGGCTGAGCCGAGCGCCCGCTCTCGTCGCGCGGTGAGGTGACCTGCCGGTACACTCGACTGCGCATCGCCCTTGCGCGGGAGAGTTCCGTGGCAGCCGGCCACGGGCGCCGAAGGAGCAACACCTCTCCGTCAACCTCTCAGGCCCCCAGGACCGCACGAGGCCCCGATGCCTCTGGAAAGTGGTGCGCCCGCGACGTGGGCCTGCCCGCCCATGGGGAAAGGTCTCGGCCGACAAGACCGGCCGGCGCCGAATCTCTCAGGCAACCCGGTTCGGGCCGACGACAGAGGGGGAGGAGCCGGTTCGCCTG
>MDTC01049869.1_pt1 | contig 23614 bp, 19 predicted proteins | sample 811181 | NCBI WGS metagenome assembly MDTC01 (sample SAMN05326644, study PRJNA326480) | marine metagenome | isolation source: seawater | place: Pacific Ocean: North | collected 2011 | reverse complement strand
TTTAATGGGTTTTTTAATTCAGATATTTTGATTTCGGGAAATTCTAAAACTCCTAGTTTTACTGGTATAATAAGAACTAATGATGTTGATTTTTTAATTCCTTATCTAAATGTTAAATATGAACTTTCTAACGATCCTGTTTTTAAATTAACAAATCAATCTTTTGAAATAAATGATTTTAATTTATATAATTCAAAAACAAATACAATTGGTTCTTTAAATGGAGTAATAACTCATAATAAATTTAAGAATTGGTTATTAGATTTAAAGATTAATACCGAAAACTTAATGCTTTTAGATACAGATTCAACAAATGATCCAGTCTATTTTGGTAAAGGATTTTTAAATGGATATGCTACAATTATTGGTCCAGGAGAAAATTTAGTTATTGATTTAAAAGGTTCTACTAATAAAGGTACTTTTTTAACTATTCCAATTAAAAAGTCTACAAATACAGGTGATTTGTCATATTTAAATTTTGTAAATAATAGAGAAGATGACAGCAAGATTAATATAAAACGAAATGGTCTTAAAGTTAATTTGGATTTAGATTTTAATCAAAATGCTAATGTGGAAGTAATTTTAGATCCCGAATCAAATTCAAAGCTTCTTGTTAAAGGTGATGGAAATTTAAATTTTAAAATTAATACTCTAGGAAACTTTAATATTTTAGGAGATTATACAGTTAATTCAGGTTCTTATTTTTATAATAGTTTAGGAATTGTAGATCGTGAATTTATACTTGCTAAGGGATCTACAATAGTTTGGAATGGTAACCCATATATGGCTGATTTAAATATAAATGCTAATTATGAAATTCCTGGTGGAGCTAACCCAGCAATTTTAATTCAGAATACAAGTTTTAATAGAAAAATACCAACTAATATAGATGTTAATTTATCAGGAAATTTAATTGAAATGGATACTCCAGACTTTAAAATTAATTTTCCTAATACTAGTGGACCAATAAAATCAGAATTAGAATATTATTTAGTTGATAGGGAAAAGACACAAAAACAAGCTATTTCATTATTATATCAAGGAACTTTTATTGATGAAATTTCTCTTTCCTCTGTTTCTTCTCAAGCTATTACTAATAATTTGTTTCAAAAAGCATCTGGGATTATTGATGATATCTTTACAAGTTCAGATGATAAAATGAATGTTGGGATAAATTATTTAAAAGGTGATAAAAATGCAGCTTCTTCATTGCTAAATAGAGACAGATTAGGTTTAACATTAAAGACTGAAATAAGTGAAAAAATATTAATTAATGGTAAAATTGGTGTTCCAGTTGGTGGAATTGAAGAAAATGTAATAATTGGTAATGTTCAGATTGAGTTTCTCTTAAATGAAGAAGGTAATTTAAGAGCAAGATTTTTTAATAAGGAAAATGAATATCAGTATTTTGCTAACGATATTGGATATACACAAGGAATAGGTATTTCATATGACCTAGACTTCGATTCATTTAGAGAGTTATTTAAAAAGGTATCAAAAGGGAAGAATTAGTTTTTTAAGAGCTGTTTTAAAAATTAGTTTGTAATTTTGTGCTATTATTCAAATCAATGAAAATTAAAAAGATTGCAGTATTAACTTCAGGTGGGGATTCTCCAGGAATGAATACGGCATTAAGAGCTGTAGTTAGAACCTGTGCTTACAACAATATTCAATGTGCAGGTGTTTATAGAGGATTTCAAGGTTTGATTAATGATGAAATTAAGATGTTAAATACAAGAAGTGTAAGAGGGATAATTAATAGGGGAGGAACTATGTTGTATTCTGCTCGCTCTGAGGAGTTCAAATCAAAGGATGGTAGAAAAAAAGCATATGAAAATATAAAAAAACATAATATTGATGCTATAGTAGTAATTGGAGGTGATGGATCTTTTACTGGAAGTTTAATATTTGAAAAAGAATTTAAAATTCCAATTATTGGAATTCCCGGTACAATTGATAATGATCTTTTTGGGACTTCACATACTTTAGGTTATGATACGGCGTTAAATACTGTTATGGAAGCAATAGATAAAATTAGGGATACTGCTATATCTCATGATCGACTTTTTTTTGTTGAAGTCATGGGTAGAGATGCAGGTCATATTGCTTTAAATTCTGGAATTGCTATTGGTGCTCAAGAGATTTTAATTCCTGAATTAAAAATTGGAATAGATGAACTAGTAATTTCATTAAAGAAAAGTAAAGAGGCTGGAAAAAGTTCAAGTATTGTTGTTGTTGCGGAGGGAGATAAAACTGGAAAAAATGTTTTTGAGTTATCAAAAAGAGTGGAAGAAAAATTTCCAGATTATGAAATAAAAGTTTCTGTATTAGGTCATATGCAAAGGGGCGGTTCTCCTACATGTTTTGATAGAGTTTTAGGTACTAGAATGGGTGTAAAAGCAGTCGAGACACTTATAAATGGAGAATCATCAAAGATGATAGGAGTTAAAGAAGGTAAAATTATATTAACACCATTGAATTCAGCTATAAAAGGAGCTTCTAAAATTAATCCTGAGTTAATAAGAGTAGCTGAAATTATGAATATTTAAATAATTTGTAAATTTTTCATAATTATAAAAACAAAACAAAATTAAATTATCAATAAATGATTAAAATAGGAATTAACGGATTTGGAAGAATTGGAAGAATGGTTTTTCGTGCATCGCTTGAAAGAAAAGATGTAGAGGTAGTAGGAATTAATGACCTTCTTGATGTTGAACATTTAGCTTATTTATTAAAATATGATTCTGTTCATGGAAATTGTAAGGCAAAAGTTGAAATTAATAATGGAAATTTAATGGTTGATGGAAATTTAATAAGAATTACTTCTGAAAAGGATCCTAAACAAATTAGTTGGGATTCTATTGATGTAGATATTGCTTTAGAATGTACAGGTCTTTTTACATCTCTAGAAAAAGCTAAATTACATATTGATGGTGGTGCTAAAAAGGTAGTAATTTCTGCTCCATCTCCTGATGCTCCAATGTTTGTAATGGGTGTTAATCATCATGAATTAAATAAGGATCAAATAATTGTTTCTAATGCTTCTTGTACAACAAACTGTTTAGCTCCTGTAATTAAGGTTTTAAATGATAAGTTTGGTGTGGGTGAAGCACTTATGACCACAGTACATGCTACAACTGCCACTCAATTAACAGTTGATGGACCTTCTAAGAAGGATTATAGAGGTGGGAGAAGTTCCCTTCTTAACATTATGCCTGCTTCAACTGGAGCTGCTAAAGCTGTTACTAAAGTAATACCAAGTCTTGAGGGTAAAATAACTGGCATGGCATTTAGAGTTCCAACAGCAAATGTTTCTGTGGTAGATTTAACAGTTAAGCTTGAATCTAAAACAACTTATGATGATGTAATGATGGCTTTAAAAGAAGCTTCAGAAAATGATTTAAATAATATATTAGGTTATACAGAAGATTTAGTTGTTTCTCAAGATTTTATTGGAGATTCTAGAACATCTATTGTTGATTCAAAAGCAGGTATTCAATTAAATGATAGTTTTTATAAGATAATTTCTTGGTATGATAATGAAGCAGGATATTCTTACAAATTAATTGACTTGGCAGTTTATATAAATTCTCTATAAATTATTTTATGAAACTTATTGTTGATAGTGGATCTACAAAAACGGATTGGATAGCAATTAATGATAATGGAGAAAAAATTTTCCAAACCCAAACATTAGGTCTAAATCCACAAGTGCTTTCTGAACATATATTAGAAGAAAGAATAAGAAATAACTACGAGATTTATCAATCAAGAAAGAATGTTTCAGATGTATATTTTTATGGTGCGGGATGTGGAACCGAACCTCCAAAAAAATTAATTAAAAAAGTTTTTTCTCCAATATTTGTAAATGCAAATTTTATAATCAAGGAAGATACTTACGCTGCTGTTTATTCTTGCTGTAAACCAGGAGAAAAAGCCATAGTCTCTATTCTTGGAACTGGATCTAACTGTAGTTACTTTGATGGTAATAATATTCATCAAAAAGTCACTTCTCTTGGTTATATTTTAATGGATGATGCTAGTGGAAATTATTTTGGAAGGCAACTTTTGAGAGATTATTATTTCAATAATATGCCTCAGGAATTACAAATTAAATTTAAGAATGAATTTAATCTTGAAGCAGAGTTAATTAAAGATCATTTATACAAAAAACCTAACCCAAATACATATTTAGCAAAATTTGCAAAATTTTTAGTTGAAAATAAAGATTTAAAATACTCTAAAGAGTTGATTGCAAAAGGTTTCAATCTATTTATAAATAACCAGATTCTTCAATTTGAAAATTTTTCTAAAATCCCTTTACATTTTGTTGGATCTATAGGATTTCATTTAGAAGAAGATTTAAAGTATGCTTTAAAAAATAGAGGATTAATTTGTGGAAAAATACTTAAAAAACCAATAGATGGATTGGTTGCATACCATAAGAATCATTTTTAGCTTAATCTTTTAGCAATTACAGATATCTCTACTTTAGCTCCTAATGGTAATGCAGATACTTCTACTGTTTCTCTTGCTGGTGCAGTAACTTGATTAAAGAATTTACCATAGGTTTTATTTATCTTATCAAAACTTTTCAAATCAGTTGTAAAAATTGTTGACTTAATTACATCCTCAAAGTTTAAATTAGCTTCAACAAGAATTGCTTTAATATTTTGCATTATTCTTTCTGTTTCTTCTTCTATTGTACCATCTATCATTTCTTTACTATTAACATCTATTGCTATTTGTCCGGATAGATATAGTGTCTTATCTGCTATAACGGCTTGATTGTATGGTCCAACTGGAAGAGGAGCATTTGAAGTGTTTATAATTTTTTTCATATTAATTTTTAATTATAATAAGTTTTAAATTTATTTACAATCTTTTATCTGGTAATCTTCTTTTATCATATTTCAGATCCTTTAAAAGATCTGATTTGATTCCTATAAAAAAGTACCATGAAGCTCTTGTACTAAAAGGAACCCAATTAAAGTTCATTTTCCAACTATCTAAATCTCTTTCAAATCTCAATTGAGTATATGTAAAGCCAGTATTTTTAAAATCATAACCTGAAGATCCTCCAATTTTCCATTTTTTTGATAATGAAACATTTCCTGAGAACATCAATGAATTATTGGATATTTCCTTTTGACCTTGATTATTATTATAAGTTAGTGAATGTGCAAATCTAATGTCCCATGGCATTTTGTTATTATAAAAAGAAGACTTTGTTACTTCTTCTTCCTCATTATCTTCATCATCTTGATCATTATCAAAAGAACTATCCGCAAAATCATCTACTCTACCAAATAAGTCATCAGTTCTCCCTCCACTTGAACTATTGTCCCTTTCTTTTGATTTTTCTTTAGTGTTTTTACTGGTGAAAGTAAATCCCATATTTATATTCGCACTTGTCATTCTAAAACCTCCACTATGAAACTTATTTATTCTATTTCCTTGATCATTTATAGCGTATGGATCAAAAGTAGCTCCTACATTAATGTTTAGTTTGTCTTCAAATAAACTCATTCCTGATGTCATTCTGACAGGACTCCAATTTAATGAATCTGCTGCTATGTTATAACTAGTGTTAAAATTTAAATTATTTAATAATTTTATTTTTTTTGGCTCAATTGCTGTACTATCTTTATCTCTGATTTTTGCCTCTAAAACATTATTAACAGAGATTCCAATACTACTAGAAAAGTTATTACCAGGAACTCCAAAAAAACCACCTTCAAATCTTGAGTATTCTCTAGTATTACCATCGGCATCAATGATATATTCATCATAATATTTTTCAAAGCTTGGATTGATACCATAATTTACTGATGGTCTAATTACATGTCGTATTGTTTGAAACTTTTTACCTTCTTTAAAATTAAAAACACCATATATAGTTGTTCCAATATTTGCACTAAAATTGTACTTATTGAACCTGTCAAATCCTTTAATAGTGTCTTTTGTTCCAATTGTTTGATTGATTATATCGTAATTATTTCTCTTAATAGTTTGCCCTGTCCATACTTCTTCAAAACTTCCTCCAACACTTACACTAAGATGTTTTAAAACTTTAAAATTTGTACTAATTGGAATAGAATGTTTCATCCCATAAATAGCATCATCAAACATTTCTTTTTTTAAAAATAAGGAGTCGTTTGTTTCGATTCTATTTTCTCCTCTTAATGAATATTGAAAATTTATATTTTTAAAAAATCCTTTCTTTTGCCCATTACGTTTTACAAAAGGATAAACTCTTTCCATACTAGCATTAAGAGTAGGTAAACTCAAGTTAACTTTTTTTGTTCTTGTATTTTGGGAATGTGAAGCGGTTAGAGACATATTAACAGAAGGATATCCTCTAAATGTTTTAGAATAGGACACGGAAGAGTTCATGGTATTATTTAAAAAATTAGGAGTATTTAATTGATTCACAGATTCTCTAAAGTAATTACTGCTTCCTAAATTAACCGAGGCTGAAAATCTACTATTAGGATTGGATTTAGAATCCTGACTATGAGACCATCTAAAGTTATAAATATTACTTTTAGAATATCCAGGGAGTCCTCTTTCACCGTTTATAAGGTTTTCAAATCTAATACTTAGTGATCCGTTATATCTATACCTTTTCCTATATTTAGATTCATTTCTAAATCCATAACTACCATTAGTATAATAATCTCCAAGTAAAGTCATATCAAAATAATCATTGAATGCAAAATAATACCCACCATTTTGAAAAAAGTAACCTCTTTGGTTATTCTGGCCTATAGTTGGAAAAATAAAGCCTGTTTTTCTATTATCTGTTAAAGGAAAGTAGGCAAATGGCAAAAAAACTGGGGTTGGAACATCTTCAATATAAAGATTGCTTAATCCAGCAATAATTTTATTTTTTGGAATAAATTTTCCTTTTCTTACCCTTATGTAATATTCAGGGTCTTCAACATTTTTTGATGTCGTTACTTTTGCATCTTTAATAAAATAAACAGAATCATTTTCTTTTTTGGTAGCCAAAGCAGAAACGTTCATTCCATTTTGTTCACTTTTTGAATTCCAAATTATAGCTTTTTTAGTGTCAAAGTTGAAACGTATTGAATCAGGATTTACTTCACTTCCAGCTTGTTTAAAGAATGGAGGTTGAATTAGTTGACCTGTAGAATCTTTTATTCTTCCTGCTGAAACTTCATTATTGTTATAATCTAATACTATTATTCCAGCCTTAAGTTCAGTATCTAAATAATATAATTCAGCTTGGTCATATAGATATAATTTCCCTTTTGTTTTATCAATTTTCATATACCCCTTTGCATTTCTGGTAATTTTTCCAAGTAAAAGAGGTTTTTTTATTAAAGTGTCATTTTGAATAATAGAATCACTTTCCTTAATATCTTGTGAATAATTTATTTTTATCCCACAAAATAATACACAAATAAAAATTAATTTAACTAAGTGTGATTTATATAATTTTTTTGTTTGCAAGAACAATAATATTTAAAAGTAAAATTACATTTATTTTTAAAGATAATTTTATATGTATACCAACCTTAACCTTCTTTTAAGAAAAATTTTAACTTTAATTATACTGTTTTGTTGTAATCTTCTTTTTTCTCAGAACAATAATGTTTTTACTGTAGTAATAGATGCAGGACATGGAGGAAAAGATCCTGGAAACAGAGGAAATGGTTATTTTGAAAAACACATAGCATTAAACATTGCACTTGGTGTAGGAGAAAGGTTAGAAAAAGATAAAAATTTTAAAATTATATACACAAGAAAGACTGATAGATTTGTTGATTTGTTTGATAGAGCTAAAATTGCAAATGATGCTAATGCTGATTTGTTTATTTCTATTCATTGTGATTCGCATACTTCGAATGCCTACGGAGCAGGAACTTTTGTTTTAGGTTTACATGCTAATGAAAGAAATTTTCAAATAGCAAAAAAAGAAAATTCTGTTATATTTTTAGAGGAAAATTATACTCAAAAATATGATGGTTTTGACCCCAATAATCCTGAATCTGTTATAAGCTTGGTGTTAATGCAAGAAGAGTATCTGGATCAAAGTATTAATGCTGCAAATTTTATTCAAGAATCCTTTGTAAAAAACTTAAAAAGAAAAAATAGAACAGTAAAGCAAGCAGGTTTCATAGTTCTTAAATATACATACATGCCAAGTGTATTAGTTGAAACAGGTTTTTTAACAAATAAAAGTGAAGGAAAATACTTAAACTCAAAAAAAGGTCAAAAAGAAATGTCAAATAGTATTGCGGATGCAATAATAAAATATAAAAATAATATTTCAAACACATCTGTAGAATTATCCTCAGATTATATTGTTGAAAATGATATGGTTAATACTTTCTTAAAAATTCAAATTGCATCTGGATCTAAATTCCTTCCTTTAAAATCATATAATTTTAAAGGTTTGTCTCAACTAAGTTATAGTAAACGTGATAAAAATTATAAATATTATTTTGAAAATACCAATAATTATGAAAAAGCAAAAGAATATCTATTAAAAGCAAAAAGGGTAGGATTTAAAGATGCAATTATAGTAGCTTTCAATAATGGTAAACGAATTTCTATGGATGATTTTTTTACCATAAACTCTAATTAATAATCGATGAATAAATAATTCATAACTTTGAATTAATAAATGAGGAGTTTTGAAAATAAATAATGAAATTAAAACAGGAATCTTAGCAATATTTGCTATAGGATTATTTGTTTTTGGATTTAGCTATCTAAAATCAAATGATATTTTTGTTAGTGATAGAACATTTTATGCAGTATATTCTGATGTAGAAGGTGTAGTTAATGGAACTCCAGTTACAGTTAATGGATTTCCAGTTGGAAGTGTTCAAAAAATATCTTTTTATAATAATAAAGATTTATTAATAAAATTTAGAGTTGAGAATGACATTAAGTTTTCAAAAAATAGTTTAGCTCAAATTTATGAAACTGGTCTTATTGGAGGAAAGGCTATTGCAATTCTTCCAGCAAATGATAATGCTAGAATTGCTATTACAAATGATACTTTAAAAACTTCAATTGCTCCAGGTTTGACAGATTTAGTTAATAAACAAATAACTAACCTACAAGACAAGATTGAGTCTATGATTATGAGTGCAGATTCAGTATTGCATAAAATAAATAGAGTTTTTGATGATTCAACTAGAGTAAGTTTAAGAAATAGTGTTTCAGGTTTTAATCAAACTATTAGTGATTTAAAGGCTACTTCTTCATTAATTAAGTCAATTGTTGAATCGAATAAGTCAGATATTGATCTAACTCTTAATAATGTTACAGATATTTCAAAAGATTTATCTGATTTTTCTTCGACTCTAAATAATTCAGGCTTTGATCAAACCTTGATTAACTTTAAGAAGTCATCAGAAGATCTTTCTGAGATATTAATGGATATTAATAGAGGTCAAGGTACTATTACTAAATTAATAAATAATGATTCGTTATTTAATAATTTAAATGATGCATCTAAATCAATTGATTTATTACTTGAAGATATTAGATTGAACCCTAATAGATATATTCATTTTTCAATTTTTGGAAAGAAAAATAAACCATATAAATCTCCATAGTTTAATAATAGAGATATTAATTTAAAATTATTTATAATTTATTATGCACGCATAATAAATTTTTTAATATTTTTGAAATAAATTGTTTAATAAATTAATATTTTAAAATATTTGTTAGCCTACATTCCAAATATAATATTTAGTATTTTTTTTATTGTTTCTGTTTGTTTTTTTATTAATAATGTTAGAAAAATATATAGGAATATTAATCTAGGTATTCCTATTAGTAGATCTGATAAAAAGAAGCAAAGGTGGACTCAGATGTTTAGGATAGCATTTGGTCAATCTAAAATGATAGACAAACCTATTGTTGGAATCTTACATATAGTTGTTTATTTAGGTTTTTTAGTAATAAATATTGAATTATTAGAAATTTTAACTGATGGATTTTTGGGAACTCATAGAGTTTTTGCTCCTTATTTAGGTTCTTTTTATAATTTTCTAATAGGATTCTTTGAAATCTTTGCTATTCTAGTTATAGTTTCTGTGATATTGTTTTTAATAAGGAGAAATGTTATTAAGATTAAACGTTTTTGGAATGATGAAATGAAAGGTTGGCCTAAAAATGATGCCAATTTAATTTTATATATAGAAATAGTTTTAATGACTTTATTTTTAACAATGAATGGTTCAGATTTGTGGTTACAAATAAACAGTAATGACCCACACTATATTTCAGCAGGTTCTTTCCCTATTAGTCAATTTTTACTTCCTCTCTTTGATAATTTTTCTATCAATTCTGTTATATTAATTGAAAGATCTGCTTGGTGGTTACATATTATAGGGATTTTTCTTTTCTTAAATTATCTGTATTATTCTAAACACCTTCATATATTATTAGCATTTCCAAATACATATTATGCTAATCTTGAATCTAAAGGAAAGTTTTCAAATTTAGAATCGGTTACAAAAGAAGTTAAAATGATGTTAGATCCTAATGTTGACCCATTTGCTAATCCATCTAGCGATCAAGAAATATCAAAGTTTGGAGCTTCTGATGTTTTTGATCTTTCAAAAATACAACTATTAAACTCCTATACCTGTACAGAATGTGGCAGATGTACAAGTGAATGTCCTGCGAATCAAACAGGTAAGAAATTATCTCCAAGAAAAATTATGATGGATACTAGAGATAGAATTGAAGAAGTGGGAAGAAATATTGATAGAAATAAGGGGGAATTTAAACCAGATGGAAAAGAATTATTAAATAATTACATTAGTTCCGAAGAACTATGGGCATGTACATCATGTAATGCGTGTGTTGAAGCTTGCCCTATAGGAATTGATCCTTTGTCAATTATAATGGATATGAGACGCTATTTAGTAATGGAAAAATCTGCTGCACCATCTGAATTAAATAACATGATGACTAATATTGAAAATAATGGTGCTCCATGGCCATTTAATCAAATGGATAAGTTAAATTGGAAAAATGAATTATAAATTAAATTTTTAAAATGAAAAAAGAGGAAGTAGAAAAAATATTAAGTGAAAAAATTGAAGATGGTGAACATATAAGTCCAGTTTTACCTGAAGGAATCAAAAATTATTTGATAGACATAGATGGTACAATTTGTGATGATATTCCAAATGAAGAACCTGAAAGAATGGTTACAGCAAAGGTTTATCCTGATGCCTTAGCTACCCTTAATAGATGGTATGATGAGGGACATGTTATCTGTTTTTTTACCTCTAGAACTGAGGATCATAGGGGAGTTACTGAGCAATGGTTAAATAATCATGGTTTTAAATACCATAGTATGGTAATGGGTAAACCTAGAGGAGGTAATTACCATTGGGTAGATAATCACCTTGTTAAGGCTACTAGATACAATGGAAAATTTACAGATTTAATTGATAAACAAGTTACTATTCAAGTTTTTGATGATGGTAAACATAATTAATTATGAATAATATAGAAATATATACTTTTCCTGAGCTTCTTTCCCAGGGTAAAACACCTGAAATACTCTTTTGGGTTGGTTGTGCAGGCAGTTTTGATGAACGTGCAAAAAAAATTACAAAAGCATTTGCTAATATCCTTAATCAAGCAAATGTTTCTTTTGCAGTTCTTGGCTCTGAAGAGGGTTGTACTGGAGATCCTGCTAAAAGAGCTGGAAATGAATTTCTATTTCAAATGCAAGCATTAACAAATATAGAAGTGCTAAATGGCTATAATATAAAAAAGATTGTTACTGCTTGTCCACACTGTTTTAATACATTAAAAAATGAATATCCTGAATTAGGTGGTCAATATGATGTCATGCACCATACCCAGTTCATTAAATCTTTATTAAATGATGGTAGGCTTACTGTAGATGGAGGATCCTTTAAGGGAAAAAGAATTACATTTCATGATCCATGTTATTTAGGAAGGGCAAATAATATTTATGAAGCGCCCAGAGATGTATTAAAAAAATTAGATGCTGAACTTTCAGAAATGAAAAGTTGTAAACAAAAAGGTTTGTGTTGTGGTGCTGGTGGTGCTCAGATGTTTAAAGAGTCAGAACCTGGTAATAAAGAAGTAAATATAAAAAGAACAGAAGAAGCATTAGAAACTCAACCTGATATAATTGCAGCTGGATGCCCTTTTTGCAATACTATGTTAACTGATGGTATTAAAAATAAAAAGAAGGAAGAGAATGTTAAAGTTTTAGATATTGCTGAACTTATTAATCAAGCATCTGATTTATGATAGTTCCATTTTCTGAAATGCCTAAAGATTCTAGAGTTTGGATTTATCAATCTAATCGAAAATTTCTGGACACAGAATTAAATGAGGTTAATGATTCCATTAGTAAATTTTTAAAAACCTGGACAGCTCATGGTAGTGAGCTTCTTAGTTCATATCAAATTAAATACAATAGATTTATTATTATATCTTTAAATGAATCAGTTAAATCTGCTTCAGGATGTTCTATCGATTCTTGTATTCATTTCATTCAAGATTTAGAAAAAAGATATAAAATTGATTTGTTGGACAAGATGAATGTAACATTTAAACAAGGAAAATATATTACATATAAATCAATAAATGATTTTAAAAAACTAGTTAAAAATAAGTCTGTTTCTAGAAAAACTATTGTTTTTAATAATTTGGTTATTGATATTTCTGATTATCTAGCAAATTGGGAAGTTTCTGCGGAAAAAAGTTGGCATTTAAGGTTCTTTAATAAATGATTACTATGCTTTAATATAAAAATTGATTTTTTTAAATTTTATTCAATAAATTAGGATTATAAAACAACTTTATAAATGAAATATTTTTTATCATATTTTTCTCTATTCTTTTTGTTATTTAATACATACTCTCAAAGTCCCTTATCAACCTTAGATTCTGAAAATCAAAAAAAATGGGTTGATAGTGTTTATAATAGTTTAACGATTGATCAAAAAATAGGACAATTATTTACAATATGGGTAGCAACTAAAGAGGGTAATGAAAAAATGAATGAAATTTCAGAAATAATAAAAAAAAATCATCTAGGAGGATTAATTTTTTCATTGGGAAATGTAAAAGAACAAGCAATAGCTGCAAATAATTTTCAATCTATTTCAAAGGTTCCTCTGTTGATAGGAATGGATGCAGAGTGGGGTATAGGTATGCGTTTAGATGATGCTTTTTCTTTTCCTTTTAACATGACCCTAGGAGCTATAAAAGACGATTCTTTAGTTTATAAAGTTGGGAAAAGAATAGGTATACATGCCAAAAGACTTGGTGTTCATATAAATTTTGCTCCTGTAACTGATATAAATACTAATCCTAAAAACCCTATAATTGGAAGTAGATCATTCGGAGAAGACAAACTCAATGTTACTAAAAAATCATTAGCATATTTAAAAGGAATGCAATCTCAAGGTATTATGGGTTCAGCCAAACATTTTCCAGGACATGGAGATACTTCATCAGATTCTCATAAAACCCTTCCAATTATTAATTTTTCTTCAAAAAGGATAAATGATATTGAACTCTATCCATATAAAGAGTTGATAAAGAATAATTTATCAGGAGTTATGGTAGCTCATATGGAAGTTCCATCTTTAGAAAGATCTCCTAGATTACCATCTACTCTTTCAAAGAATATTGTAACAAAAATTTTAAAAAAGAAATTGAAATTTGAAGGCTTAGTGATTACAGATGCAATGGACATGAAGGGAGTCGTAGATTTTAATAAAGATGAATCAGCAGATGTTAGTGCACTATTAGCAGGGAATGACGTTTTATTAATGCCAGATAATTTAGATCAAAGTACAATAAGTATAAAAAAAGCTTTAAATAAGGGGAAATTAACTGAAAAACGATTGGCCATATCAGTAAAGAAAATCTTGATGGCAAAGTATAAAGCAGGTTTAAACAAATTAAATGATATTAAAATTGAAAATCTTAAATCAGATTTAAACACAGAAGAAGACAAATTATTGTTTGAAAAACTTGCTAAGAATTCAATTACTCTGATTAAAAATGAAAATCAATTACTTCCGATAAAAGATTTGACCAAAAAAATAGCATACTTAAAAATGGGTGATTCAAATTCAGATGAATTTTTTAAGATGTTAAATCATTATAATAAAGTAGATAATATAAAAAGTGATGATTATCAAATAGAAAAATTAATAAAAATATTAGATCCCTATGATTTAGTTATTATTGGTTTCCATAAATCATATAAAAGTCCCTTTGAAGATTATAGGTTTTCTAAGGATGAGATTAAGATTATTGAGTTAATATCTGAGAAAAAAAATGTAATTCTTGATGTTTTTGCTAAGCCATATGCTTTAATGGATTTAGATTTAAAAAATATACAATCTATAGTGGTTTCTTATCAAAATAATGATGTGTTTCAAAACGTATCTTCACAAATTATTTTTGGAGCTATATCTGCAAAAGGTATCCTTCCAGTAAGTATTGGAAAAAACTTTCCAGTAAATACACACATAAAAAGTAATGTTTTAAATAGATTGAGTTATTCTCATCCTAAAAATCAGGGATTTAATATTAATAAATTAAAAAAAATCGATTCTATTGCTCTTTTTGCAATAAAAAAAAAAATGATTCCAGGAGCTCAAATTTTAGTAGCAAAAAATGGTGACGTTATCTATAATAAATCTTTTGGAAATAAAACATATAAATCTTCTAATAAAGTAAACTGGGATGATTTATATGATTTAGCTTCATTAACCAAAATCCTATCTTCTGTTCCACTTTTAATGAATGAATATGAATTGGATAATCTTAATTTAGATACAACTTTATCAGATTTGTTTCCAAATATGGATTTAAATGAAAAAGAAAATCTTTCTATTAAAGAAATGCTTTCTCATCAAGCCGGTTTATTCCCTTGGATACCATTTTATAAAAAAACAATTGATAGTTTAACATATAAGCCAATGTCAAATTGGTATAGATCATCAAAAGAAGAAGGTTTCTCAATTAAAGTTACAGAGGACTTGTTTTTAAAAAATGTTTTTCTAGACACTATTAATGTAAATATTATAAACAGCAATCTTTCAGATGATAAATCATATGTTTATAGTGATTTGCCGTATTATTTTATTAAATCTTTTTTGGAAAATAAAAACAATAAAGATTTAGATGATCAATTGAAGAAAAAACTTTTATTAGGTTTGGGTGCTAATAAAACTACATATAATCCAACCCTTTCTTTTTCAAAAAATAAAATAGTTCCATCTGAAATTGATAATTATTTTAGAAATACAACTCTACATGGATATGTACATGATATGGGTGCTGCTATGCAGGGTGGAATAGGTGGACATGCAGGATTGTTTTCAAACTCTAATGATGTAGCTAAAATTATGCAAATGTATATTCAGGGGGGATATTATGGTGGTATAAGATTTTTTAAGAGTTCTACTATAGATGATTTTAATACTTGTTATTTTTGTGATAATAATAATAGAAGAGGAATTGGTTTTGATAAACCTCAACTAGATGATAGTAAACCTACATGTGGATGCGTTCCAATGTCTAGTTTTGGACATTCAGGTTTTACAGGTACCTATACTTGGGCTGATCCAGAAAATAAGTTAGTATATGTTTTTTTATCTAACAGGACTTACCCAACTATGGAAAATAGGATGTTATATAAGTACAATATTAGAACTGAGATACAAAGGGTTATATATGAATCATTCAATTAATATTTATAAATGAAAATAACAATAGTTTGTTATCCAACTTTTGGTGGTAGTGGAGTTCTTGCTACAGAGCTTGGCATGTCTTTAGTTAACCATGGCCATGAAGTACATTTTATTGCTTATAAGAAACCTGTAAGATTAAAAGATTCAGACAAAAATATTTTCTTTCATGAAGTTAAGGTTCCAGAATATCCTCTTTTTAATTTTCAACCTTATGAATTAGCATTGTCGACTAAATTAGTTGAGGTTGTAAAATTATACTCTATTGACTTAATGCATGTTCATTATGCTATTCCTCATGCTTATGCAGCTTATATGGCTAAGAAAATGTTAAAGGACCAAGGATTTAATATTCCTATTGTAACAACTTTGCATGGAACAGATATAACTCTGGTTGGAAATCATCCTTTTTACAAAACTTCAGTTAACTTTAGTATTAATAAGTCTGATATAGTTACTTGTGTTTCTGAAAGCTTAAAACAAGATACATTAGATCAATTTGAAATATATAAAGAGATAGATGTTGTTCCTAACTTTATTGATATTTCAAAATATAAGAGACAACAAGAATTATGTCTTGCAGAAAATCCTAATCCCAATAAAGAACGGATAATTACTCATGTAAGTAACTTTAGACCTGTAAAGAATATTAAGAATGTAATTCAGATTTTTTATAATATTCAAGAAAAAATTTCTTCAAAACTTATGATGATAGGAGAGGGGCCAGAGAAAGAAATGGCAGAGGATCTTTGTCGAGATTTATCTATTGAAAATAAAGTTCATTTTTTGGGTAACACTAATCAAGTAGAAAAAAATTTATGTCATTCAGATTTATTTTTACTTCCATCCACTACTGAAAGCTTTGGATTAGCTGCACTTGAAGCTATGGCAAGTAAAGTACCTGTAGTCTCATCAAATGCTGGTGGTTTACCAGAAATTAATATTCATGGCGAAACAGGTTATTTAACTGATGCAAATGATATTAAATCTATGTCTGATTATGCCATTTCTATACTGGAAAACCCTAAGGTTCTAGAAGAATTTAAAAACAGGGCATTTAATAAAGCTGAATCATTCGATATTAATAAAGTTGTTCCTATTTATGAAAAGATCTATTCAAAGGCTTTAAAACAGCTTAAATAGGCTCCTTCATTGAATCATATACTGTAACTTTTTTCCATAAATGCTTTGCTTGATCTATAAAAATAAGATGAGTTGGATCATCTTGATACAATCTTTGAGCTTCTAATGTTGGAAATGTTAGTATCATACAATAATCATAAGAATTATCAACTACACCTCTTTTTGCTGTATTTCCAGGTTTTCCTAAATGTTTTTTTACTGCAAGTTTATTAGTGGAGATTAATCTCTTTATGGCTTTTTCAAAAACTTTTCTATCATCCTCACTTTCAGGGTTATTTAACCAAAAATAAACTGAATGTACTAACACACCTTCAATCATTTCAGATTTTTTTTGTGAAGGGTTACAATTCGTAGTAAATATTAGCAGTATTAATAGTAGTGAATTTTGTATTTTCATAATTAAATATTTATTATAATACTAAATTAATATTTAAAACTTTATCATGAAATTAAATAAATATCCTAGCAATATTATTTACATAACTTTTTTATTATTCTTTCAAATATTCTTTTCACAAAACGAACCTAAAGAACCAATTAATAATAATGGAATAAAAGCAGATTATATTGATGAAAGTTATGGAGAGCATAAAAGAAATAAATTTGATATATGGATAGCAGAATCAGAAAAACCAACTCCATTAGTAATTTATATTCACGGAGGAGGCTTTGGTTCTGGTGATAAATCAAAATTTTATAAATCAAAAGAATTAGTAAAATTTCTGGAAAAAGGTATTTCAGTAGCTACAATAAATTATAGATTTCAAAATCATAAACCTTTTGGAATTTTAGCTAGCTTAAAAGATTCTAAAAGATGTCTTCAGTTTATAAGGTATAATTCTAATAAATACAATATTGATAAAAATAAAATAGGAATTTATGGAGCATCTGCTGGTGCAGGAACTTCACTTTGGATAGGTTTTTCAGATGAAATGTCAGATCCTTTAAATTCTGATCCTGTTTTAAGAGAATCTACAAGAGTTTCTTGTGTTGGTGCTATTGCAACTCAAGCTACTTATGATTTTTTTAAATGGCCAGAAATATTGAACCTTCCTGAAGAATTGTTGGTTAATCTAAATTCAGAAAAAAGAATAGCAAAAAGTTTCGGTTTAAAATATTATGAAGGAATAGATTTGAAAAATTATTTAGAAATTAGAAGAGAATTAGATTTTTTAAATAAACTTGATAAAAAGGATCCGCCATTGTTTGTTTTTAATAATCAAAAAGGAGGGATTCCTATTAATAATAATCAAAGAAATCATCATCCCTTACATGCAAAAGCTTTAAAAGATAAGGCCGACAGTGAAGGTTTAGAGTCTATTGTATATGCTCCAAAAATTGAAATAAAGGATCCTTCAGGAATTACGTTAGTAGATTTTTTTATAAAAAAATTAAAATAATTTTTATAGAGGATTATAAATTCTTTCTGAATTAGAATAAATTTTATTTTTATCAAAAGTCATTTTCTTTGTTTTAAAACCAGAAAGTAATTCCATTTGGTCATTATAGTGTGGAGAATTTGGATGATCACTTGTTCCATAGGGTGAAACGGACTCATATTCTGGTCCATCTTTTGTAAATTTTACTAATCCTATATAGGATTCTCCATGACTAATTTTTATTTTTCCATCTTTATGTTTAACACCTCTCATTGCAGTAATTACATCTGGAAGACCAAATATTGGAATTTCTTTATTTCCTCTAACTAATTTTTGAAAATCACCTAGTTTTACTTTGGTTGATCCAAAATTTTTAATCATCTCACTTTTAACATTTTTCAAACACTTATGTAATATCTCTTTTGAAACTACCTTTTCTTTTTTATAGTTTCTTAAATCATAATACATCATGCCATATGTTCCAGCACCATATGAATCTGCATCTGCTTTTCTATCCCAGTTTTGAATAGAATTTAATAAATCTGCTATATCAGGATAGTCTTTAGGCTTCATTTCAAAAATATTATTAATATCTGTGAAACTATAATTTATTGGAGTTGGAAATGTCCTGTCGTTTTTAATCTTTTTAAATGTTTCATAATCTATTTTGTCATATGAATTTATTAATTCTAAAAGCCTTGTACTTCTATTATTATCATAAAGTTCATATCCCATCGTTTTGGAGAAATTTTCCACTTTTGGATTTTCAGTTTCATCTGTTGATTTGAAAGGTGAATGATTTGCATTATATATAAAACCAGATTTAGGATTTATTACCTGAGGAAGATCTTTTACATCATAATATTCGGTCCATAAAGTTTTTTTTGTATTACCAGGAACTACTTCTCTCCAATTATATGCTTCATTTCTTTTTGGCATAATTCCATTAGAAATGTAAAAAATAGTATCATTTCTATCAGCGTATCCAATATTATATCCAGGTAAGTTTCTTGACTTAAGAATATTGTAAAATTCTGTAAATGACTTTGCTTTGTTCATTTCCCACCATTGTTGAAGTGATTTTATATTGTATAGTATAGGAGTTCTTACTGAGTAATATCCACTATCATTTTTCAATGTTGGTCCATATATGCTTTTATAAAATTTACGACGGATCTTAATTGGAATTCCTAGTATATTGATATATGCTTTGGCTTTTTTAGTTTCTAACTTAATTTCATCTCCATCAACTAAATATATATTCTTTTTTGTTGGATGCATTTGAAGTTTAAAAATATCTGCTTTATCAGGTAGATTTACCGTATGAGTCCATGCTAAATATTTATTTACTCCAATCAAAATACATGGAGCACCAGCAAAAGTTGCCCCAATAATATTTGTTCCCTCTTCACTTACAAGATGAGCCTCATACCATGAAGTAGGCCCATCAAAAGGTTGATGTGGGTTTATAGCGAGGTATGTTTCATTTTTTCCTGTTTTATTAGAATTCATGGCAATAGCATTTGAGCCATTCATATTATTATTAAAATTAATATCTGTTTTAATGTTATTCCTAAATATATCTCCAATTAATCTATCCCCCTGATTTGAAATAAATAATTGTAAAAAAGAATATCTAGCCATTTTTTTGGGAGTAATAGGGAAAAGTTTCTTAACTAAAACTTGATCGGGATATGTTTCAGCATACTTATTCATTCCCTGTGAGTATGCTTCTAATATTTTTATAAATTCAGGGCTTAAAGTATGATATAACTCATCTACAGTTTTTTCAGATTCAATGACTTGAGTAATTAAGTCAGCACCAGCACCTTTGATTCCAATATATTTACTTAACAATCCATTTCCAGCTAAATACCCTTCTTGAATAGTTTTAAAATCATCTTCACAATGTGCCCATGCTAAACCATATGCCACATCAGCATCTGTTTTCCCATAAATATGAGGAACACCATAGTTATCTCTAACAATTTCAATATTTTTTGGATTGATTTGAGATAAGAGAAAGGTTGAGTTTAGTAGTAATAAAAATAAGAATAAGTAAGTTTTTTTCATATTAGTCTTAGTATCAATAACTATACCACATTTAGATAATTATTTGGTTTAATTTCTTCTATAAAAATAATCATATATTCGTATTATTATTGTATTGTGAAAAAATTTATTACAGGAAGATTTAAAGCTATATATTATTCAATTAAAGGAGCTTTTGATTTAATCAAAACAGAGCATGCTATTCAGGCTCAGTTATTCATATCCTTTTGTTTTATGATTGCTGGTTTTTATTTTGAAATTTCTAAAATAGAATGGATGTTTCAAATTCTTGTGATTGGAATGATTTTATCTTCAGAAGCTTTAAATACTGCTATTGAGAAAGTTTGTGATTTTATTCATCCTGATTACAATAAAAAAATAGGATTTATTAAAGATATTTCTGCAGGTGCAGTTTTTTTCTCTGTTGTTTTTGGATTGATTGTGGCTTTAATGATATACTATCCAAAAATTTCTTGATTTACAATAATTTGGGAATAATTGCTTTTCTATTCTTAGGATAATCGTTAAAATTTTCTTTATACCATTTGTGATGTGAAATTGCTCTTGGAACTAGATTTATAAATGTCCATATAAAAAATGACAAGCTACCAAGATTTAATGTAATAATTGCAAATCCTAACCATTCTATTAATTCACCAAAGAAATTAGGACAGGATATATAATTAAACAATCCTCCATTTGGAATAACATATTTATTTTCTTCATTTTTTAATCTTAAACCAATTAATTTATTATCTGAATTTATGTTTATTATCAGTCCAATAAAGAAAATTATAAGCCCAAGTAATAATATATAGTAATTGATTTCTAGATAATTTGTATTAGAAAGGTAATATCCATTAATTAATCCATTAATTAAATTAAAAAATAATGCTGAAGCTGCAATTATAAGTGGCATTCTCTTTCCTTTAGTTTTAATTCTTAGGGGATATATTATTGTTCTGTTAAAGTAATGCAAGACCCATAATAAAATAAATATAGTATTTATGGTATATAGGTTAGTGTTTTGTAAAATATAATATATAGGACAAATGAGTAGGGCAGGAAGCTCCATTAATATCCAGCCAATTTTATTGCTTATAGTAATTCCCCATTTTTTAGATGCATGTCTTCCATATGGAGCCTTTATTTTGATTAATACGGGAAATAATAGGATTCCGCTAAGAATCCAAATCAATGTTAATATGCTTATGTCCATAATAAATAAAAAAAACCCGCTAATTAAAGCGGGTTTTTTTAAAATATCTTGGTTAGATTAAGATATTAATAACCGTAGTTCTCTACCATATTAGGGTTAGCATTTAATTCTCCCGTACCGATTGGGTAGGCAGTATTATAGTCACCATATGCTGGTGGAGATCCAGTTTTATCGTCATTAAGTTGCTTTAATGAATCAACTAAAGGCATTCCTTTACCTGTTCTTAGCAAGTCATCATAACGCATACCTTCAAAATAGAATTCCTTTCTTCTTTCTAGAAGAATATTATCTAGAGTTGCAGAAGCATAGAAATCAGCTCCTAATCCTCTAATTGCAGGAATATTATTAAGATAAGTTTTTGCAGTAGCAGCATCACCACCTCTTAGCATTGCTTCAGCATATATTAAATGCATTTCTTCAATTCTAAAAACAGTAATATTATCAGAACCATTCATAGTAGGGTATTTCCCTAATACTGTTTGCTGTGCTTGGGCTAAACCAATCATATTTGAAGCAAATCTAACATCACCTGTTTCTGCTATGTCTAATAGGTCAGGGCTTGTCATTGCTTTGGTTCTATCTCTTGTTAGAATTCTTACGTCTCCATAAGATGTTCCTCTCAAGATATAAGCCACTCCATTAATTCCTCTATTGTCTGTTCCTGTGAAAGAAAGCTCAAAAATTGCATTACTTGCATAGTCAGTACTATAAGAGGATTTAAATCCTGCAGCACTTACTGGAGTTTTACCAGAATTATCAATAACCCACTTTGCCATAGTACCAGCAGTTGAATATAGACCACTGTCTACAGAACCTGCATACAATAAAGCTCTTGCACCAATTGCATAGGCACCAGCTACAGTCATGTAACCTGCTGAGCTATCTAGTGAAGCACTCATCATAGAGATTGCAGTAGTTATATCGGCTGTAATATCACCAACATTTGATCCAACTGTATCTCTAGCAGGTGTCAAGTTATCAGGATTCTTATATGTTTTAACATATGGTACACCTAAAGATCCTGCTCCACCTTGGCCAGTAATAAAATGTTGGCCATACATTCTAAGCAGATCAAAATGAGCTAGTGCTCTCAGCGCATAGGCTTGACCTTGCGTATGAGAAATAGCGGTTTGTGATCCAGTTAGTGAAGCTCCATCTGCACCAATAACTATATTGGTAATAGCAATAACACCATAGATTGTACTCCATGGTCCATACCCTTGTGAGGTGTGATCCATATTAGAAGCAGCAAATCTACCAGAATTCATAGTTGAATAAGCGTTGTCTGTTCTAACATCTCCCATTATAATAGTATTTCTACCATAATGTCCAGATGATGTCATACGATCGTATGCACTATTTAAAACAGATGCTAAGTCAGCAGCAGAATTAATACCTGTTGCTAAATCTTTGTCTTGAGCCAGTGTTGGTTCAAGATCGTCTTCGTTACAAGAAACAATTAATGCTGTTGCAACAAATAATAGTAAGTATTTATATATATTTTTCATATTCTTAGAATTTTAAGTTTACACCAACAGAAACTGATTTAAGTATTGGAGTATAAATCTCCCATGATCCATTGTTTCTGACCTCTGGATCAACTTTTAGATTGTCATCTTTTACCCAAGTAAATAAATTAAGACCTCTTAGGCTTAATCCTACAGCATCCAATCCTGCTTTCTCAATCCATTTTTTAGGCAGGTTATAACCTACAACAACATCTCTTAATCTTACATAATCACCATCATATAAGAACCTTGATGTAGTTCCTGAACCTGTAGAAGCAGTACTAGTTGTCCATTCCATTTTAGGGACATTAGTTACATCCCCTGGTTTTTGCCATCTTGCCAATAAATCTTGTGATCCTTGATAATATCTAGTAGACAACAAGTTACTTGAATGAGTATACCAGTTCCATCTTTCAAAAATCTTATTACCACCTTGGAAATATAAGTTAGCATCAAGATAGAAACCTTTGAATGAGAATCTAGTACCTAAACCTCCTGAGTAATCAGGCATTCTATTTCCTTGAACCATTTGTGAAGCAGCACTGTAGCTAT
>MDTC01203468.1_pt1 | contig 23619 bp, 15 predicted proteins | sample 811181 | NCBI WGS metagenome assembly MDTC01 (sample SAMN05326644, study PRJNA326480) | marine metagenome | isolation source: seawater | place: Pacific Ocean: North | collected 2011 | reverse complement strand
GATGGTCTTGACTTGAATCTTGATGGTTCTCTGGATAGATTGTGGACGAATCTGGAAGAATACCGTTACATCTCACGTACCGATGAAGGTTACAATTCGACGCTTCCAAACCAAAGCGATTCTGATTATGATGGTCTCCTGGACGGCTCGGAGTACTTTGGTTACTTCCTGGAAGAAACAAATTTCGATTGCTACTATAATCCTCAATTGATTTATGTTTGTGATGAGGCTCTTGGAGAACAAGCACGAACCCTCTACACGAGCTCAAATGCTCTCGATGTCGGGACAGACCCAACAGTGATGGATACTGATGGTGATGGCATGCCTGATGGATGGGAGATTGAACATCGTCGATGGATTGGTAATTCTTTCAATGGTGGAAACAACTGGTCGCTCGATCCTACTCGGGCAGAAGATGCTGGTTGGGATGCTGATCAAGACGGATTGGCGAATTTATGTGAGTATGAATGGTCACTTGTTCGTCTTGCTGGCCTTTCTGGTGATCTGCTAGAAGAATATGGCGAGAGTCCAGAATCTGCAGCGACATGGTCAATCCCTGACCCGAATCTTTTCGACTCTGATGGCGATACTTTACCTGATGGTTGGGAAGCGGATGGCCAATGCACTTGGTCTCCGCTCAGAACCGGAGTGAATCCGATGAATGGTTCAGACGCATTCAAAAATCCTGATGGTGATGGATACGATGTCAACAAGAACGGTATTTTAGAGCCAAGTGAAATGTTTGTAAATTATCTTGAGTATCATATCTCGACCGACCTTTTCTTGGATAATCAAACATTTTCGGGCATTGAATTACCATCTGGGTTCCATACTGATTTATTCGATAATATTAGTGACTATGGTCTTCCTGAATCCACCTTTGCGGAACGTGCGAGTGGTGCAATCCTTGCGGCACAAATTGCTCTGGAAAAGGGATCTTGTAATCCATTCAAGGCAGACAGCGACGAAGACGGCATGCCAGATGGTTGGGAAATCTGGTTCGCTCGTTGGAATATACTTGATGATGATTGGACACTTAATCCACTCCAGCCAAGTGATCGTTGGCTTGATGCTGATGATGATGGGATGACGAATTGGGAAGAATACAATCTCATAGACTCCTCTCTTTCCGAAACAAATGCTAACCGTTCCTCGCCTCAGTGGTTCGTTACAACACTTGGTTCGGCTTATGCCTTTCAACAATGGCCCACAGCCTCCACAACTCAGCCCTTTGGTGCGTTCATTAGTGAAGAACAATACAATCTCACTGGTCCAACAGGTGATCCAAACAACGTTGATACTGATGGGGACGGCATTATTGATGGACTCGAACTTCTCTTTACTTCCTGGAATCTCTCCGCTGTGACTTGGACATTAAATCCAGTTGTTGCAGGAGACGGAACGTTTGACAGCGACAATGATGGTTTAGTCGATTTACAAGAGTTCGCGCTAGCCACTTCAAACCCAGAAAACGGCATATCGGCACCGGAAGATGCGCCCTTGATGCATATTGACGGCGACGTGCAGCAACCGACGAAGAAGTCCCAACGAGTTTTCCAAATCCTTATTTCAAAGGATTCTCGTGGTAAAAGATTGCTCGATGATTTTAATGCATGGCAATCAGGAGAGCCTCCGAATGTATTCATTTCTCTTTTACTTGGAATGACAGATCCAACAAATCCTGATACCGATGACGATGGCATGTATGACGGGTTTGAATATTGGTTTACTTCATGGGATTTGAATGAAAATCGATGGGGTCTTAACCCGCTCATAGAAACTGATGTGAACCTTGATTCGGATGGAGACAGTTATGATTGTAACAGAGATGGAACAATTGATCTGGATGAACGTTTTTCAAACCTTAGAGAGTGGGAGTCTCGGACTTGGGGTAAATACCTGAATAGAAGTTCAGTGCCTGCGGCTTTAGGCATCGTTGATTTTGCTGAAGATGCTATGAACGCATATGTGGAGGAAGAGGGAATTTCTATCCTGCAAGCACGACAATCTCTTATTGATGATTTCAGAGCTAAAGGTCCGGAGTCTGTAAGTCGCATGGATACAATTAATTCATACAACGAGAACAATTTCAACAGGACTCTTCTCGGGGTTGCTGATCCTACTCATCCAGATTCTGATTCAGATGGGATTCCAGACGGTTGGGAATATTGTTATGCTCTATACGGCATGGATAACCCTTCGACATCTAATCACTGGGCATCAAATCCACTTAATCCATGGGACGTCAACTACGATGGAGATTCTGATGGGTGGTATGGGCGCACAGCATTCGATATGCCTGCTGTTCAAGGCGATTGGGATGCCCGTAGTTTCACACCATCTTCGCAAATAATCCAGCCCGGGATTGGCTCACTTCCTTTCACAAACTGGATGGAGTGGGATAACGAGACAAGACCAGATCTTAACGACAGTGACAAAGATTCAGAATCCTATGTTACGAGTATAGTCAATGGTCAAGTTACTGAGCATTACCAAGACTTCAATTTAACAGACGGTCGTGAAGTGTTCAAATACGGTACTAATCCGATGGATAATGATACAGATGGTGATATGATCCCGGACTGGTATGAATACGCGAAAGCTTGGAATGAGACAAACGATAACTATTCTTCATATCTCAAAATCAAGGTTGTCTGGATTGACCCTGCTACCGGTGGATCATGTGATACTTCTACAAACTCCTGCTTGCCACTATCGCTCAACGCTGGGACTTTGCAGCGACCTGACCTCGATTTCGCATGGTTCACAATGGATCCCCGTGATGCCGTCGACGCTAATTATGATCCAGATCAAGATGGCAATTGGGATTGTTCAGGGGCAGGATGTGCATATGAGCCATACACAAATTTCCAAGAGTATTTTGGCATCACTACCGAATCTCTCTCAAGTCCAAATGCAGTTCGATTGTCTGGTTTGACATATGAAGGACAAGTAATTCAAGAAGGTTGGCAACTCCGATCTTTGTTGCTTGGAATCGGCCAGTGGGATGAAGGGGTGAAGAATTACCTCAAAATGGATAAATCCCAAAATAATGATTTCAGATATGCCTATCTTGTTGATGATAACGATGTTGAATTCCTTGTTCAAGATGCAACGAATCACGTTATTCATTGCGCAGGTAACATCACCGACCCATATGAAATATATTACACAGGAGCTCCGAATACAGCTCCAGTACGTTCTGTTGGTGAACACGAATTAGGTTGGTATCTTTTGGACTATAACAACGATCACGTTGCAGAGGGAACCGATCCTACAAACTGGGATACTGATGGTGACTGGATGGTAGATTGGTTTGAAGTGAATGATGATGAACAAGACGGAAGTCGGGGTGAAAGTTCCCCAATCCGGTACGATTCTCGTCAGACTACTTAGTGACATGGAATGGAACGCTTGATAATGTTCCAAGTTCTGCGTGTAATCAATGAGTGCAAACTTTGTCTCCAGGCGAACCCTAGCGGCCCTGCTCCTTTCTCTTTTCATCGGGATGAGCATGTCCCCCCTCAGTGAACTCTGGATTGAGAACGCAGAAGCAGCGGAAGTATTGAGACATACGTACGAATTTAGCGACGGAACCACGGAATACATCGCTCTTTATCAGGGCGGAAATGCAGATAGTGGAGCAAAGATTTCAATTCCCAAAGGTGCCGAAGTAACCGATGTTCAAATGACTCTTTCTGGTGCTTCTGCGACCGGTTGGTCTTCTCTCCCAACAACAACTCGCGAACACTGGGTTGCTGGAGATGCATCAAATACCGATAACAAGAGTTCTGATTTGACACTAGCCATGGCTAATGTTAGTCAGGCATTTAATGCACACAGTGTCGATGAGACTGTGAATCCATCCAGTACTGCTTGGTTAGATAACGGAACCTACGCCGTTCGACAACCACATACTTCAAACTCAACGGATGCGCTCTTCTCTCAACAACGCAAACTCTCTCCTAATTCACTAAATGCTCAAGGTCAAGGATCAATTCTTCGCCACCATGACTGGTTGTATCTCTCGACTTGGTCATCCACCTCTTTCCATAATATCGTTCATCGTTTGTACCCAAACAACGGCACTCGTGAAAGCATTATCACTCTTGATCAGAATGGATGCACACTTCCTTCGAAACACTCCTCTACTTACTATGGCCAATGGGGCTTTAGGGATTGGGTTGTCACCGATGATGAACGACTCTTTGCAGTCTTATCAGGTTACAAATACTTCTACAGTTCAACCGCAAATACCCTTTATCATCGAGTTCTTGAATTCGATATCTCCAATGAAAATGAATGGGTTTGCATAAATTCATTCCAACCCCAAGGTAATGGAGATTACACTGGAATAACTTATGATCCAATAGATGATACAATTTGGATTCTTCACAATCAAAACCGTCGTATTCAATCCTATCAGCTCGATGATGCTGGAAATCTTGAACGGGGAAGTGAACACTTTACTTTCCAAACTTCTTCTTCATCAATCTGGCAATGTGGCGTAAGCAATCAACAAGCACGTGGATTGGAGATGAATCAAACGCATTTCTTCATGCGATGTCAAGATGGACAATATTACAATAACCGCGATCAGCTAGAAGCTTGGGGTCGTTCTGGAACAGCAACTGCGTTAATTCCTGAGAACTCAATTCGAAGCATCTCCTCACTTGGATACGGCCTCTTCTATGACGGGCAACGCTTCCTCACCGTTGATTCAGGCTATTCAACATGGTCAAGCACTCCATCCTATCACGAATTTGGCACAAGTTGGACCTACGAAACCACTCCTGCACCCGGCACCACAACATGGTTTGGTCCAGTAATCAATACCGTAGAGGATGTCTTGTCTGTGAATATGGAAACCCTCTGGTCGGCAGCATCAATCGGTGATCGTGTCGATTATTGGGTATCTGCTGACAACGGGACACATTGGGTCCAAGTGGAATCGAACACAACTGTTCATTTCCAGCATCCAGGCAATGAACTTGTATGGAAGGCGACACTTATTGGTTCAACGGCTGTATCTTGGTGGGTTGATTTAGATTATTCCACCGAATATGAAACAAGCGGAACATGGATTTCTCCACCAAAACCTACTGGTACGAAGGTAGGTAAAGTACGGCCTCAATGGACTGCGTCTCAAGATCCTTCAACCACTTTGACAGTTCAGGTCTCGAATGATGATGGAACGACATGGCAGCCTGCAGAAAACATGGTTGAAACGAGTTTCTCAACAGATGGGGCTGGAAACATTCTTCGTTATGCAGTCACTATGACTACAACAAATCCATTTATCACGCCTGTGCTAGATAGTCTCGAACTATTCTACGAAGAAGGATATCCTGACAAACCCAAAATTGATGTTGGATATGATGGTGTGTTTGATTGGAAGAGCATCCTCTTCCTCAACGAATCTTCAATTGATGTTAGTGATGACTCGATCGTTGGACAGGATGTAGAATTCCAACCAACATTAGTCGATGCTTTCAACGACTTCATTCCTGATAATGGAGAAGGTTTTGTCGAAGTACCACTTGCGATTAAAGCACAAACATCTGGTCGTGTGAAAATTACAAACATCGATGTGTCTTACAAAATGAATACACACGCCATAAGTGCTGTATTTGAAGGTGGAATGGCTGCTCCTGACGGAATTGCTAGGAATTTGATCATTAAAGTCGCACACGGTGATGAAGTCAACTTCGTCTCAGAAGTTATCACAGCCCTCAATAATTCACACGGGCAAAATCCGTCTTTCAAATGGCAGCAAGGTGACAGTTGTACTTCCCTCGATGATGCAGATGGAATTGTTCACTTCGACGTATCTAACTGTACTTCATCGATTGATAACAATGATATTCGAACCATTCGAATTCCAATTAGTGTAAATTGGTCTTGGGATGATGAACAATCAACAGAGGCTATCTTAACGGTGAAAGATTCGTTTGGAACTGCAGTCTCAAACTGGGATACTGAGGGGATGGAACTTCGCATAGAAAACGATATTCAACTCGATGGATTGCAAGTTTTCGATGAAGATGGTCGGCAACTGTTTACTCAAGATTGGGTTCGCGGAGGTCAAAATATTTCCTTCCTAGGAAAAATGCATTTTGAATCTTCACAATTATCACCATTGGCTGGTGAGTTTGAATTACGTGTTTTAGGTCAGAACGTAACATACGATGGAGATCCAATAGGGCAACCGGTTGTACTTGCTCAGGAATCTAATCCAAGTTTTGGTTCGTATAATCTGACATTCGAATCCCCGATTGAGTCAGCGCCGGGAGGGATGATTTTCTACGTTCAAGCAATCAATCTGCCAAATGGTTCCGACTATTCAAATCCGGGATATAACACAATACGTTTGATTCTTGACGGCAATTCCCCCTTAGTGGTTGGTGCAACTCCATTTGATGGACAGGAACGCCATGTTGGACCTCCTGCACCAGGTGGTCAAAGTGTCACGGTCAACATCCAAGATAGTGTTGACCCTCCTACTCAAATCAGTCTTCATTATTGGATTGGCTGCAAATCAACAGTTGCTCTGGGCTGTCATGATTTCAATTTTGATGGCTTACCTCAAGAAGACGAATACACTGAGAAAACATTGTCTTCGCCGGAAATAATTGCAGGTGGGCTGAACATCTTCAATGGCCTAATAGATGATTCAATGTTGAGTCATGGACAACTTGTCTCCCTTTTCGTAACCGGAAAGGACGGTCAAAATAATCAAGTTGCCATGGGAGGCGGTCCTGTTTGCCCACCTACTCCACAAGTTTGTGGCTATGCTCCTGGACAAGTTTTGCCTAGCTGGGATGCTGATCTTACAACTTACCAGATACGTCAAGAATTCGAGCCGGTCGTTGACTTGACCAATTCTAGTATTGTCGGTCATGATGATGAATCTCCTCTCCACCCAGGTGTAATGTATACTGCACAAGTTGTTCTCTCCGATCGCAATGGTTGGGATGATATTCAATTTGTTCAGTTTGCGCTCGGCCAAGACGTTAACGATGATGAAACATCAATCTTCATAGAATTGCAAGAGGATGAAAACGGAATGCCAAAGGCACACCTCGAATCAGGTGGTGAATACATTGCAGTTTCGAATCTTTATTCAGAGATATCGACTTTCGAAGGAAACGCTAGTCAACTCTTGATTCGTGCTCGATTCCAATTGACTTGGTCGTTCCCAGAAACGTTTGATACAAATGGGGAAACTCTCTTCGTCCCTGTCCTTCAAGTTACTGATAAACCATGTAATGCTGGCGAAGATACGCCCTGTTTCACAAAGGTTTCTGGACTTGGAAACAATGCATGGAGTCTGGATAATGACTTCAGATTTGATACTGAATCGGGCCATATCAAAGCAGTAGAACTTCGTGATGGAACCAATCACTACAATGATGAAGTTGAGGAGACTTTGATTGGATCTGGACAGGCCCTGCGTGTTACAGGACGTGTATTGTTCAGCGAAGACGAAACTCCTGCACCTCCCGGAGCCTTCGACGTTGTCTTTGGAGACTTTGATCATGTGTGGAAAACCTCGCCTCGTTCGAACGGTGAATTTAGTCTTGACCTTTTGGTGCCTCCTGTAAACAACGGTCATCTCGATTTCCGTCTACAACTTTCTGACTTGCCCGGATTGGCAATGGATGAAACCACTCCTTTGCCACGAGTTCGACTGGCAGTCGACAGTTCAAACCCTACAATTCAGACAGTTATGCTCAATGAAGTTCCAGCAGGCTCACCGCTATCGATTGGAGATGCAGATTCCCTCTTGGTGATGCTTGAAACGATTGATGACAATGGATTTGACCTCGATAGACCAGCAGTTCTTCACTACAGAATCCGTGCAGGTGAAGCCGAAATTTCTCGTGGTGCTTCAGTTCTTCCAGAGACTCTCCCATTCGGTGATCAATTCTTTTGGACTGGAACTATTGACCTGACTGATATGGGAGCTACAATGCTCCTGCCATCATATGTTGTTGATATTTGGGTTTCGGGTTCTGATGCGTCAGGAAATCCATTTGAGACATCGAACAATAACTTGGAAGAACCGTTTGCATCTTGGCCGTTGGCACTTTTAGGGCCAAGTGTATCGTTTGATAACGAGGATACGAACATCCAGTGGACCAATCCAAGTCCAGTCCAGGGGTCTTCGTCTGAACTTGAAGTCAGTGTAGCTAATCTCGGTGGGAAAGGAGAACTTTCCTTTATTCTTCAACGTCTTGTCGAAGGAGGAAATTGGAATGCAGAATCGAACACTACAATCCCTGTGGCTGCCGGCCTTAGTGCCTCTGTATCTCTCCCTGTCATTGCAGAAGTTGGACCCGGTGAATCGCAAGAATACAGGCTTCTAGTCGCTGTTGATGGCGTAGAAATGGACCGAATGACTGTCGATCCTCTCATCATCAAGAAAGAAACCGTTCGTGATGGAGACGCACTTGCAGAACAAGCAGGCGACAGTCAGTTTGCAATCTTCATGTATATTGTTTCGATTGCATCACTTTCGGCATTCTTGTGGATGCTTGTAATGTATCGGAAAATGAAATATGGTGATGAGGAGTTAGAATCTGACCAGACAGATGTTGTTGTTGAAGAGATGGAACAGAAGGTCGTGCCTCAAATTTCAATCCCGCCAGTTCCACAACCATCATCCCAAGCACCTGCTCCTTTGCTTGCGCCTATTCCTGCTCCTTCAACTCAACCCGTTGCAGAAGAAAGGGGTATTGCCCCTCTTCCTCCTACTGGACTTCCCACCGGTTGGACGCAGGAGCAATGGAATCACTTCGGTTGGCAATACATCGATTCCTTCAGTAAGTGAGGGCTCCGGAGATGTCCGATTCTGATGCAATGGTTACGCTGCAAGAGCGTATGGTGAACCTCATTGGCCAACTCACTATGCCTGTGGTAGAAGTCGCTCTCGTCCTTCAGCATCATATCCAAGGTATGATGGCTTCTCTGAAAGAACATGCTATGGAAACTGGGGGACAGATTAGTGAAAGAGTTGGGTATGCATGGCCAATTGTATCTCCTGATGAAAATATAGATTCTCAAATTGAATTCGAAGTGGAGCGGGTTCTAAAAATCGTCGATCAAGATAGGATGGACATTCTTTCGACATTGATACGGGTGACGCTTGTCGAGACTGAAATGAATCTCATTGAAGGGATTTTAGCACTGCGTTCTTGGGAACAATTGGTTCGCCAACAACTTGTTGATGCAAATGGTCCGGGCCAACTCTTTTCTCCAATTGACCTCCCAGAGGAGTGGTGATTTAGTGATATTCAAGAAGAACCTATGGATGGAGTGGTTATGAGCAAAAGATCACTGGTTGGTGTTCTCTTAGCATCTCTTCTTGTTACAGTGCCTATGGCAGGTTGTTTGGATGAGATATCGGAGGCATTTGATGGTGAATCTTGGGGTGTTGTTGGAGGTTTGACACTTGCTTGTTTACGAAGCGATACCTATTCGAAAATGGTTGTTGAGATTGATTATGCACCTGGATACGCACCGGAAAGCAGCACCATCTCTTTGCTTAAGCAACGACTTGAACAAGTCTGTGACAAACCTGATGGCATCTCTATGGATTTGAATGAATACAAATTTTCCGAGACCTCTTCTTGGGACGCTAATTTAGTCCGCTCAGTCGCTCATGATACCATGGATAAATCACCTCTCAGCGGTTCAACACTTCGCTGGCATGTCATTATGCCACAGGGGACTTATTCTGATGATAGCGTATTGGGTGTTGCTGTTGATGCCTCGACAATAGCGCTATTTGGGGATTCAATCGATGATGCCAATGGCTTGTTCAATCGTCCTTCTTCTGAGGAAGTGGAAAACAGTGTTATGGTTCATGAATTCGGTCATCTTCTTGGGCTTGTGAATCTTGTCTATACGTCGCCAGCAGACCATGAAGACGCCGATCATCCCGGGCATTCAAATAACGAGGATTCTGTGATGTATTGGGCTGTCGAATCTCAAAGTTTGAGTGCGTTTTTTTCAGGTGATTTACCTAGTGAATTTGATTCAGATGATTTAGCAGACCTTGAAGGTATGAAATCTGGAGATTTATCAACGGACGATCAGCTCTGGCGCCCTTAATTCTTTTTTGAATCCGAGACGATAATGGTCGCATCTCTCCAGGCATCATAGATTGACCATAGCCAAAGTGGGATGTACAAGACGATTGTTAGTGCTAGTGGAATTTGAAGAAGCGTCCAATCGAAGGCTCGTCGATGTTTTCTGTTGAAGTGTTGTCCAAGGAACAGACCTGGAATTGCAGCGAGCAGTGCTGCAAAGATTGGTCGAAAGGCCCCCCACATTCCAACACCGAGGAATATTTCCCTCCAAATTTCACGAATCAAACGAACCGGAGCAAGTTTGGATTGAGTAGTGGAACTCATTGGCCTCGTTCCTTGGAAACACCTTTGGTTTGTGAATCTGTTGCCAACTTTGCATCATAATCAAGAACAATCGATACTAGGGTTGAACATGCCGAGGGTCTTACTCACAGGCTTCACTCCGTTTGGTAATCATGTTGAGAATATCTCTGAGAAGATTGTTCAAGCAATGCCAACTGTTCTCCCAATACGAAATCCATTCGGTCCTGGAGGGAGTGAGATTTCGATTGAAAAGAAAATTCTGACGGTTGATGTTGCTGGCTCAACATGGGCTGGGAATGAACTTGAATCGAGAGAATGGGACGCGATTCTACACCTCGGTCTTTGTGGTGAGTGTACTGAACCAAGGATTGAACTCCGGGCTCAAGATTCTCTTGAGATGAACATACCTGATAATTCTGGACGTCAAGTAGTCCAAGAAGTTCTCACAGGGAAAGGAGATCTAATGACTCCAGTTCAAGTAAAACGCTGGAATATTGGTGCTTGGAAGATTCAACCAATCCTTTCCACTGATGCAGGGCGCTTCTTATGCAATGAAACCTACTATCGAACCCTTGAGGCTTTACGGAATTCTAACGTCGATGTACCCTGCTTATTCCTTCATCTCCCAGATTCATCTCATCTGTCAACATCTGAAGGCATTCAACTTCTTCGTGATGTAATTTCTCATATGTTGTACAGGCCTTCAATCCAAGTTTCAGCAGGAGTCTTTCATTCAGAAACTGAATTTCTTGCCATGCAGCGAGGAGACTCCGAGCCTGGTTCAGGGAAATGGGAATTTCCAGGGGGCAGTGTAGAAGCGAACGAATCACCTGAAGAGGCTATGATTCGAGAACTGAAAGAGGAACTTGGTGTGGATTCAGTGATTAACCAAAAGTTGGGAGTTTGGTCCTTCACATATCCCTTTCTACATGTAGAATTGAACGTTTTCCTCGTGTCAACAGAAGATTCCCTCGATTCCTCTATGTTAAGTGTGCATAGTTCAATGCAATGGGTTACATCGGAATCTGCTTCTGAGCTTGACTGGTTGGAGGCAGATCTTCCGATTGTCAAACATTTGGAAACTTTGGGTTACTGATGCCAGGTTGATGCCTCACCGTCTTGGAGCATCGCTAAATCATCATTCAATTGCCGAGGGACTTCTTGTCGGCCGTTATGCCATGTTACTGCCTCAATCCAATCTCCTAGTCCGGCTCCTTCTAGTTGAATTTCGAAACAACCGCCAAGAGGAATCTCTTCGTACGTAAATGAAATTTTATTTGCGAATGCAGCAAGTCTAGAAATCGAAAACGCAGTGATGTTTCCAACCAATTTCTTAGCCATAGCATCCATTGCTGTATCTAAAATCGCCTGTTCACGAATTTGTGTGAGGAATGTTTCTAATGATAAATTGGTACATTTAACTTCCATGTTTCGTTTTGAAGGAAAAGAATCATCCTCCATTGCTTGAAATGATGCCTCTGGAAATAGGTTGATAGCGGCTTCTAATATTTTCGAAGCATCGTCACCAGGTTTCACTGTCGTTGTTAATGAAACCTCTATCCCTTCATCTCTGCCATTGTAGGTTAATGGTTTGATGTCCATAAGTCGATGGATGCATAAACCACTTTTCAACCTGCTTCTAAGGTGAAGAGTCAAAACCACGTCTTCGATGTCGATGTATGGCGGCAGCATCTAACCTATGGCTAGCGACAGTCATTCCTGTTCTTAATGAAGAACAACATATTGGAGATTGTCTTGCTTCTTTAATTTCACAAACACTTGCTCCAAGTGAACATATGATTCTGGTTCTTGATGGAGGATCAATTGATTCCACCGTCTCTATTGTGAACGAAAAAATTGCTGAATCAAAGAGAAAAAGTGGACCAAATATACTTCTGTTACACAATGAGGGACGGTTTGTACCACATGCTCGTAACATGGCTTTAGTATCTCTTCCAAGCGAGGTGACGCATATTCTTGAATACAATGGACATATTAAATCGAAGTCAAATCATTTGGAGCAATTAAAGTCTGAATGGGGGCACTTTGCTCAACAGTATCCTACGATTGCAGCTTTGGGCTGCAAGGTTGTTGGCAGTTCCAAGAAGAATACTCTTGTTGAGTCGTTCATTGATGAAACGTTGCAAAATCCTCTTGGTGGAGGGCCTGGCCAATTTTCGACGTTCTCAGATGCAGGTGAGACAAAGACTCCAGCCTTCGCACTTCATCTAAGAAGTGCTTTGGAAAAGGTTCATGGATGGGATGAGAAGTTCATTACAAGTCAAGATAGCGACCTTAGTATGCGATTATTGAAAGAAGGATTTTCTCTCTATCGTACTCCACATATTACTGTTGAAATGAAGAGGAGAACCACTCTCAGTTCTTGGTATCTCATGAGTCATCGTTACGGATTTTGGCGGACAAAAGTATTGCTCAAGCACCCTTCCCGAGTTGTCATGCGTGAATTTCTCCCTTTGCTTGGGACCATCTTGACTTTGGGGCTGTTTCTTATTAATCCTCAATGGGGTCTTATCCCACTCATATCCTATACTTTTGTTCTCCTTTTGTCGGGTCTTCTCTCTTCAAGAAGAGGACTCCTTAACATCGTAGGAGTGCCGCTTTGCCTCCTTATTCTCCATATTGGATTTACGTTGGGTCTTCTAGATGGTTGCCTTCGAAAAGGACGAGCCTCTCGAGATAGATCCTGAACATGAAAAGAGAATACATAAGAAGCAATGTCTGGAGTTGAGTATATGACGACGAGGAGAACAACGGCGGGGGGGTTGTTTCTTTTGCCACTTATTGTCATGGCGAGTTTCCAAGTTGTTGTCGAGCCATTAGGCGATATTCTCGCGCTAAGTTGGATTTATCTTTGGATATGGTATGGACTTGGTGTCCTAATCGGATTCATCCTGTACAAGCGGACACAGGTTACAAAAGATCATGAATACAGACGTTTTGAGATTATGAAGAAGATGAAAAATGTTTACGATGCTGAATCAAAAGGCGTTTGGGAAAAAGATGTCGAACTCAATTCCGACATCACCCTCGACAAAGCTAAACTCAATTCAACAATTGGAACCTTCGACAGAGAAGCTCCGGAATTACAGGTAAAAGATGACGAAGATTCAGAAGTACGTCTGCTTACAGAGCAAGGATTTGTCCAGAAAGCAACCAATCGTCTGTCAGGAAAATCTAACTTTGATGGAGAAGAGATTGATTCAACTGTCGGTTCTATCCGAAGAAAAAGTTGGATGGATGGTGTAATCGACAGCATCTACGGTTTATTCGGGAAAGATGTTGAAACAGAACGTGAGCAAAAGAGAATGCAGCGCTTACAGTCGAATGCTCAACAATCTCCAGTTGTTGCCCAGCGACCTGTGGCTCCGATACAGAGAGCGAAGGAATCTGCCGATACAACATCAAATTCTACTGATACAATGACCTCAATGAGTGACGATGGAGGCATTATCAGCACAACAGAGACGAAGGAAAAAGAAGTTCCATCGGTACAGATTTCATCCAGTCAGTCAATTGAATCAATGGCGATGCTCGGTACGGTTCAAACTCAAACACCAGTTGAGCAAATCCCATCATCTGGGAGTACTTCTGTTTGCTCGAGTTGTGGATTCAGTAACCCTCCTGGTGAGCGTTATTGCCAATCGTGTGGAATGACTCTTCCATCCTAAATGCATCGTGAGGTTTTAGTGGGTGGTCGCAGCCCAAGAGATTGGTGGCACTTTGAGCGAGAAGCGAGACTACTACGAAGTGCTTGACGTTGAACGGGGTGCGACAGAAAAAGACCTCAAGAATGCATTCCGACGACTTGCTCGGAAATATCATCCTGATCGAAGCGAAGAGGCGGATGCTGAAAATAAATTCAAAGAAATTCAAGAAGCATATGCAGTTCTTTCTGATTCAGAAAAGCGAGCACATTATGACCGATTCGGCCATGATTCCCCCGGAGGAAATCCCTTTGGAGGATTCTCAGGTGGTGGTTTTAATATCAATCTTGAAGACCTTCTTGGAGGTGATTTCTTCTCCGGCTTCTTTGGAGGTGGAAGAGGAGGCGGACAAAGAAGGGAACGAAGAGGATCAGACATCCTCATTCGACATAGCATCGATATGGCAACAGTAATTTCAGGCAGTGATGAATCGATTGAACTTGATTTGCCGAGCGAATGTATTGTTTGCAACGGTACAGGTGCTAAGGGTGGAAGCACAACAACATGCAATACCTGTCAAGGTCAAGGAAGAGTTCGTGTCCGTCAGCAAATTGGCCCCTTCGTTAACGAGGTTGTTCAAGACTGTCGTGACTGTGCAGGAGTCGGTTCAACAATCGATTCAAAGTGCGTGGATTGCTCTGGACTTGGTCATAAAATTGAATCCAAAACGATTCGGTTTTCAGTACCTCCCGGTGCTGAAGATGGAACACGACTACGATTGAGAGGGCAAGGTCAACCTGCTGAACGTGGGCAAGGAAAGAGTGGTGATCTCTTAGTTGAAATCGAAGTCATCACTCATCCATGGTTCGAACGTAATGGTTCTGATTTGATAATGTCGCTCCCTCTCGGTTATCCTGATCTTATCCTTGGAACCACAATCACGCTCGACCATATTGATGGTAAAACTCTGGAGATTGGAATCCCTGCTAAGTCTTCAGCTGGTCAAACCCTCGAAATTAAGAAACGAGGATTGCCCAGACTGAGAAGAAACGGACGAGGGGATGTAATTGTCCTTCTCAAATTACACGTGCCAAAATCAATCTCTAAAGCTGATAAGAAGCAATTAAAGACAATGAAAGAAGGGCTCAATCCAGAAGATCAATTGCAAACGATTCTTGATGATGCTGCTGACCGAAGGGTCAATGGATAATCACTCTTCTTCCAGTGAGCGTGAAAGGGTCGTTGGGATTCTCATTCCCCTTGGATTCCCATTTACGTGGCCATTCAATTCGATGTCCACCTGTGTTCCATTCCCTGCGAGTTCAACGGTTAGGAAAATCATCGTTCCTTTGGCAATTGTGTCAATGAATATTTCCTCTCCTTGGTGGAGCAATCGAGGCTCTACGTTTGTTACCTCCCATGGACTTCCTTGAGGTGCATCAAATCTGAATGCAGAAACCTCCCATGTCTCATCTGGTGTGTGTAGCCCAATAAGGAGAGGCCAATTTGCAGGTTCTTTTGACAAACGTTGGTCAAGTTCCCATATCGCCAGAGATGTTCCATCAGTTGAATATGTTCTGTCCGCAGTACCCCATGATTCACATGCAGACTGCCACGGAAGTGTTGCGACTGCTTCGAGGGATTTGACCAGAGTCTTCCTCGTTTGTTTTGGCGATTCAGTGCCGCTATCGAGTAATGCGCTGAGTATCTTCAATCGTTCGCGAACAGCACCTAAGCGTCTCCCTTGTGAACGAGTTGATCTGATTTTGTAGAATAGATATGCAGCTGGCAAGATCATTGTAATTCCAAGAATCCATCGCAAGGCAGAACCCCAGAGTTTTGCCTCTTTGGATGGAGGGAACCAAGGTTCTTCCCCTTCTTCTGTCGTCACCTTTGTCATAGTTATGGTGTAGGATAAACTCTGTAAGTCGTTGCTCCATGTTTCATTACTGAGAATCTCTTCATTTTGATGAGCGAATTCAATCAAGTGCATGCCAGGTCCAACGTTAAGGTAAACCTCTCCTTCATTCGAGAGGGGGTCAAATGAAATCACATACTGAGATTTTGTCTCAAAGGATTCTTGATCAAGTTCCCAAACATTCACCAATAAATCCTGATTTGTAGTTCGTATGACAATGTGTACTCGATGCAATGAATCAACCCATCCATCAACTGATAGGAGGTAAAAATCGTTTTGATCCATCGCTGCTAATGTCAAAGTCCCTTCGAAATTTGATGTCCTTTCACTCAACAAAACCGGCCATGTTTCGCTTTGATCGGGATCGGTTGGAGCAAAACTTGGAGCATCAATACTTAGATTCCCGTCTGTAAATGATTCAATTGAAACATCCACCCAGTGGACATCAGATGTAATCTTTAACATAGCCATTGAAGAATTAGGATAAGCATATATTCGTTCTACGGTATTTTTACTAATCTCAATCTCGGGCATTGAGATCCAATTCGTACCTATCTTAACAGTCAATTCTGCTTTAATGTCTTCCACCATAGGTGCTAATTTGACCAAATTTGTTTCCTTAAAACTAAACGCTGTTTGTGAATTTCCGTGGCCTATTTGTGTAAATGTAAAAGATGAGTCATCAATTTGTTGAGTGAGTGACTTGGAATGAATTGAACGTTGTATAGCATATGCCGTCTGAGCAGCAGTTGTAGAGATCTTAACAATTAATCGGCCATCCTCGAGAATCTCTATGTATTCTGCCGATGTTAATAGATCCGGATTCGTTCCTGTCGCAGATTCGATTATGAGTGGTATAGGCGTTTCTGTCGTTGCATTCTGGAAGGAGAAATCAAACCGGATTTGATCTGATGTGTGGTGAAGTTTGAATTCAACGAGATCACCTTCAAGAACTTCGATGCCCCAGTACTCCTGCGCATCGCTACGCACTAAACCGGATTCAAACCAGTCGGAAGAAAAAGAACCGTTAGAAATTGTATCCAAATTTCCTCGGTGGACATCAATACAGTCTGCCGAAGAAGCGCAACGCCCTTTTGTATCGAGTTCAAAGAAATCCCCTGGTGCAGGGCGTTGTGATGGATGTTGATGATTAGGTGCAACGAGGATAGAGGTTGTAATTGTCTCAGTTTCGGGAGACGTGATTGAAATATTGGCGAAGCCAGATTCAGATGCTACGATTGTTACAATTGAAGTGGAGGTCGTGGTTGAACCATTTTCCTCAATCGAAACAGAACAAAAATCACAACCAACTGCCACAGAAATAACATCACCTTGCGACACAGGTTCAGAGACATCGTACGAATCTCCGGCATTCAATGTAATCATTTGAACCCGTTCATCAATGTCGAAAATAGTTGGTGACTCATCAGCATGTGTGGTGTATGGCAACTGGCAAAGAAGGAGAACGGTCAGCATAAACAAACCAGTTCGGTAAGGTGTGTCTTTGCCTCCCATGGAATGGGGTCTGGCATCTACTCTTTCAACACTTTCTTTTTCATGAGTAACACCCTTCAAGAAGCAGAGTATTCACCGGTGACTATGGCGGAAGGTCTTGGACGAACAGTCTTGCATCGTTGCCGCTTTGCAAGAATCTGGGGTCTTGGGAACCGAAGCTCACCTGTCGCGCAAACTCCATGTTTGATTTCAACTTCGGACGATCCTACCGATTTGCAAAACATCGCTCCGTTCTGTTCAAGTCAAACTCGAACAATTCCTGCGAAATTGACCATTACTACCCCCCATTGCCTCATCCCACCGAATTTCGATGTTCCAGGTCCAACCTTTGAAGCCTCTATTGGTCACGTACTGCCTCCTTCTCTAGATGAGGCAAATGCTGGTGAATCAGCAGATACGGGAGACGTTCTTCCCCTATCATGGCAACGGTTACATCATGATCCCTCGCTCCTTGCTGCTGATTTAAAACCCCACATCGTTGTTCTTGTTGATGCCGTTCAGCTCGCTGCACAATCGGGCAAATTGGTTCAAGCAATCAGTGTCATCAAGAATAGATTTCCCGGCTCCCTTCTATGGACACCTGGTTTGGGCGGGCCGGATAATGCAGCAGTTCTTACATGGTTCGGTGTCGATATCTTTGATTTCTCACGTGCAGGATTTGCAGTCGCCTCTGGACATCTCCTCACAGCTTTTGGCCCACGTGCTCCCTTAGAAGGCGAAGAATGCTCGCCAGCTCTTGCCGTAAACCATTACGAACAGTCACTGCGTTCAGTTCGTTCTGCTATTGCTACTGGTACGCTTCGAACGCTAGCAGAACAACAGAGTCTGAACAGCCCAAAACTTGTCGAACATATGCGATTTTTCGACAAGATCGTGAACGTTTCAGATAATGTCATGCGAATTCATCCACTTGGTGTTGACCGTATCGATTACTTGAGTACAACAAGCCATCAAGATTCATCAGTAGAACAGTGGGTTGATTTCATCTCAAATGAGTATAAGGCTCCCGAAAAATTAGACAATGTTCTTGTCTTGCTTCCATGTTCTGCGAGGAAGCCGTATCGTTTGTCTAAATCTCACCGCAAATTTATCCAAGCGCTGGGCACGAACGCCTGCCATGAAGTAATGGTTACATCGCCACTTGGTCTTGTCCCAAGAGATCTTGAAGATGTTTGGCCTGCGGCATTTTACGACATTCCTGTGACAGGCGATTGGTCTCTCGATGAACTTCATAGAATCGAATCGATGCTTCGTCATCTAGTTGTTCGTCACGACTACAATCGCATTATCAATCACAGCGGGATGGTCTTGAAAATTGATGGATTGGATATCATCGATACCAGGCAAGGGGAAAGTTCAGGTTCGAGAACAGGCTTACAACGATTAACTGAGGCGGTTCAAAAGGCGAAAGAAGAACTGACTCTTCATCGAAGAAAAGGTGAGAAAGTTAATCTCGACCGGTTCATGAGCATCTCCAGATATCTTCACAAATCGGATGATTGGCTCAGTGATTGTAGAGTTCGTGGTAAGCCACCACGATGGAAAATTGAGCGAGAAGGAAAACAAATCGCCCTTTGGTCATTTGAAAGAGCAGGTTTTTCTTTTAGCAAAGATGCCGTGAAATATCTCGATTCCTGCTCAGCCCTTCCTCGTGTTCATCTGATTGAAGATATCAAATGGAAGGGTGATTTACATTATGGGATTGTCAAATCATTTGAATCTGGAATACTCATGGGTCAAGATTTGATTGTAATGCAAAACGATGTTGCTGTTGGACTAGCAAGGAGCATCGCACCCGGATGGGAATGGTCAGGCACTCCCGGCCGATTAGCAAAAATGCATCAACGAGTTTAGTTTCATTCAGCGATGTGATTAAGAAGGGAGAGCAAGTCGGAAGGCTGCTCGGAGTAGTTGATATGGCACGTATGTATGCATCCAAGAGAGGAAAAAGTGGCTCGTCGAAGCCTTTCATGACCGAAGCTCCTTCATGGTCCAACAAAGACGCTAAGGAGATTGAGTCCCTCATTCTACAATACTCCAAGGACGGAATGTCCACCGCACAAATTGGAACAATTTTACGTGACAAGCATGCTGTCCCAAATGTTCGATTGGTTCTCGGAAAGCGAATCGGTGCAGTTCTAAGTGAGAACGGAGAAAGCGGAACTTATCCTGAAGATTTAATGAATCTCATGCGACAAGCAGTTGCTATCATCGATCATCTCACAACAAACAGCCGAGACCTTCACAACAAGCGTTCTCTTGAACTTACTGAGGCTAAGATTCGCAGATTAGGAAATTATTACAAAGCCGAGGGCCGTTTAGAATCTGACTGGCGCTACAAGCGTGACCAACTGAGACTTATCGTCGAGTGATTGGGAGCATTCATGTGTAACGGGGTCGAGGCCCTGTTGGGTCAGGCATGCACGATTTACTTCAGGCATCATTTCTTTCTCCATTGAAAGAGGATCTTGTCAAAGCATCTCGGTTTATTTCAGAAGGTCCGTTGGTCTTAGTAGCATCTGCTGATTTAGAAGGGCTTCTTGCACTTGGCTTCCTTGAAGCTGCTTTACTCGATGCTGGAATAGCATACTCTCGGCGTTTCCTGCAACCGTTGAAACACACTCCTCGAGATGAGCAAAATAGAGTTCCTGCATTCAATGGAACAAAGATTGTTTTCTTTGATTCGTTTGGAAACACAGAAGAGGCCAACTCAGAGGATATGCTTATTCTCAAGCCAATGAAAGTTGAGGTTGAATTTCCTCATTCCGAACACAAGAGACGGGGAACCGTTGATGTGGTCATACAATCCTCTGCTCTCGCATCAATTATTTCACCAAAGGGAGATAGAACAACACGTTTCCGTCCGTATGTTGGTGCAGGTCAGTGGTTGATGGAAGGCCTCGACACTACGATTGATCCAATCCACACAATGGTGAGGGATTTTCTAAGAGATGAAGGGGCGATTCAAATTGTCCCGCTTCCAGAAGTATCTCAGCCGAGTATTGATATGGTCCCAGGCCTCTCAGAAAGACGACTAAGAAAACTGAGTGCATTGTGGCTTGATATGAATGCAAATCAGCGGTCTCAGGCCTTGTCGGAATTTTGTTTGTCATCACTTTCCACAGAAGGGATTTCAACAGCACGTTTTGAAGAGTTGATCTGGAAAAGAGTGACTATTCCCAATCAAGAAAAAGACTTGGCGTCTATTTTACATGTACTGCAAACACAATGGCCTGAAACGAAAGATGAGGCGGTTCTATTTGCGAGTCGACTTCTTGATTTTTGGCTTGGGACAGGACACCTTCTTGAATCGACGGATTGAAACATCATGAGAAGGTGGCATTACCATGGCGATTGAGAGACTCCTGACTGGAAGTATCCGCGAGCGTGTTCAAGATTTGATGTCAACAGAAGATTTGATTATTGAGTCATTCAAGGATATTGTCAAGGATGAACTCAAACTTCATATTCGTGGTAAAATAGAGGAAGATCCAGATCTACATGCAGAAATTAGAGAAGCAGTATCCTACTATTTCCAACAAAAAGCACGCTCAGTGTACGCAGAACTGAAAGCAACAAGAGCTGCAACCCGTTTAGGGCTACGTCTCTTACCTGATGAACTTCAAGGAGAAGTTGGAGAAGCACTCATTGGCCTGTTTGAAAAGGAATTGGGGACACTTCTGGACAAAGCACTTTGAAAGAAAAATCAGACCATATCCTCACAGACGAGCGTTGAAGTTATACGCTGGTGGTGCAGCCATGCCATTGGGGATAGAATGCAAAGACAAGCAATGCTCATATTGGGTTGCTTCTTGTTTGCGATAATCTTGCCATCTAATCCACTTATCGAGCAATCAAGTGCCGAAGATGTAACCGTTTGTTGTGATTCGGTTAAGGCAGATTTGTATCTTCTAGATTCTGCGGGAACTTCGGTTCTTAGCCCATTCGAGGATTTGCTAACTGAGACGCCAACATCAGCATCCTTTGAAACCGCTTTGGTACAACCCGAACAAATAGAAAAATGGTCACTCCCTTCTGCGTGGTCTGGAATTTTGCCAGAGGATACATGGTCCCTCGAACTCTATTATGAAGTAACTGAAGCTGGCGGAGCAAAACTGAATTTATCTGCAACCGTAACTGTGGGAGGTTCAACATTCACTGGATATTTGGCTGAGGGGGTAAGCTTTGTTTCAGGCAGTGGAACCGTGATAATCGACATTCCAGTTGAGAGTGTTACTGTAAGCGGTACATCAGAGGTATCTCTGACATTAAGCACAAACTATATTGTGTTTAGTAACCCAATTGGCACAAGTGCTAAGATTGAATTCCTCTGGGGGAGTGAAGCCGAAGACGCCAAACTAACAGCAAACCTTCCGCTGCTTGATCTCTCCTTGACCGAACCAGATGTTGAAGGCGATATCGTCTATTTCGGTCTCCGAATAGAATCACCCTTTGGTATGGATGCGCTGGTATTTTCTGATTCTATTGCGATGAAAGTGAATGGGATATTGCTCATGGAAGATCCAACTGAAGTTTCGGATGGTGATGCGATTCTTGTCATATGGGAATGGGATAATGCAGCCGGCGGTGTTGAATTGGTCAATGTTTCATTTGAATACGTTCTTCAACCTGGGGCAAAAGAAACAGGTTCGACTGACTTTGAGATTGAAACGTTTGATAGCAATGGTGGAGGGGGAGGATATTATCCTTTGAATGAACCGCTACGAACAAGCGGAAGAGGTTCTCCATTAAGCATCACAATGGATTTGGAATTGGAATCTGAGGATAACGGCCTTCGTTTGTCAAGGTCTACAACCCTGAAAATAGGGGGTGAGATGGCCTTCTGGATGCGATGGGGCATGGATCACATGGGCGATGAAACAATTCCTATGACAAAGGTCTTGAAGGATTTCCAAGCAGGGGCTGTATCTGATGATGAACGAGGAAGTAAGGTTATCGAAAGTATAGAAGTCAATCAATTTGAAGGGTACATGGAATCATACTATATCACGTACTTCTTAGATGGCCTCGGCATCGAATCTGAGGAACTCCTTGGTGACCTCTCGGATTCAGATACATTTGCAATAACACTCGATTTGATGGGTGAAGAACGGGTTACAAATGCCCCTCTAACCATTCGTATTGACAGCTTAACCCCAATACAAAGTGGAGCAGATTACAAACTCATTCGCTCGTTCATTACAACACCTACGCCCTTGTGGTCTGGATATGATATCACAGTTTCTGGTTCATCATCACTCATGACATCATTTGCAACGGTTGATTTGGATGCTTCGGACCTCCTTGAAGTCGACTATCTTCGATTCCCTTGGGGAGAAATGGTCACGATTAAAGGCGAGGGGTTGACCCAATCAGATGAATTTTCAATTACTACTAAACCAACTACTAATGTTGTATATGCACCTCTTTCATTAACCATCATTGTTGTAGTAATGTTGGCTGGCGGACTTTGGCTTGCCTTCAAGATGGTTCGGCAGAAAAATCGCTATCCTTTGCTGATGGAAACCATCCTTATTCCAATGATTTTCGTAATGGTTTTCTTTGCCTATCCTCCATTGTTCGTTCTTTTCTCGAGCAGTGGAGTTGTTTTAGCTTGGCTCGCTACTGCAGTTGTTTCGCCTAAACTGAGTGGGGCTGCCCTAGAACGTTCAATAGAGACTCCGAACATTGTTACACGGTTCCCTACAATTAATTGCCCTCAATGCGGAGTGGCCAATCCAGTAACGTCCGATGAGCGTCCAATTCGTTTAGAATGCACAGGGTGCCAACGAATTATCAAGATCGTTGCATGATGTCAAAACTATCATGAACATCAACCTACAGGACTCGGCATGAGCGAAACAGTAGCAGACCTCGTCCTTGATGATGAGCACGTAACAATTGGATTGGAAGACACCTTAGTCGAAGGATGTAAAAGACTCGTAAGTATACCTTCAGGTATTCTTGTTGTTCTTGATGATGATGATCAAGTTAAGGGTGTTATTGGACAACGACAAATGCTCAAAGCGATTGGAAATGGCATTGACGTAAACGAGACTGCTTGTAAAGAAGTCATGGAAATGGATGTTCTAAAAGTTCCCTTGACAGAAACGATTGCTAATGT
>MDTC01172933.1_pt1 | contig 23619 bp, 20 predicted proteins | sample 811181 | NCBI WGS metagenome assembly MDTC01 (sample SAMN05326644, study PRJNA326480) | marine metagenome | isolation source: seawater | place: Pacific Ocean: North | collected 2011 | reverse complement strand
GCACCCGAACCGATGAACCCGGGGAACAACAACAACAACAACAACAACAACAACAACAACAACAACAACAACAACAACAACAACAATAATAACCAAAACCCTCAGCAGCAGCAGCCAAGCAATAATCGAGTCGATAGAGTCACCCGAGCGAGCCCGCCTGCAGCGGAGCAAGGGAGCCAAGTAAACTTATGGATCGTCGGTCGAGGGTTTGCGCCCGGTGCCCAGGTCTCTTTTAGTCTTCCAGGAATTGGTCCAGTACTCCGCAATGAGCAGCCGATCCCAACCAAAGTTTTTCCAAACGCGGAAAGCGAAGGCGGTATGTCCGACGGTTTGCAGTACTTTGTGACGGTTGGCGTTCCACCCGAGACGCCAGTCGGGCTTGTGGATATCACCGTGACCAATCCCAATGGCTCATCGGCTACAGGCCGTCAACTACTTGAAATTGTTGCACCAGGTTCTCAGCCCAGACCGCGACCCGGTCAAGGCAATTTGGATGCGATCACAGGCGCTTCACCGCGAGCTGCATTTGTTGGTCGACCGGTTGCTATGTGGATTTGGGGCCAGGGGATCGCAGAGGGTGCGCAGATTAGTTTTGATAATCCAGGCGTTCGGACATTTCGCCCGTCTGAGGTGGTCGAGAACAGTCAGAGCCATCCAGGTTACTCTGGGATTCGAAACTTTTTGGAAATCGATCCGTCAGCTCAGCCGGGACCCGTCACAGTCACAATTACGAACCCGAACGGGACTCGACAGATTGCGCCGGGCCTTTTTCAGCTTCTGGCCAATGATGGAGCGCCCCCGCCACAAGAAGAATACCAGGGGGAATGCCCAGACCTGGTCACGAGCATTGCAGGCATTGTCGATGTCAATCCGAAACGCTGGTTTCGGGATTCAAGCATTCGGCTCACCGTCTCGGGGCAAGCCTTTGCGTGTGGTGCGCAAATCGTCATTCCTGGTGGTGGTTTACGGGCAACCTCAAGGCCGCGATTTTATCGGAATCCGACCAACCCTTTTGAAACCAGCTTAGAATGGGACATTGAAATCGGACCAAATGCGCGTATGGGAGCCCGGGACATCACAGTAATAAACCCGAACAACACCTCGAAAACTGCGACGAGCGCTGTAGAAATTGAAGAGAATCCCAACAGCGATGCCATTCACTGCCAGTCGGTTAATTCCCGGTATCCCGGACCTATATCCCTATCTCTTTTTCTACTTTTGCTGGGTGCGTTGCGCCATCGGCGTTTGCGCTCCAGTCGCTGAATGACACTTAAGCGACAGTGCCACTCAAGCATCCGAACGACGGGATATGAAAAATATGGGCCTACGTCTTGACGTAGCGATGGAGACCGAACGGGCATGAGGAGACCCTAAACACGATGACAATGAGTAAGAATAGAGGACCGCAAGTGAGCGAGCGATACCGTTTGCTTCATCTGATTGGTGAAGGTGGGGTTGGTCAAGTTTGGTCTAGCGAGCAATCAGCGACCGCTCGCCGGGTTGGTATTAAAATCTATTCAGGCCTGGAGCGTTTATCGAGCCCCGAAACACGTGAGGCATCAATGGCAGCACTCGAGAGTGGCCTTCGCCGTCAAGCGACGCTTCAGAGTCCATTTGTACTCAATGTCTTGGATATGGCTCTCAATGCCTCACCACCCTATGCTATTTTTGATCTAGCCCAGGGAGGCAACTTACGTCAGTGTCTCACGTCAGGTCCCCTCGAACCCAAGTTTGCCCTGAACGTTTTCAGCCAAGTCCTACACGGGCTTCAATCGGCACATGATATCGGTCTGGTACACGAAGACCTGAAGCCTGAGAATATTTTGTTTGATGAGTCTGCAAATGTTCGCATCAGTGACTTCGGCTTGGCCTCGGTCATCGAGCTGGGCGAGCCTTTGCAATTCGGGCGGTATGTTGGTTTTGGTTCCCTCGGCTATATGGCACCGGAATTGATGTTACGCAACGCGGTGCATACGCCCGCAAGTGATGTCTATGCACTTGGCATCCTTCTTTATGAAATGCTGGTGGGTCAAATACCGGGTCGTCGTGCCCCTTTACCCAGCGACGTGATTGAAAGTCTGCCGAGCGTTCTAGATGAGCTCTATATGTCTATGACCCACGATGATTTAGATCAGCGACTTGTCGACCTAGAGTCAGTGATACAACGGCTGAGTGAGGCCGAAGGGTTACCTATTCCTGTGAATCAAGCATCAGCCCAAGTCTTTACGCAGCCACCGATAGCCTTACCCGGTCTTCATTCGCTGCCATCCGCCGATACGCCGGTCTCTGTGGAGTCCACATCTGCTGTATCCGTGAGCGTTCACAGCCCTCAACACTCTGCTCCTGTCGCCTTAAGCGCCTCCCAGCCTAAAAGTTCAACCGCCGAAGAATCGAAACATCAACAACCTGTTCGGCACGACTCAGCGTCGGCGGAGTCAACAAGGTTGCTGGATAGACCGAACATTGTCGAACCAAAGGGACAGTCATTACTTCGGGTTCCGGAAGATGTCCCGACCGCTGTCCCCATCAAGGTGACGCAGCGACCCCGGTCTGCATCCGCACCAGCGCGCTACGCAGAGACTCATGCCGACCCAAGTCAGCTAAGTCATCAACAAAATGCAAGTCTACTCGGCAGGACAACAGACGCTAGAGCGGCGGATTTTGACGACATGGATGAGCATGACATTGGGTCAACACATGGCCTGAGGGAGTCGGACGAGGTAACCAGGCCAAAGGGACGGGCAAAAGCTGCACCTGTGAGTGCTGATGAGTCGAATCAGGGCCTTGGTGGGAGACGAGAGTCCATCAATACAGTTGTGACTAAAATCGACATGAAGCCCTAGGCCTGAATTGCACGGCGAAGGGCCTTAGAGGGATTGCTTTATCGTCTTTGCAAGGTTTGAGAGCTCGGCATCTTTCTCCTTAGCCATATAGGTGTCGAGGAAAGTTTTGGCTTCTTTTTTACCGAGTTTCCCAATGGCCTTCAGAGCCGCTTTCCTGATGACTTTGTCTTCATCTTCTAGTTGTCCGACAATGGGGGTGATGGCCGAGGTATGACCCGTGTCAGCCATCGCATCTAGGGTTGCGATACGGACCGGAATCAATGGGTCTTGTAAGAGCGCACCCAGCGCTGTCACCGTTCGGGCATCCTTGACTAACCGCAATCCCCTTACGGCCGCCAAACGGACTTGTCCATCGCTGTCGAAAAGACGATTACCAAAAAGTGACAGAAGGGGTTTACGTTCCTTCAGTGTGCCCCCGATCATGACCAGGGCTTGGGTCGCCGCACGTCTAACAACAACAGATTTATGATTCATCTGTACGCTAATCGGCGTTGTCGCCTCACGGATCTTTAGTCGCCCAAGAGACTCCGCCGCGTTCGCAATCACCTTGGGGTCTTCAGCACCGATATGCTTTAGTAACAAGGATGTGGTCTTGGGTCCTGGGAATGCCCCGAGTGCTGCGGCAACGGCTCGTGTGACTTCGATAGATGAGTCGGTTGCCAGATTCATAATGTCGTTTCGTATGTCATCACCACCCATAATACCCAGGCTTCGGACCGCGGCGGCGCGAATGTTGGAATCGGAACTTTTTGCGAGGCCCCGCAGAGACGCGAGAATTTTCTTCCTGGAGCGTTTGCCTTTTCCAGACTTAACAAAGTCACCCAAGGTTGACACGGCGAGTCGTTGCAGAATGCCCTTATTGGTCTTGGTTGCTTTCATGACATAGTCGAGACTTTGCTTGGCAAAGATCTTACGGATTGTCTCCCGAATGGTCTCGCCAGATTCTGGATCGCTGACATCACCTTTTGCCAAATGTTCAAGCCCGCTCACTTTGCCAAGCTTAGCCAGCGAACTGGCTGCAGCCTTGCGGACCGCCACATCTTTATGCCGCAATGCGGCCCCAAGGGTCTTGTATGACTTAGGCTTATCAAAGCCGCCAAGCTTTCGAGTGGCGGTCAGCGAATCCTCATCTTTGCCATGCGCCGCGACGAAACAAATAGCCTCAAAGACACTGCCCTTATCGGTGCCATTGGTGAGGGCTTGTGCAATCTCTAGCCGGACCTCTTTGTTTGTGCGAGTGCCATTCAATTCGTTGACCAGAGCCGTGTAGTCACCGCGTTCAGCGAGACTTTTTAAGACGGTTGCTCTGACCCTGTGGTCTTCATGTGTGATCATCCCCAGAAGCTGCTTACTGGCTTCACTCAATTTCGATGAACCGAGCGCTTTGGCTGCGGCCATGACCACCTCTGGGTCCTTGCTTTTCAAGGCATGGTATTGGGCTGCAGCCGCAAATTCTGGATCCGAAGAACTGGATAGAATTCCGGCGGCGAGGTCTTTCAGAGCCGGATCTGGATCATCGTCAACCACACCCCTTAATGCCTTGTTTACCTTAGGCATGTCCACGCCCTTCAGCCCCTCGATAGCCATTTTACGTAGAGCCGCATTTGCGCTTTGCAGCAAGGGAATGAGTTTGTCGTCCAGGCCGTCAAGTTTGAGGAAAATTGCGGCCTTTGTCGCCGCGATGGCTGACGCATCACCCTGTTTTAGATAGCTCCACAATGCATCGACTAAGGTTTTGTCTCCTTTGCGTAATCCGTCGATAGCGCGATTACTCGCCATGGATTGGCCATTGGGCAGCTTGACCGTTGCGGCACTGAATTGAGCAGGGGGCAGTGCTTGCCAGAGTGGAACCGTCAGAATATAGGCCGAAAACGGCACATCCGTCCGGACCATACCGGCCGGTTTAACCTCAGGAAAAATGACTTTCTTGGCTCCATTTTCAGTAAACGTGTAGACCGTTTCGGCCATCACAATTGGGTAGTAGCTCGCTTTTGACTTATCGAGCCATACATAGACGACAGGGTTGGTCTTATAATCTTTTTGGAATGCGAGCCGAGCATTGCCATATGTGCCTTGTTTAGCGCTGACCAGCAAGCGCATCAGCTTTCGTGTTTTTTCGGCAAAATCGGACTTCTTTAGTCGAGTCGGTGTTGGCACGAGGACGTAGCGGGCCGGTTCTACACGGGACCACTTTTGGTAGCTGTATCTCACGGTTTGCATCATTGTTTCGGCTTCTGCCGTCTGGATGTCAGCCATCCCGACGACGCTGATCAAACTAAAAAATATACAAATGACTCCGATGCGACTCATTTATCGGTCTCCAAATCGGTTGTTTTAAGGCACCCGCTCGATCTAACCCAAGATCGAAGCATACGAGAGACGTACAGGGTAACAGCAGCTGCCTCGTGGACAAAATTGGTCGTCAATCTATTAGAAAAATGCTGACCATGTGAAGTGCAACCGGTTTCACCCTAATGACCATTCCCGAGCATCGAGCATTGGCAAAGTAGAGGTTTACAGACCACAGGTTGCCAAGTGCGCTTTTGCTGATTACTCTTGTGCAAGAGTCGGGGGGAAGTCATTCGAGTGACGTGGCATGTGGCGGATAAGAATAATCCAACGTGATCTCGTTTCTGCGTGGATCGGCCTGTTAGGTCTGGGTCATCGGACGACGTCGACGCATAGCGAATGCCACATACGATTTGTAAGTGGCGTATCTCTATATTTAGAGCCTGCAGAGTCCCTGAGTGTCGGGCAGTCCACTGGAGTACCAGAACCTTGAGTAGTAATTATCGACTTTCGGGTTATCAAAGACGCATCGCGCGGACGGTTGTTGATGCAATGGTGCCAAGATGGAGAGACTTTGAGCGCGAACTCACGCCCGATGTACTGGACGGTGTTGAGAACATGATACGGAATTATCCACCGTTCGTGCGTTTCGGAATTAAACTGATGCTGTTTTTCGTTGAGTTCGGCGGTCCGCTCACTCTCACGGGTGTCATCCCCCTGTCCTTCTTAAATCGCCGTAAAGTCACGCTCAGACTGGAACGATTGTCCAACCATCGCTTTGCTACCGTTCGTAATATCCCAAAGTTTCTTAAGATTTTGGTCTGTTTCAATGCCTATAGCCGTCAAGATGTCGAAATCTATCTAGGTGCTGACCGGCGGGTTTGGAGAAAACAACGGGTCGATTTCCGTAATCAACTCGTACAGTTGGATGGTATTCATGAGACACCGTCGACACCCCATCCCTTGGGGGCCTATGGGACGGTGTCAAAAGACCAATATCTCGACCCCGATTGGCGGCTATCCGATAGCCAAACCGGACGAGGTGTTGACCCGTGATTATTCAACCTCATAACACACAGGGAGACCTCACCTTGGCCGCAGATGTGGTTGTCGTCGGCAGCGGCGCGGGCGGATCCACCGTCGCAGCCACTCTCGCCGAGGCCGGCTTAGACGTCCTCGTGTTGGAAGAGGGGGGCTATTTTAAGACTCAAGATTATGGGGCTGACATTCCTGCGATGATGGGTCGCATCATGCGCGGTGGCGGGTCCACAGTCTTGATGGGGCGCAGCCCCGTTCCGTATTTAGAGGGTAAATGCGTTGGGGGCTCCACTGTCATCAATGGTGGTATGTGTTGGCGAACGCCCGATAAAATTTTACACGAGTGGGAGAGTGAGCGCGGCTTGACTGAGTTGTCCTCTAGGCGGTTGGAGCCATACTTTGATTCTGTAGAAGAGACCATAAATGCCCGTCATCAGGACCCCGGCAGTGAGGGCCGATGTAACGATGTCTTCAAATCCGGTGCGGATAAATTGGGCTGGAGGTTGTCTCTCAACAAGCGGAATCAAATTCATTGCGTTGGATCTAACGACTGTGTGACTGGATGTCCAAGCGGGGCGAAGCAGAGTACGCTTTATTCTTGGCTACCTAAGTTTTTTAAGGCGGGTGGTCGTCTGTACACCCGCATGAAGGTCAAAACGATACAAACCAAAAATGGACGTGCTGTTGGCGTCTCAGGAAAACTTGATGACCCCTATGAGCCCCGACGATTTACCGTGTCGGCACGAGCAGTGGTTTTATCCTGCGGGGCGGTCCAGACCCCTCTTCTGCTACAGAGAAATAAACTGTGTAAGCCATGCGGTCATGTTGGCAAGCATTTCACGATACATCCCAATGTGAAAATGGCCGCTCTTTTTGATGATCCAATTGAGAGCATGCGTGGCACGCATCAAGCCTGGCAATGCACGGAGTTCGTCGATGAAGGTATTCTGTTGGCCCCAGGTGCAATCCCAACTGCATTCATGAGTGCCATCTTTCCAACGTTTGGGCAAACCCTCGCGGACCAGATGGTCAATGCTAAACACATTGCCACAGGTGGCGTCTTAGTTGACGATCATGCCGAAGGACAAATCAAAACATTACCCTTTGGCTTGCCTTATGTTCGGTACGATGTCACCGATGTTGATCAAGAAAAATTCATCAAAGCTGCGAGCTTGTTGGCCACGCTTTATTTCGAAGCAGGCGCACGTGAAGTCTATACAGCATTTCACCACTGGCCCGTCTTGAAGACGCCAGATGACATTAAAAAAATGCAGGCGGCCGCCCCGACAGTAGAAAGCACAGAATATTTCACTGCACATATTATGGGCACATGCCGGATGAGTGCGAGAGCAACCGATGGGGTCATTGACACCAACGGTGAAAGCTGGGACGTGCCTGGCTTATATATTGCTGATGCGAGCGTCCTGCCAGGCACCGTTGGTGTCAACCCTCAGGTGACTATCATGGCGCTCTCTTTATTGATTGCCCACCGTCTCTCCAATGCGTTGCTTAAAGGCTAATCGGGACAGCGTCAAAGCAAATGCGCTTCGCCGTCATAACCCTGACGCTTCGGCGTCTCTAATAGGCTCCTTTACCAAGAATATAAGTTGGCACGACATGTGCAAAACCTGATTACGGACGCTTCTAAGTAGAGCCAAGGTCGGCGCTGCCATGACGCGATTGACGTAAGCCGCTAATGCGGTGACGGGAGTTAGACATGTCGAGCGGAATTTATGTGGCGATGAGTGGTGCGAGGAATCAATCGCAACGCTTAGACACGCTCTCGAATGATCTCGCAAATGCAAATACGCCTGGGTTTAAATCCCAGGAGACGATTTATCGTCAGATCCACAATGATGCAACCGCTTTGGGAAACCCCAATCAAGCCATGGGTTTAAACCACCCCGTCCGGTTCTTGCCGGAAGATAGGCTGCCCAGCGTCATGGATGCCCGCTATACAAAGTTTAAGCAAGGCCCCGTCAAGCCGACGGGAAATCAACTCGACCTGGCCATGGCCAATGATGGCTTCTTTAAAATCCAGGGCACTAACGAAACTCTATTCACCCGCAATGGCACGTTTACTCTCGATAAAACAGGAACGGTTGTCGACCAATTAGGCCGCCCTGTTCTCGACGATGCTGACAAGCCGATCCAGCTTCCCAATGCGGCGGGCAAGGTGGAAATTGGTCGTGATGGAACCGTAGGCGTAGATGGCGAGAGAATCGCGATGCTCGGTCTGTCAAAATTTAAAGTCGATGACCTCCAGAAACTGGAGAGAGCAGGCAATAGCGCTTATCGAATCCCTGATGGACAGTTTCAACCTGAAGCCGTTGAAAACGCGGATATAAAGCAGGGCTTCCTCGAGATGGCCAACGTCAACCCCGTCCATACGATGGCGATGTTAATCAAGACAAACCGAATGTTTGAATTCAATACGCGCGCACTGCAGGCCTACAAAGCCATGGACGAACAATGTGCCCGCGAAGTTGGCCGTATTTAGGCAAGGAGGCTTTCAATGATTCGCTCATTACATTCAGCAGCAACTGGCATGACGGCCCAGCAGAATTACATCGACGTTACGTCGAATAACCTGGCGAACGTCAACACCGCTGGATACAAGAAATCCCGGATAAATTTCCAGGACCTTATTTACCAGACGGACGTGGCGCCAGGGTCTGCGACTACCCAACAAACAGAAGCCCCATCTGGTATCCAGGTTGGTATCGGTGTTCGGACCGCCAGTACTCAGAAAGAGTTTGCGCTCGGTTCCTTGAAAGCGACCAGTAATCTGACTGATGTCGCCATTAATGGCGATGGTTTTTTCCAAATCCAGCTACCTAACGGAACCATAGGCTACACCCGTGACGGCGCATTTCACGTCGATAAAAATGGTAATCTCGTGACGCCGGAAGGCTATCGCCTTGAGCCAAATATCGTCGTGCCCAATGAAGCAATCGCGATTCATATTGGTGGCGACGGTTCCGTGACTGCTACGCTTTCTGCCCAATCCGATGGCGTTCAACTCGGTCAGGTACAAACGGCAAGTTTCGTAAACCCGGCTGGCCTATTAAGCATTGGCGGTAACTTGTCACAAGAGACAAACGCCAGTGGACCTGCCGTTATCGGCACGCCTGGCGAAAACGGTTTCGGGCAGTTGCAGGCAGGCTTTCTCGAGCTGTCCAATGTAACGGTCGTTGAGGAAATGATTAATCTCATCAGTGCTCAACGTGCATTTGAATTCAACAGTAAAGCTGTCCAAGCATCTGACCAGATGCTGCGTGAACTCGGACAGTTGAGGTAATCATGCGTCACCTAACCATGTTTCTAATCTTGACTGGGTTTTCATCTGCATTTGCGGGTGGTCGAGTTCAATTAAACGAACAAACGACTGTTGAATCATCGAGGATTATTCTCGGTGATATCGCATCCATCAGCGGACTCGATAAAAAACGGCGAGCTCGCTTAAGCCGTATGTACATCGGCAAGGCCCCCGAAATTGGTCAAGCCAAATACATGCCGCTGAGTTTCATCGAGCGACGTATCGTGGAGCACATTGGAAGTGGTTTAAAAATAGACGGACCATCTCGAGTTGAAATTCGAAGAAAAGGAACAACGCTGCGCGGTACGTGGCTTGCCCAGAGACTTCGGGCGGCAATCGAAAAGCGGCTGCCTTATTCGAGTGAAAAGGTGGCAGAGATCGCCATACCTAGAATTCCAGACTGTCGTGTCCCGGAAGGGTCTCAAGTCAAGGTTACGTTCCAGCCCAATGAGACCTTCGAAGGCCATGCAGTCGTTGGCTTGGCTGTATACGATGATAGCAAGAAAGTCGTCAGCCGTCGGATCAATGTCAAGATAGACTTGTTCACCAGCGTGGTCGGTGTTTCCACCAATTTAAGACGCGGTCAAACATTGTCCAGCAACAGTCTGGTCAGTTTAAGAAAACCTGCAAGCCAAGTACCCAGTGATGCGGTCACGAGGCCTGAGCTGGTTGTTGGAGCTGCCGTTCGCAGACGGATTCAGACAGGCGATGTGTTGAGGCACAGTTGGATTAAAATCCCACCAGTTATCTCTCGCGGTGACCGTGTTCGAGTCATTGCCAAGCGAGGAAAGATTCAATTAAGCACCTTCGGCAAAGCGCTGAATGATGCCACTCAATCCGCTTTTGTTCGCGTCAAGAATCTCGAGAGCAAAAAGATCATTACCGGACGAGCCGAACGGCCCGGTGTTGTGGTGATGGAGTTCTAATATGAAGAGTTTATTCGCACCATTAGTACTCGTTGTTTCTGCCTTGGTTCTGAGTGGTTGTGTCACTCACATCCAGCCCTATAAGCCAAAAAGACGAGCGTATAATCTTCCGGTACCTCATGCTGCTTACGATGGTGCCAAAGCGACGGGGTCTCTCTTCGACCCAAGCGGTCCAGGTGTGAGGTTGACAACCGACGCTCGTGCTCAGGCTGTCAACGACCTCGTTGTCGTCGTTATAGATGAAAATGCGACCGCTCAGCGAGATATGAATTCTGAGAGCAGCAAGCAGAGCGAATCCATTGCTAATCTTGAGCGTTTCCTCGGCCTGATTTCCAAATTACAGCGGGAATATAAAGATTTCGACGGCGCGAATGCTTTACAGCTGACCAACACAAGTTCTTTTAAAGGACAGGGACGGACCAGTCGCAGTGACCGCTTACAGGCGACCGTACCGGCGATGGTTCGTCAGCTATTACCCAACGGTAATCTCTTTGTTGAGGGTCACCGTGTGGTCTTAGTCAATCGTGAGGAACACCACTTCTACATAAGCGGAGTTATTCGGCCGGAAGACATTGATGGTAACGGGCAGGTCCGTTCGAGTCGCATGGCTGATGCTCAGATCGAATTCACCGGTCGAGGCGACATGACGGCGGGTTCAACCAAGGGCTGGTTCTCACGCATGCTCGATTACATCTGGCCATTCTAAGGAGCTGAGACATGAAGTGCTTTAAACAAATCTGCATCAGCTTTTTGGCGATACTCTGCTGCCTACCGAGCGGCCATGCAGAACGAATCAAAGACCTGGCTAGCGTTCGTGGCGTTCGCTCCAATCAATTGATTGGATATGGTATCGTGATCGGCCTGAACGGGACCGGTGATACAGACAAGACAACCTTCACCACTCAATCAGTGGTTGCAATGTTGGCGCGTAACAATGTCCGAGTGGATATTGCAGGACTTAAATTACGCAACGTCGCGGCTGTCATGGTGACGTCGAAATTACCCCCCTTTTCACGGATCGGTAATACCCTAGATGTCACCGTGTCCAGTCTAGGTGATGCCCAGTCCTTAAGCGGAGGTACACTGGTTGTCGCCCCATTAAGAGGTCACGATGGCAAGATTTATGCAATGGCGCAAGGGCCGCTTTCCGTTGGAGGTTACAGTACAGGCGATGGAGCCAATGGTGAGGTCAAAAACCACCCGACAGTCGCCCGTATTTCGAACGGTGCAATCGTTGAACGTGAGATTGCCGTTGAACTCAATCGGAAACAATTGGTCACGCTTCAGTTACGCCAGGCAGACTTTACGACCGCAGCCCGACTGGCGAAAGTCGTGGATAACAACCTAGGTGGTCAGTTCGCGATGGCACGTGACAGCGGGACCATCGAAATTCAGGTCCCTAAACACTATCGAGAAAAGCTTGTGGAATTCATGGCATTACTCGAGCGATTAGAAGTGACCCCTGATTCTCAAGCACGCGTAGTTGTCAATGAGCGAACAGGAACTATCATTATGGGTCAGGACGTACGCATCGCCCCGGTTGCTGTCGCTCATGGCAATATCACTGTCAGTATTCAAACAACTAACGAAGCCGTCCCCGCCGCTCCATTGACACCAGGCGAGGGCCAGAATCAGCAAAATCAACAAGTGTCTGTGGCCGAGGAGAAAAGAAGCCTGGTCCAAGTCAAAGGTGCGAATTTGTCCGATGTCGTTGAAGGACTAAACCGTCTAGGGACGACGCCAAGGGATCTGATTACCATCTTGCAGGCCATCAAAAAAGCGGGTGCTTTGCGTGCCGATGTTGAGGTGATGTGATGTCGGGCAAGATGGGACACGTGTCGCCTATGCTTCAGCGACCGCAAGGCATGATGACGAACGCCGATTTAAATAAGCTTAAATCGAGTGATGATGGGAGCTCCGAAGCGATCTTCGAAGCGGCCAAACAATTTGAGTCGATTTTTCTTCATCAAGTCTTCAAATCTATGAGGGCGACGCTGCCGAAAGAGGGACTGATGAATGGCGGTTTTGGTGAAGAGGTCTTCACGGACATGCTGGATCAACAGTACGCAGACATGGCCGCTGGGAGCAGCTCCTTGGGATTGGCTGAGAATATCGCACGCCAGCTGGGTGCAGGTGAGAGAACAGATTCATTTAAGCTCAATCAAAGCCAAGGAATAAGACGTTTAGGGGCTCAAAAAGCCTATCAAAATCAGTCGGCCGTAAATCCATGGGCGAAACCGGTTGACGGTGAAATGTCTAGCGATTTCGGTCCCGTGCGCAACCTGCGTGGAACGGGTCAGGATTTTCGTAGAGGAGTCACTTTTAAGGTCGAAGATGGCCAGTCAATTCGTGCGGCGAACAGCGGAAGAGTTAAGTTTGCTGGGCCGATGAATACTCTCGGGAATGCTGTTGTGATTGAACACAGCAATGGTGCCGAGAGCGTCTATGGACATATGAATCAACTGAAAGTTGCAGTTGGCGACACAGTGAACAAAGGGAGCGAGATTGGTGCTGCTGAGCACAACGAAAGTCAGCCATCGCCCGGACTCTATTTTGAAGTTAGGCAGAATGGTCGGGCGATCGATCCCGGCACTTTATTTAGAGAGAAGTTGTAATCCACAATAGTGGATTTTTATCCGCCGTATAAAAAGATGCGGCTTAACCAAAAACCTGCGAGACTACCGATGATATGGGGACATAACGAAAATCGAAAAAATAGTACTTTTTCGGTTCAAGTTTTGTTTAAAACGTCCGATGTAATAGATGCATCCCCCGTTTTTTTGGGTAGGGGGTAAGCGAGGACAATCATGGGTGTACGAATAAATCGTCCTGTCTTGCAGGGAAATGTCGGTCGGTCGGCTAATCGTCCGGCGGTGAAGAAAAAGGACAGTGCTGAAGCGAAAGCGGGTGGTTCTGATAGCGTTGATTTAAGCGCTAAAGACAGTGCCATCTCGGTCGCTCGCAGCGCAAGTCGATCTGTCAGTGAGGTCGACGAAGCAAAGGTTGCTGAGATTAAGGCAAAGCTGGAAAGTGGTGAATATCAGGCGGACTTAAAAGTCGTTGCTGAAAAAATCATCACAGAAGCTGTCGCCTTCTCGGGTAAGAAGTAAACCTCCTTTTTTTCTCCGTCAGTGAAAAGCCAACGTCCGCCAAGCCGCGCCGCTGAGTCTCTCCAAAAGAGTCGGTGGCGCCCCTGGAGACGGACACGTGAAGATATTTCACGACGAAAACTTCAAGGCTCTGCACAGTCATTTGGACAGAGAGATCGACTGCTTATCGCAGCTGTTTGACCTGTTGGGCGATGAGGCGGCAACGCTTCGATCCCTCGACTTGACTGAATTGGGCCGTATTTCGCCGGCGAAAGAAAAACTCGTCGCTCAGCACCAGCAGTTGGCCCGTCAACGCATTGAGATGCTGACCACTATGTCTGTCGACGGCCACGTCCCCACCTTCTCTCAATTGTTAGCCACTCACGATCTCGATCTCGAGCATCCCTTAGTCGAGCAGATCTTTCGGGTACGAAAGCTCGCAGAAGATGTCATGCTCGCAAATCAGCGCAACTTCACCTTTGCTCAAAGTGGCAATGGTTTGGTGGGTAATCTCATCAAAATAATCACCAGCATTCGAAGCCCCCAAGCAAAGACATATGGGCGCAACGGACATATACGTGCCAACCTACTCGACTCGATCCCTCGTGGAGGTCAACCATGCTCGGTCTGAAAAATACACTCCGTAACGCCGCGTCTGGCATGAATACCAGCCAGGCTGGTTTAGCCACAGTTGGTCATAATTTGGCCAATGCGGATACAGATGGATACAGCCGTCAGCAAGTCCACATCGGTAATCGTGGTCCATTGAGAATCATCTCTGGATCCCAACAGATAAGCCAGGCAGGACAAGGTGCGACGGTTCAGAACATTCAACGCGCCCACAGTACATTTCTGGAGCGACAACTTCTAAGAGACCGTATGGAGCGTGGATTCTTTCAAGAGCAAAGCCAGGGGCTTAAGTTATTTGAGCGGTTATTCGATGATCAAGCATCTAATACCATTGGGCCCGCCGTCGATGAGTTTTTCAATGCTGCCCGAGATTTAAGCCAAGAGCCCCATCGTTTTGGCAATCGGCAGATGTTCATGCTCTCCGCCGATAATATTGCTCGTTCCTTCAACGAATTTGCACAGCAGGCTCACTCGGTCCGGGAGGATGCCGACCGAACGGTTCAGGCAAATGTCGAGCGCATCAATGAACTGGCTGAAATCATCACCGCGACTAATGCCCGAATCGGCACGATTGAAGCGGTCGGTATAACGGCAAACGATTTTCGTGACCAGCGGGACATCGCCATCAAAGAAATTGCCGAACTGGCTGATGTGCGCGTTCTGATTCATAGAGATGGCGGCGCTCAGATCGACTTAGCCAATGGGTTCAGCCTGGTTCAAGGCAGTAACCGAGCAGTCCTCAGTACGATACCCGACCCGGCAAACGCTGGCCTACTGGCCATCGAGCATACATCGTTGAGCGGAGTTACGACTGAAATCACCAATTCCATTCAGACTGGTGAGATCGGCGGTCTACTTAACTTGCGCGATACAGTGATCCCAACGCACATGGGCGAGATGGATCAGCTGGCCTTTACCTTTGTAGCCGAAGTGAATGCAATTCATCAGGCGGGTGTCGGACTCGATGGTCTTGGTGGTCGAGACCTATTTGATCCCATCGGGGCGGTGGCTGGAGCGAGCTTATCCATCAGTGTTAATCAAGCCATCGAAGCTGACCCAGGACTGATTGCTGCGGCGATTGATCCGGCAGCACTCCCAGGTGATAATCGAAATTTACTTGCACTCGCAGATCTTCAGACTGCGCCCCATGCAGTGCTCACCAATGTGACCTTTAATCATTTCTACAGTGAAATTATTAGGTCTGTGGGTGCTGGCGTAAATCGAAGCGAGCAGCTCTCTGAGTTCCACCAAACTCGATTTGAACAATCTGACTCCCTGAGAGAGTCGATTGAGGGTGTCAGTATTGACGATGAAATGGTCGATTTGAGTCGATTTCAAAAACACTTTGAGGCCAGTGCACGGGTGATGGACACCGTCAATCGACTGATGGATGAACTCATGCAATTGGTACGTTAGTGGAGGCACCAAGATGAGAGTGACTGAAAAACAAAGATTCGTGCTGTCTCAGCTCCGTATTGGAAAACAGCGTGTTCGCCAAATCAAGCTGACGGAGCAGTTGTCGAGTGGGATTCGTGTCAACCGTCCGTCGGACGACTCGATCGCAGCAAAAAAAGTGTCTGTCCTTCAAACCGAGTACAGTCGAATAGAGCAATATCAGAAAAATGTTGAGGCGGCTCACCGTTTGTTGACTGTTGCCGACCATACAGTTGGTGAGTCATCAAATACTCTTTTTCGACTCAAAGAAATCGCCATTCGTGGTTTAAATTCGTCGATGACACCCAGCGATCGCAACAACCTGGCCGAAGAAATAGCAACGCTTAGGGATCATATGATGACCCTCGCAAACACCAGAACCGAAAATCGATATATATTCGGTGGGTATGCTATGTCGACTCCCCCGTATGATAATGCGTTTAACTTTGTCGGTGATACCAATACAACCAGCATTGCAGTCGGAGATTCATCCTTAGTGAAGGCCACGATTCCCGGTGGCAGTGCATTTGGTGATGGAACTGCTGCTACGGTTGATGTCTTCGACAACATTAATCAGCTTGAAACGGCCGTTCGATTGGGAATCGAAGTCGACATGCAAAATGAATTGGAGCGCCTCGAGGAATCCATTGAGCAGGGCATAGAAGCCCGTCGGTTCATTGGTCTACAATTGTCCCGTGTTGAGGCATCAAAAACCATTCTTGCTTACAAGGACACTGAATTGAGAGCTGGTATGGCTCAGCTCAAAGATGTCGACTTTACATCGGCGGTCAGTCAACTGAAAGTTGTGGAAAACGCATTACAAGCTACAATCGCAACCAGTAGTCGCTTGATGAAGGGAACATCCCTGCTAGACTATCTCTAGAAATTTAATCGCGCTTTCTGAGACGCCTGATTTTCACGGCGCTTAGAGATGACGCCAGGAGGCGGGCAGTCGGTGTTTTTTACTGACGTTGATTGCTCAGAAGACCAGGAGGTTTAAGTGCTTACGCTCACCAGAAAAGTCGGTGAATCTGTTTGTATCGGCGATGACATCAAAGTTGTTGTCAAAGAAGTGAAAGGAAAGCAGGTTCGACTCGGAATTATTGCGCCACGAGAGGTGTATGTATGCCGGGAGGAACTCTATGAGAGGATCCATCGTGCCAACGTCGGTGCGGCCGATACCAACGTCAATATTCTCGACTCCATCAGCGGGCTGTTTTCTAACACAAAGGCGCCGAAGGGAGGTGAGTCTGATGAAGATTGAGACCTCAAGATTCGGCACCATAGAGGTGTCACCCGACCAAGTATTCACTTTTCCTATGGGATTACTGGGATTTGCTAAGTATAAGGAATTCGTCGTTATAGACCATACTGAAGATAGCCCATTTAAGTGGCTTCAAAGTGTTGAAGAGGGCTCTCTCGCATTTATCATCACGGATCCCCTATTTTTCTGCCCGAATTACCAAATCAAGGTGAGGCGGAGCGAACTGTCGATGCTCAAGACCATCGGGGAAGATGATTTGGTGGTATCAGTGATCATGACGATTCCTGAAAACCCCCAAGACATGACAGCAAATCTGCTTGCTCCGTTAATCTTTAACATGGGAAATCGAACCGGTATGCAGCATGTGCTTACCAACTCGAGTTACTCTGTAAAGTTCTCCGTGCTCAAAGAAAAACCGGCAAACCCGCTTCCTGTTCTTGCAGATGGAAAGAGGCCTAAGGCCATTTCCCTGAGTTGATTATGGACTCATCGGAGACAAATTCTCGGACTCCGCGTGCGAGTGGTGTCCTGCCGGGGACGGAGCAGCTCATCGACGGATGGCCCGCGGCGGAGCCATTTTTTCGTGGAATTGACCGTGCGGTCGATGCGCTGTCAGAAAATCAAACCCGCGGGATCGCACAACTGGGGCGACGAATTGGCCGATTTATTCGGTTCAATAGAACCCGTCTTGCCCGTTTGTTTGAGTCTTTGGACGATCGAGCGCGCACAGCTTTTGCGCTGGTTCCATACCTCCTGCATGTCAATGAAGCTGATCTTCCAGGCTATGTCCCATCGGGTCGACTCACATCACATGGGGTGAGTCAATTTGAGTTTAATGAAACAATTCAAGGCGCTTTGATGGCCGTCACCCGGCGAAATGCGGTTCGCTCTCCAGCAACCGAGTTTCGCCCGATCATCCGAAGCATATTTGCCGTAACCGACATTGGCACGCTCGCGCAGAGGCCGGGTGATCCTGTGACCCTCTTTCTGGTCGCGGATCTGAGAGCTATGGGCGAACCGCTGAGGCGGCAGTTGACCCGGAAATTGGAGGAAATTATAGCGTGGAGTACGCAGCAAGGTCTCAATTTAGGTTTTGAACTGATCGATCCCGCGTGGTCGAAAGAAGGAGACTTCGGGAACCTACGTGGGGAAAGAGCCATCGGCATGCTCTTGCTCGAACGATTTTATCGGAATGCCATATACTTGGCGGGCGAAATCCCGGTTTTCTGGTGTACCACGCCCGGAAGCGATGCCGAGAAACATGAGAAAACAGCGCGCCTGGCCGCACGGATGGACTTCGATGAGGCGATTTCATTCGTCGATCTTGGGTTCGTTGAGCTGCCTAAAGTCCGAGTTCGTCGTAGAGCGATGCTTGGTGTCCTAAATCATCATCCTGTCTCACCACTTTGCACCATTCTAGAACTCGTTCTATTGCTTAACGGCGCCAATGCCTCCTCGCTGCTTTGTGACCATATGAAGAGTCGGATCTTTAAGGGGTCGGAGGCGGTTTATTTCATCGACCCTTATATTCTTTTATTCGATGCGGCCTCCGTTGCATTGGGCCATCATGGGGGATGGCCGAGACTGGATTTGTTGAGACGACTTTTCATACTTAAGTCCGCTCTTGTTAGCCAACGTTCGACCCGCGGCCGCAGAGCCTTCATCAAGAAACTTCGTGAGATGTCCGGCTACATCGTCAGATGGGGCTGGCAGCGAGATGTCCTGCAGGATGCTGAACGTTTCCAACGAAACAACCGTTCGGATTCAGACGTCCTCGATAAGTTGTTCCGAGAGCAAATTCTCGGCATGTATCGAGAATTGGCAGAGCTTGCCGGTAGTACTCCGGGCCGCTTTGACGACGAAGAGGTCGCACTTCTCGGCCGTCGGCTTGTTGCTTGTTTTGGACGTAAGGGCGGACAGGTTCCGCCTCGATACACCTACCTTTTACACGAAAACCCAATGGTCGAGACGTTTTTTGTCTTTGATGACACAAATCCGGAAGCGAAACGTCGATGGGCTGTCCACAAAGAATTAGCGGGTCGAAGACCGGTCGAGGGCGCAGAGCCAATCTTTGCGGCGGATTCCTTGTCAGCCGTTTTGACTTGGGCCGCCGTGAATATTGTTACGCGAAGTCGAACCGAAATAAAGATGGTGAGCTCAGACTCATTGGTTGGCACAGCCCTTCTAAAAGACGCTTTAAAGGAAGTTGAGACAGCGATCAAAGTTGTTGACCCACTCACCCTGCCGTCGATGCGTTTTTCTAAGCCTCGCCGAATAGAACGAGCAATCTTACTGGCAAACTTTGAGCAGAAACGAACCGATGAGCAACAGATGGAGAGAGACCGCCGCCAATATCTGCCAAGCAATTGGGATATACTCAACTATGGTCGAGACCGAAATAGTCGGGTGCGCGACGTGTCTGTCATTACCCGCGATAGCTGGGATCAAGTGCAATGTCGTAGATCAAGGGGCAGGGATGCAGTACGTCTTGCCATGACGTATGTTTTTCATGATCGAACACCTGAGTCCCTCCAAGATGCGCCCCTGACAGTTTTGGTCCCTGATGGCCGGACTCAGCGTGCTGTTCACGACAGGCTTCAGCAACTCATTAACTCTGTTGAGGACGTCGCATCCACACCCATGAAAGCCAGTAGTTTTCGTGCATTTGCGTACGAAGTGGGTGGACGCTTTCAAGTCGTTCGGCGAGACAGTGAACGCATTCGCCTTTTTAACACCCGTTCTTTGGATGGAGTCGTGCGACTCTTGAGTCCATCGGGCCTGGGTAATGCGGGGGTCATCTATGATGGCTTGTCGCCAGCTCTATCGGATCTACGTGCGATTACCAAGCGTATGGAAACAGATTCATCCCTTCAGTTTGCGCTGGGTTGGCGGACATCACAGGGCGTCGCGGAGCTTACTTTACTCGATCAAACAGGCCGAATTTATCGTCGAAAAGTAAAGACTAAGCAGCTTGATGAGGCTCTCGTTAGGATCGCGCGCCGTATCATTCATAGTGTCAGACATCGCGTTCGAGACATGCGGACGCTTAGGCGTGTTGTTCGGGTATTTGAGCTGCGAGATGGTGAGACCCAGGGAGGTCAATCTCACCTCTACGAAGATACCGTTCGCATTCTGCGCTTGCTTGGAGAGCCCAGACCGTCTCATCCTGAAATATTTTTGCGAGGTGATTTTGTTGATGGACGTGACGGGATCTTTTTCGAATATGACGAGCAGACTTTTGATCCCCGCGAGCAGGGGCGACTCTTTGTCGTGAATTTGGTGAAGCAATTGTTGGCTGATAAAGCAAAGTACAGCCAGGTGAATTTATTTATCGAGGCGTCAACGGTATCCTTTCCCGACAGCGATAACTCGCGTCACATAACCAGTGTCGTGCGTCAGCTCAGACTTATCGATCTATACGAACGCCTTTTGGCACGCGCTCTTTTATCACTCAGAGGTCGACCCAGTACGCCATTGAGTAGCGGTGCAAGTTACAGGAATTCAGAATGAAGATGGTCGCCTTTTTTCTGCTTTTGGCCTCCACTTTGAGCGTTGCGGCAGCCTCCGCAAAGACGGAGCTTGACCCGTTGATGGTTGTGGGCGTTTATCGACCTCTTGAATTGGATGGGCGGCGTGTCCACACCCCGCGAATCATTTATCTGAAGGGGGTCGAAGGTAGAGAACCACCTTCGGTTGGGGATGTTTTAGGGATTTTCAGGATGAGTGGTCAGCAAGCTCAATTTGGTTCGTTATATTTCCAGGAGCCGACTTTTAATCCCTTTGCCGACCTGAACTCTGAACGTCCTTTGATGACTCAGCGGCCAGCTCCGATCTCACGAAGTCAAATTAGGCGCGGCGCACGTTTCAGACTTAAACCGGCAGCCCGATTGCACGACACGGACCTTGGGCGGCCAGCGGCTTTTTCATCCACTCGAGCAGCATCACCGACCCGTCGGCTTAATGAGGCGCCACAGATGTCGCAAACGGGGCTATTCTCGGGCGTAGACAGCTCTATGGTTAGAGTCGGGGCTGTTCGCGTGACCAACATCCGAGGTGAAACCATTATAGGTGAGATCGTAGAAGACGGGCTGTCTAAGAGCGAGACAGATGAAAACCGCGAAGAGTTGAGAACGCTCGCCATCATGGTCGGAGATGTCGCAAAGATTGAGACAGGTCAGGTTGCATCCAAGTCGGTGGTCAAGATTCTAAAGCCGATTAATCGCAAGCAGCTCAACCGTGAGAGGGACCGACTGGCGCGCGATTTAAAACGCAAATCTCGGAAGCCAAAGCCCTACAGGCGCGCGGTCATGAAATGGGACCTTTAGGGAAAAGAAATGGACAAAAAACGGTCGCCTAAGTAAGACGAACACGAGGGTCGATCAGTCGCCTGATAATGGCGCTGGATCATGATTCCGGTTTTTTCGTTATTTTTGATTAAAGTTCTCCTAGAAGAGGACGATGAATTTATAGGGGATGGGCGTAACGCCTGACGTCTGTTTGGTTTATTCCACTAGACATCCTGCTTTATTTGGTTTCGAGGGAGAGCAAATGTACGCGAAAAACGGCTATGGACAGAGCAGCTTTCAGCGCTATCGGGCTGTCAAGATACAGACGGCATCGCCCGCTCAAATCATGCTTATGCTCTATGATGGCGCAATTCGTTTTGCTCTTATCGCCAAGAAAAAAATTGATGAAAAAGACTATGCCGGGAAGGGGACTTACATCGGAAAAGTGCAGGCTATTGTCAGCGAGCTGATGAGCAGTCTAGACTTCTCAATGGCCCCCGAATTGTGTGAACGACTCGAGCAGCTCTATCTCTATATGCTCGAGCGTCTCACGGAAGCAAACCTGGAGCTGAAGACCGAACCACTTGACGAAGTGGTCAAATTATTGAAAACCTTGCGTGAGGGCTGGAATGAAGCTTTGACAAGTCTGCCGAGCGACCCGACTAAGAATCGTGCTCCGACAGGCGGTTCTCGTGCAAGTATTCAACGGCCGCCCTCTGGAGGGTCAGGCAAGAGTTGAGCAACGCTCAGATACAAAAGCTACATATGCTCGGCGACGAATGTCGACGCCTATTGAAAGAAGTCCGCTCGGGAACACCGGCGGACTTTTTGCGTTTCAGTGATGAATTCGACGAGATCCTTGCCAGCTTACCTGAGCCGAAAGATCTAGAGAGTCTACCGCCTGGCGAGCAGCAAGATATCAGGCGTGTATTGAAGGATGTTGAACGGGTACGGAAGCAGCTGACCCTTGAGTTGACAAATATACGGTCAGATTTGGTCAGCAAACTCACTGAGATGAGTAAAGGGCAACAAGGTTTAGACGCCTACAGAAAAACACTCGGAATTGGCAAAGGTGGTACTCGAAGAGGCTCGGTCTGACGACGGCCTTAAAACCACCTCTCAGCCCTATTTTTTCCTCGTACTCGAACTAATCGCTTCCATTTGTTGGGTAATATAACTACCTAACGCATCTAATTTACCCATTGTGACTTCCATATTGGTGAATTGTCTTCGCAATCTCGATTCCTGCATCGACATCCGCCGCTGCTGCTTTACGATCTCGCTCTCAAGACTTTCGATACGGGTTGTAACACCATCTGATCGGCTTTTAAGAACGCCTCGGAAACCGATCAAACCATTAATAATTCCCGGGAACTTTTCAGCCAAACCATCGACGATTCGCACTTTGCCCATTTGACCAGACGTATCGTCTGGAATTGTCACTTCAACACCATCGACACTAAATCCAGCCCCACCTTTGAGGCGGTTGCCATCGACGACAGTTGCTGGAACACCGCCCAATAGGCCCTCGAGATCAGTGCCAAGTCCTTCGATCTCAGCATCTCCGAGTCGACTGGTGCCGGCGCCAGCAGCCACATTAGACTGTGCTGTGATCTTGTAGTCGTCCCCGTACTCGGTACTCCGAAAAGTTATAGCCCCCGCCGCATCTAAAAATGCTGTCATATCCAGAGAGCTTTCTTCGAACCGAGTATTGAACTTGGTGATCTGCTGTTCTGGTGTATCTCCCATGAGCAGCGCTACGTTAAACTCGAAGGGATTCCCATCGGTTTGAGCGCGGCGATTAAAGGTCATAGAAATCTCTTCGTCCGCACCAAGAACTTCTGCGGGCGCTGCGGCGGTCAACTCCGCTCGTGTACGTGCTTGAGTCACTTTGACGTCATACACACCTGGCTTCGTTACAGAGGTTCGTTTGGTAAATTTGAAATCCCCTGTCATGCGCTCACCGAAGCGGGTCAAAACCCGTTCGACGGCCGTCGGATCGTCTCGCATCAGGTTGCTCAGCTTCATTGGGTTGAAGCTAGCAATACCGGTTTTCTCATTCGAATCGATGCCCAGTTCCGATAATGTACTGACCTCCGAACTCCCAAGACCATCCATTCGGGTCGATATAATGCGCTTAATATCGCGGTCAACTTGTCTTGCAGCTGAGTCACCATTGAGAGGTGGTGCTAAGCCGCCCTTACCCGGGTCAAAGGCAAATTGAGACCTCAGAAAGCCAACGACGCCATTGTAGGCGCCGATGAAAGCCGTGAGTGTTTCTTCAACGCTACCGGAATCTTTTTCTACGGTAATATTAACGGTCTCATTTGGTGATGCCGAAGCCAGATCAAAGGTCAAACCTTCAAATACATCATTAATTACGTTTGAGTTCTTCCGAACTGTAATTCCATTCACTTCGATGATGGCATCTTGCGGCGTTCTCAGCTCGGGACTGAACACGTCGATGTTAAACGTATCACCTTCCCTCAAGATCCCGTTGT
>MDTC01017965.1_pt1 | contig 23628 bp, 24 predicted proteins | sample 811181 | NCBI WGS metagenome assembly MDTC01 (sample SAMN05326644, study PRJNA326480) | marine metagenome | isolation source: seawater | place: Pacific Ocean: North | collected 2011 | reverse complement strand
TTCCTAATTCATGCGCTGGTTTTAAATTTCTTGCGATATCTTCAATAAATATACTATATTGTGGCTCAATTTTGTATTTTTCAATAATCTTTTTATATGGCTCAATTGATGGCTTGGGTATAAAATTAGACTCAACTATATCAAATACTCCATCAAATAGCTTTTCAATACCAATTCTTTTTGTCACATTTGCCACATGAGCTTTTGATCCATTAGTAAATATAAATTTTTTACCATCTAATTTGCTAATTTGTTGCTCTAATGGTTTATCGGCTTTTAAAAAATCTAAATTTACGTCATGAACAAACTCCAAAAACTCGTCAGCATCAATTTTATGATTTTTGATCATTCCATTTAAAGTTGTGTTGTATTCATGAAAGTAGTTCTTTTGGATTTTCTTTGCTTCCTCGATAGTAACATTAAGTTTCTCTGATATAAATTTAGACATTTTTTTATCAACTTGATCAAATACTTTAGTATCACCTGAATAAAGCGTGTTATCTAAATCAAATATCCAATATTTTATCTTAGTTAATTCTTTCATTTTCTTATCAATGTTCCAGCACCTTGATCAGAAAATATTTCATTAAGTATTGAGTGAGGTTTCCTACCATCAAGTATAACCACACCTCTTACTCCATTTTCTACCGCATCTATACAATTTTGAATTTTAGGTATCATACCTCCTTGGACAATTTTTAATTTTATTAAATTTTCGATATCAAAAGGTTTTATTTCAGATATTAAATTTTTTCTATCATCATAAACTCCCTCAACATTTGTCATCAATAAAAGTCTTCTAGATTTTAGTTTTTTTGCAATTGCACTTGCGGCAGAATCACCGTTAATATTGAAAGTAAAATTATTTATGTCCAAGCCTAGTGGTGCAACTACAGGTATTTGATTCTTACCTATCATATTTTTAATAGTATTTATATCAATTTTATCTGGTATGCCTACAAAACCAAGTTCTTGTTTATCTGGAACAACACTGATTATATTATTTTTTTTTTGAATTAACTGAAACTGCTTTAGACCCTTTTTTGATCAACGAATTTACAATATCATTATTAAATTCAATTAATACATTTTCAACTATCTTTATTACTTTTTCATCAGTAACTCTTAACCCGTTCAAAAATTTCGTTTGAATTTGTTCTTTTTCTAATTCTTTTTCTATTCTTGGGCCACCACCGTGCACAACAACGACTGAAAGACCCAGCATATTTAGTATAAAGATATCCTCGATAAAGTTATTAAAGACTTTTCTATCAATTAGTACATTGCCACCATATTTAATAACGATTAATTCATTTTTATATTTTGAAACATATTTAGAAACATTTTTTAAATCAGGTGCTTCTTCTGGCCAGAATTTTTTGATATCTTCTGGAGATCTATTTTCCATCATTTAATTAGTTTTAATCTTAGTATTTTTCATAATTACCCACTGCTGGGCGATAGTTAAAATATTGTTTACTGTCCAATAAACTACTAAGCCAGATGGAAATGACGCTAAGATTATTGTTAGAAACAATGGAAAGAAAGCAAATATTTTAGCTTGTATAGGGTCTGTTGGGGCGGGGTTAATTTTTTGTTGCACCCACATTGACGCTCCCATTAAAATAGGCCATATACCTATAATTAAAAAGCCTGGTGGGTCCCATGGAATTAATCCAAAAGCATTAAAAAGAGAAGTTGGATCTTGAGCAGACAAGTCTTTAATCCAACCAAAAAATGGCTGGTGTCTCATTTCTAATGAAATAAATAACATTTTATAAATAGCAAAAAAGAATGGGATTTGTATTAATACTGGCAAACAGCCTGAGGCTGGATTCACTTTTTCTTTTTTGTATAATGCCATCATTTCTTGTTGAAGTTTCATTTTGTCATCTTTATGAACTTCCTTTAATCTTACCATTTCTGGTTGTAATGCTTTCATTTTTGCCATTGATCTAAAAGAATAATTTGCCAAAGGAAAAAATAATAATCTTATACCTATAGTGATTAAAACTATGGCAATTCCGAAATTACCAGAGAATTTAAATAAATAGTCAATTACAAAAAAAAGAGGTTTGGTAAAAAAATAAAACCAACCCCAATCAATTGTTAGGTCAAGTTTTTCTATATTTTGATTTGCAGCATATGCGTCAATAGTTTCAACTTCTTTTGCCGCAACAAATAGCCTAACTTCATTAGAGTTACTCTTGGATGAATTTATTGTTGTAGGATTATTTAAGATATAATTTGCTTTGAATGCTTCCTTATATAAAAAAGTAGATTTAAAATTTTCTCCTTGTTTTGGAACTATAGCTGTCATCCAATATTTATCGGTTATTCCTAACCAACCCTTGTTTGCTTCTCTTACAATTTTTTTGTCTTCTATATCGTCATAATCGTCCTCTTTAAGTTCGTCATCAAATACACCAATGAATCCTTCGTGAGATATATAAAAATTTTGAATATCATCAGGAACTTTATTTCTGGTTATTTGAGCGTAAGGATATAAATCTATTGAATTCTTGGTGTTGTTTTGCACCACTTGAGATATCTTAAATAAATAATTATCATCTAAAGATATTATTTTTTTGAAAACAATTCCTTCTTTATTATCCCATTCTAGAGTTATAGAATTATTTTGATCAAGATTATTATTTCCTACATTAGTCCATAAAGAGTTTGAAGAAGGTACTTTTATCTTATTTCCAATGCTGCTCCAGCCTGTTTCTACAAAAAATCCATTCTCAGTATCTCTGGGGTTTAGAAACATTATATTCTTATTATCTTTTAAATTAGTTTTATGTTTTTTAAATGACATGTCATCTATTAATGCCCCCTCTAATGAAATAGAACCAATTACACTATTATTCTCAATTTTTATTCTTTTAACTTTATTAATAGAGTCTTCTCTTGATATAGATTTAATTTTTAAAGACCCATTTATATCTGGTGTTAAACTATTGTTATTTTCTATTTTTTTTTGCAGGTCTTGTTTTGTTATATCTTTTTTTATTGGAGCAGGTGTCTCAAAAAAGGCTCCCCAAAAAAGCAAGACAGACATGGATAAAGCAATTGCGATAAATACATTTTTATTATCCATTTAATTCCTCTTTTCTTTCTGCTTTTTATTTACAACAATGTCTAAACCGGATCCCCCACCTAAAAATTTAATTGGGTGGCAGCTTAATATTCTTTTTGTTCCATTATAAAATCCTTTTATCAAACCATTTATTTTTAAAGACTCTAAAAAATATTCAGAACATGTCGGTAAATATCTACATCTTCCACCTAGTAAAGGCGAAATAAAATATTTATATAATTTAATTAAGCTTGCGATAAACAATATTATTAATTTAGACATTTTTTATTTTATTTTTTTAAAACATTCAATCATAGCTGGTAGTAGAATATTTTGTTTTTCCCCATAAGCTTTTGATTTACCAAAAACTATATAAGTATAATCTTTATTAATTGCACCTCTTTTTTTTAATAATTTGATCACATTTGCTTTTAGTTTTCGTCTAATTTTGTTTCTTTTCACTGCATTACCGATTTTTTTTTTCATTACAAAGCTAATAATCAAATTATTTTTATTTTTGGGTTTAAAAAAATTTTTGGCTGCAAATACCGAAAAAAAGTCTGTATGAATTTTTTTTTGCTTTAAGGCTGTTTTAAATTGGTTGCTTTTCTTTAAACTTTCAAGCTTCACCATGAATTTAAGTCGAAATTGTTTTTCTACCCTTAGCTCTTCTTCTAGCTATAAGTTTACGGCCACCTTTAGTGGACATCCTGGATCTAAATCCGTGCCTTCGTTTTCTGACTAAATTACTTGGTTGATAAGTTCTTTTCATAAATGTTTAAAGCTATATAATTAAATATATCACTCATGTACAGTTAATATTTACAATGAATAGAAATTTAAAATTTATTATAGCCAGCGTATACTCCCTGTGCCTATGTGCTCTCATTTTTGTTCTATTTTCCTATTTAGACTTTAAGGATTTGACCAGCTATTCATATTTAAGAAATAGTGGTAATATCTTAATAAATTTTAAAAATGATAATATCATTTTATTTACCCTTGTCTTCTTCCTAGCTTCAATTTTGTGGGTTTTTCTTCTAGGCTTTGGTACCCCGGTAGCAATTTTATCTGGTTTTATTTTTGGGCCTTTACTAGGAACAGCTATATCTGTCTCTGCTTTTACATGTGGCGCCGGTTTGTTATACGTTGTTGCAAAATATTATTTTAAAGATTTAGTTGCCAAATATTTGCCAAAAAGAATTGAGAAATATAAAAATCTATTTAACAAGAATGAATTTTTTTATTTTATGATTTTTAGAATATCAGGAGGAGCCGGTATACCTTTTGCAATTCAGAATATTTTACCAGTAATTTTCAATATGAAGCTAAAAAATTATTTACCTTCAACATTTTTAGGACTAGTACCAATTATATTTATTATAAATTCACTTGGCTCTGGAATTGAACAATTACTTAAAAATAATGAGACATTTAATTATATTAGTATATTAACCGAAAAAAATATTTATTTACCACTTATAGGTTTTTTTATAATTATAATAATTTCTTATTTAATAAAGAAAAAATACTTTAAAGATAATTAGTTTAATGAAAAATAACTTATCTAATGATCCAAGCGAATATTTGCAACAGCACAAAGAGAACCCAGTTCACTGGCAAACATGGTCAAATGAAACTCTTGATTTAGCAAAAAAAGAAAAAAAACCAATTTTATTGAGTGTTGGATATGCTAGTTGCCACTGGTGTCATGTAATGGCTCACGAAAGTTTTGAAGATTCTGAGACAGCAGAAATTATGAATAAAAATTTTATCAATATTAAAGTAGATCGTGAAGAAAGGCCTGATATTGATTTTGTTTTTCAAAGCTCTTTTCAGTTATTTAATCAATCAAGCGGGGGCTGGCCGCTAACAATGTTTTTAGATGAAAATGGAGTTCCGTTTATGGCTGGAACTTATTTTCCTAAAAAAGAACAGCACGGACTTCCTTCATTTCAAAATGTGTTAAAAAAAATTAGTTCAGTATACAAAGAGCAGGGAGATAAGATTAAAAATCAAGCTGATTTAATAAAGAAAAGTTTAGATTTAAGAAAAAACTCTGTTTTAAAACAAGACTTAGAACCAATTCTTGAAATTCTAATTAATAATTTGGACCCAGAAAAAGGTGGATATAAAGGAGCTCCCAAATTTCCAACATTTAATGTATTTGATACGCTTTTGTATTTTTATAGAAAAACAAAAAAAGAAAAATTTATTAAACCGGTTAATGTAGTTCTCAAACAACTTTGCTCTCAAGGTATATACGACCATGTAGAAGGAGGAATTTGTCGTTACACGATCGATGAAGATTGGCTTGTGCCACATTTTGAAAAAATGCTCTATGATAACGCCCAATTTATTTTATTATTAGCAAAATTTCAGAAATTAAAACCTAACGATTATTACAAGTCAAAAATTATTCAAACCGTTTCTTTCATTAGTAAAAATTATTTTGATAAAGAAAAAAAGCTTATGGGCTCAGCTTTTGATGCGGATAGTGAAGGTGAAGAAGGAAAATATTACACATTTAAGTACGAAGATATCAAAAATATTAAAGATATTGAAAAGTTTTTTGATATAAGCTCAAAAGGGAATTGGGAAGGAAAAATAATTCTTAGGGAAAAACAGGCAGTGAATAAAAAAACTATAGATAGTTTATACAAAATTAGACAAGAAAAAGTGAAGCCGTTCTTTGATAAAAAAAAACAATTAGACTTGAATTGTTTGTGGGTTAGCGCACTTGTTCACGCAAGCTCAGTCTTACCAAAAGAGGGTTTTTTAAATATAGCTGAGGAATTATTTAATAATATAGAGATAAATTTTTTTAAAGAAAAAATTTTTCATAGTAATTCAATAAATATAGTATTTTTGGAGGATTATGCTTATGCCATAAATTGCTTACTTGATTTATTTGATCAAACCTTAAATCAAAAATATAGATTAAAAGCTTCTGAGCTAACCCACAAATGTATTAAAGAGTTTTTTTTAAACGATAAAGGAATTTTTCAAAAAAATAAAAAAGATACAAAAGATTTATTTTTTTCACCAATTGATATAAGTGATCACACAATACCTAACGGAAATTCAATAATGTTGATTAATTTTATTAGATTAGGACTTAAGAATGAAAGCAAAATTCTTGCAGAAAGTTTAAATGGATACTTGAATTCATATAAAACTCACATGGTAAGCAGTATTAAATCAATAGATTTTTATAATGAAAGTTTGGTAAACAATAACTGTAACGAAAAAGGATGCTTAGTTTAAATTGAAAAACAAAAATAAAGATTTTTTACAATGGTCACTATGGTTAGTATTAGTTGTTATTTGGAATTATGGCTATCCTAATGCACTGCCTATTTCAGATGTTGTTGTTGCAGTAATACTATCAATTTTACTAATACTATTAAAAAAATTTAAATAATTATGAATTCTGAATTGAAGCAAAAAAAATTATTTTTTAAAGCTAGAGAATATATGGATAAGTTGAAAAAATCAGAAGTAGATACAGCCTCCAGTTCTTACTCTTACCTAACTTGTTGGGGCGAAACAGTTGGATACGCTAGATTAAAAATTTGGATAAACGGATATCGAAATATATTTCAATATATAAAAATATTTATAAAAAACCTTTACGTCATCGGTTGTTACAGTGATTTTAGGATATCTAAAAATGATATAAATTTAGATATCTATAAAAAATTAATTATATCCTGGAGCTTTAAAGATAATTTTAGTCAGAATGGTGAATATCATGATAGATATTTTAATTTAAAATCTAGCCAAACTAAAAATACATTATGGCTATTATTATCTATAGATAATATTTTTCCAGCAAATTTAGATTTAAATGTAATTATACTATACAGAAAAAATAATAAATTTAATTTAATTTATCTAATTAAACAAATTGCTTGTTTAATTTTAGAAAAAAATTTTAATATGAAAAAAATTTTTCATGAACTATCTTTTAATTCTTTTCTATCGAAACTTATTGTTAACAAAATAAATAAAAGATTTGATCAACTGAAATTTGAGTCTATTTTAACTCCCTACGAGGGTCAGCCATTTCAGCAGACATTAAATAATTTTTTTAAAAAAAAGAATCAAAATACGATTACCCAGGGCTATATTCATAATGTATTAACTCCTTTTCCAGGTGAGTATTTTTTTAGATCTGGTGCACCAGATCAACTATTAATTCATGGCTTAAGTATGAAGGGCATACTAGAAAAATACCTTGGCTGGCCTAAGGAAAAGATAAAAATAATAAAATCTTTTATGAAGCCAATTCAAAACGAAAAAAATAATTTCGAAAATATTTATTTACCTTATGAATTGGAAGATTTTAGTAATTCGTTAAAGATTTTTGAAAAATATCTAGAACTATCAGAAAAAAGTAGTCTCAAAAATTTTGAGGTAAAAATTCATCCAGCTAATTTGAATTGTAAAAAAAATTTAGAATATAAAAAAAATTTAGAAAAAGTTTTAGATAAATATAACAGTCGTTTTTCGTTGAATTCTTTTAGACAAAGTATTTCTATTGTATTTGGTTTTTCATCATTAATAGTTCAGTTATTAGAAAACAATAAAAGCATCTTACAAATTACAACCTCACCAGAGTTTGAAGTTTTTTTTCAAGCAGATAAATATTGGGACTTTTTGACAGTGGAGAAAAAATTTCAAGGAGCTTATTTTTATAGTTTATCAAAAAAAAGCTCATTTATTGATTATTCAGAAAATATGAATAAAGACTTCTTTGCTGATTTTTAAAACGTTACAAGGAGCTTGCATAATTTAGCCCAACAAAGTAAAACTATATTAAATGCAGGAGCAAAAATGGGTATTCATTACGACTACAAATCAACAAGAGGCGAAAAGGCTATGAAAAAAGAGGCCAAAAGAAAAGCTCGTATTGAACAAAGAAGAGCTAAAAAAACAGGGAATTCAGAAAGTCAAAATAGCGCTGAGAAAGTTCATGATATTAATAAACCCATTACCTTAGAAGATTTAACTAACCCAGATAAAGAATAATATTGATATGGGATCTTTTGAAAAAAAAGACTCTCGTTTATTAAAGCGTGAAATCGCTTTAAAAAATAATTTAAAAAAAAGAAAAAAATCTAAAGAAAAAGAAAAAAGAAAAAAATTATGACAGTGCAATCAGACAAGTGGATAAAAAAAATGGCTAAAAGTCATAAAATGATCAGTCCTTTTATTTCTAAACAAAATAGAAAAGGAAAAATTTCTTTTGGTCTATCTTCATACGGTTACGACGCAAGGGTGTCGAATGAGTTTAAAATTTTTACTAACGTTAATTCAGGTGTAGTTGATCCTAAAGTGTTTAAGAAAGAGAGTTTTGTTACTAAGATTGGAAAAGAGTGTATAATTCCTCCAAATTCATTTGCTTTAGCTAGTACTATGGAATATTTCAAAATTCCTGAAGATGTTCTTGTAATATGCTTAGGAAAGTCAACTTACGCAAGATGTGGAATAATAGTAAATGTAACTCCGTTAGAACCAGGTTGGGAGGGTCATGTAACACTAGAGTTTTCGAATACGACGCCGTTACCGGCTAAAATTTATGCAAATGAGGGAGTCGCGCAATTTGTTTTTATAAAAGGAAATGAAAAACCAGATGTAACTTATGCAAAAAGAAAAGGTAAGTATATGAAGCAAAAAGGAGTAACTTTACCTAAAGTCTAAAAATATTCTAAATGCAAAAGCTATTTATCAAAGGAAAAAAGAATTTATCAGGATTCATAAATGTTTCAGGATCAAAAAATGCAACTTTACCAATTTTAGCCGCAACAATTTTATGTAAAAAAATTGTTCTTAAAAATGTACCTCTTGTGAAAGATGTTTACACAATGGTTGAGTTACTTAGTTCTATAGGACTAAATATAAAGATAAATAAAAAAAAAAAATACTTTAAATATTTTAAATAATAATAATCAATTAGACACACTTGCACCTTATCAATTAGTCAAGACTATGAGAGCAGGAGTGCTGGTGTTAGGACCTTTATTAGCAAAGTATAAAATAGCAAAAGTATCTCTTCCTGGTGGTTGTGCAATTGGCTCTAGACCCGTCGACCTGCATCTTTATGCCTTAAAAAAGCTAGGTGCAAAAATTAAAATTAAAAGTGGTTATATCTATGCTAGTGCAAAAGAAGGGCTTAAAGGATGTAAAATTAAATTTCCTAGAGTCTCTGTTGGCGCTACTGAAAATGCAATTCTAGCTGCAGCCCAGGCAGATGGACAATCGATTATTTCGAATTGCGCTATTGAGCCAGAGGTAATTGATTTGATTTCTTTTTTAAGAAAAACTGGTTCTAGAATTTTTCTAAAAGGTAGGACAGTTACTTTATCGGGAAACTTGAAGCCCTCAACAACATCTTATCAAATTATGTTTGATAGAATTGAGGCCGGCACTTATTTGATTGCTTCTGGATTGGTGGCTAAAAAAATAACTGTAGCAAAAATTAACCCCAAAATAATTAAAACTGAATTAAAAATTTTAAAAAAAATGGGAGTAAAAATGAAAATAAAAAAAAACAGTATTATTGTTTATAACTCTCCAGATATAAAAAAAACAAATATTTCTACCGCTCCGTATCCTGGGTTTCCAACAGATTTGCAAGCTCAAATAATGGTTTTGATGACAAAAGCAAAAGGTAAATCAAAAATTAAAGAAAATATTTTTGAGAATAGATTTATGCACGTGTCAGAATTAAAAAGAATGGGAGCTAAAATTGAAGTGAGTAATAACACTGCTACAGTTGAAGGTCCAACCATGCTTTCTGGCGCCGAGGTAATGGCAACAGATCTTAGAGCCTCTGTATGTTTAGTTTTAGCTGCACTAGTTTCAGAAAATAGAACTATTATAAATAGAGTATATCACCTAGATAGAGGGTATGAAAATTTAGAGGCTAAACTTACCAATTGTAAAGCAAATATAAAGAGGGTTTAATTTGGAAGCAAAAAATCTAAAATTAATTGCAAACTCGCCTGAAGATCTAAGAGTAATTTCCGCTCACTTGCAAGACGCAATTGTACTAACTAAAGAGATTGCTCATTTAAAAAAAAATAGAATTTTTCTAATGCAATTAAACAGATTTATGTGGGAGGATGTGGAACAAGGAGTTTTTAGGAAAAATAAGAGGGTAAGAACAGTTATAAAGTTTGATAATATAATGAGTGTTATATCAAAAAACATTGACCACAGGAACAAAACAAATTTTTTAGACTTTTTAGCTATAGAAAGCAGTTTGAGACCAGATAAAAGCTATGATATTAATTTAATATTTTCTGGGGATATCGCAATAAAAATCCACGCAGAAGTAATCGATGTTACTTTAGACGATCAAGGTAAACCATGGGAGAGCAAGACTAAACCGAAACATAAATTTTTATAATGATACAATATTTTAATGGAAACCAAAAAAATTTTTCTAAAAAATTGGAATTAATTTTAAATAAAAGAAAAATACAATATTCAAAAAACTCAAAAATTGTTAATAAAATTGTAAGAGATGTAAAAAAATTTAATGATAAGGCAGTAATAAAATATGAAAAAAAATTTTCTAAACTAAAAACAATTAAAAATAAAAATATAAAATTTTCAAAATCTGAAATAAAAAAGATAATTAGTAAGTTAGATAACAAAACAAAAACATCTTTAAATATTGCATTTAATAGAATTTATAAATTTCACAAAAAGCAAAAAATTAACTCCTATAAAATGGTTGATGAGTTTAAAAATAGTATTTCATATACCTCAAGCCCAATTGAAAAAGTCGGAGTTTATGTTCCTGGAGGATCCGCAAGCTATCCAAGTTCTGTGCTTATGAATTGTATTCCAGCTTTAATAGCCGGCGTTAAAGAAATTTATATGACAACACCCTCATTAGACAAAGAGTGTAATCCTGCTGTTTTGTATGCAGCACAAAAGTGTAAAGTAAAAGAAATTTTTAAAATCGGAGGAGCGCAAGCAATTGCAGCCTTCGCTTATGGAACTACGAAAATAAAAAAAGTGAATAAAATAGTAGGACCAGGAAATGAATATGTTGCTTTGGCAAAAAAAGAAGTTTTCGGAGATGTTGGAATTGACATGATTGCAGGACCATCAGAAGTAACTATTTTAGGAGATGATTCTTCCAACCCTCAATGGATAGCTTCTGATTTGATCGCCCAAGCTGAACACGATAAAACTGCTCAATCAATACTAATAAGTAATAACATGTCCTTGATAAAAGAAGTTAATATAAATCTAAAAAAACAACTAACTAAGTTGCCAAAGAAAAAAATTGCCTCTGCAAGCTTAAAAAAATTTGGAATGGCTATTTATGCAAAAAATAGAAACGTAATGGCAAAAATCACAAATACTATAGCACCCGAACATTTAGAGATTTGTATAAAAAAACCAGAAAAGTTTTTAAAAAATATTTTTAATGCAGGTTCAATTTTTTTGGGCAAATATTCAGCTGAAGCCATGGGAGACTATATTATTGGCTCAAATCACGTTTTACCCACATCTGGATCAGCTAAATTTTCATCTGGTTTAAGTGTTTTTGATTTTTTGAAAAGACACTCGACAATAAAAATATCAAAAACAGGTATTGAAAGATTGGGAACTTCAGTTATAAATTTATCAGAATATGAGAATTTAAGAGGACACTCGAATTCAATTAAATTAAGGTTAAAATCTAAAAAAGGTTAAAAATTGGCAAAGCAAGAAACACTGGAATTTAAAGGAAAGGTAACGGAGCTGTTACCTAATGCAATGTTTAGAGTTAGGTTGGAAAACAATCACGAAATTTTAGCCCACACTGCTGGAAAATTAAGAAAAAATAGAATAAGAGTTTTAGCAGGCGATAACGTAACGGTTGAAATGACACCGTACGATTTAACTAAAGGTAGAATTACCTTTAGAGGTTAGGCCTTGTAGCTCAGTAGTAGAGCAGTACCCTGAAAAGGTATGTGTCGTTTGTGCGATTCAAACCAAGGCCACCACTACTAACAAGTTTAACACATCGAAATTTAAAATTTTATCTGCTAATTATAATATTCATATGGGTAAAAAAATTGGATTATTTTGGTTGAGAGATGATTTTAGAATTACAAAAAATCGCGGCTTGGCCGAGGCTACAAAAAATCACGATCAAGTAATAGTTTTCTACTTATATAAAGAGTCAACTTATAATAATCAAGAAGCCCAAAAATGGTGGTTAAATAAATCTCTTATAAATTTTAGAAAAAAATTAGATAATTTAAATATAAATCTTGAAATAATAAAAACAGATTCATTTAAAATTTTTTTTGATAAATTATTCAAAAAAAAAGACATATCAATTTATTGGAATAAAGTTTATGAGCCAGATTTCTTAAAGTTTGATGAATATCTTACTAAAAATTTAGTTAATAATAATATTCCTTTTAAAATTTACAAAGGCAATGTTCTTAATGAAATCAATGAGATAAAAAAAGGTGATGGGACTCCGTTCAAAGTATTTACTCCCTTTTGGAGAAGAGCAGAAAAATATTATATCGAAAAAATTCCACCGAAAGAAAAAATAATTAAGAAATGTTCAAAGAAATTAAATTATTTTAAAAACTGCATTGATCCCAAAGAAGTACTGCCAAAAAAAAACTGGTTTAAAAATTTCGATAAAATATGGTCACCAAGTGAGGAAAGTGCATTGAGAGAGTTAAAAAATTTTATTAAAAATAGAATTATAAATTATTCTGATGGTAGAAATTTTCCAGATAAAATCGGAACATCAAAACTTTCTCCATTTATTAAATTTGGACAAATACACGTCGAAACAATCTGGGATGAATGTATAAGAGAAAAAAATAAAACCGCTGGCACATCAAAATTTTTAGCTGAAATTGGATGGAGAGAATTTAACCATACGTTAATAAATTATTTTCCGCACATGTTAAAAAGTAATTATTCGAAAAAATTTGATAAATTTCCTTGGGAAAAAAATGCTAAATTTTTTTCTGCTTGGAAAAAGGGGTTAACAGGATATCCGATTGTAGATGCAGGTATGAGGGAGCTTTACTCAACTGGATGGATGCACAATAGAGTGAGAATGATTGTTGGATCATTTTTAGTAAAACATCTACTAATAAATTGGAAAGAAGGAGAAAAATATTTTAGAAGTTGTTTATTAGACTATAGTGAAGCAAGCAATGTCGCTGGCTGGCAGTGGGTTGCCGGAAGTGGTGCTGATGCCGCTCCGTACTTCAGAATTTTTAACCCAATACTTCAAGGAGAAAAATTTGATAAAGAAGGGTATTACGTAAAAAAATGGATTCCAGAATTAAAAAATCTATCTAAAAAATTTATTCATAAACCATGGGAGTTAGAAGAAGACAAAGACTTTAAATTAGGGAGAGATTACCCTTTTCCACTAGTAAAACATGAAGAGGCAAGAGCAAAAGCATTAAGTTCTTTTAAAAAGATTTAATAATCAAGTATTTCCATGACAATGCTTAAACTTTTTGCCAGATCCACATGGGCATTGTTCATTTCTACCGACTTTTTTATCTTCTTTTATTTTTAAATTTGAATCGTTAGTAATTTTATCTTCTTGTTGATTATTTTCTTTATTTTGATCAGGTAGAACAATATTCAAGTTTAATAAAAACTTTACTATATCTAGTTTAATTTTTTCCAATAAAATTTCAAATAATTGAAAGGCTTCTTTTTTAAATTCAGATAAAGGGTCTTTTTGACCGTAGCTTCTTAACCCTATAACTTGTCTTAATTGTTCTAAATACTGAAGATGAGATCGCCACGAAAAATCTATAATTTGAAGAAATATTTTTTTTTCTATTTCGTTATTTTCATCTTTTCCAATTAGCTTTACTCTATCATCTCTTTTTGAAATAAATTTTTGTTTAAGTCTGTCTATAAACGTTACTTTATTTAAAGATGTAAACTCAATAAGTTCTTCATCATTAAATGCATTTCCTGTGATATTTTTAATTGACGTTAAATACTTTTTTTTATCATTAGATTTTTGGTAATCTATCTTAATTGACTCTAGGGAAAACAATACTTCATCTACAAAATCATCAAGAATTTCTTTGATATTTTCGCTTTTTAATACATTTAATCTTTGACTAAAAATCACTTTTCGTTGATCGTTCATGACGTCATCAAATTTAATTAATGTTTTTCTAATATCAAAATTTCTTCCTTCGACTTTTTCTTGCGCTCTTTCCATTGCCTTATTTATCCAAGGATGATCAATAGACTCATTTTCTTTGAGGCCTAATTTTTTTAGCATTCCCTCTATAGACTCGGCGCCAAAAATTCTCATTAATTCATCTTGAAGACTTATATAAAATATTGAAGTGCCAGGATCTCCCTGTCTTCCCGATCTACCTCTTAATTGATTGTCTATTCTTCTGCTCTCATGTCTTTCAGTACCTATAATGAATAAACCTCCTAACGACTTAACTTTAATTTCATTATCTTTAAATTTTTGTAATTCATCATTTTTTTTTTCTTCTAGAAAGTTTTTATTTCCACCAAGTTTAATATCTGTTCCTCTTCCGGCCATATTTGTGGCGATAGTAATAGCTCCCACTTTCCCAGCTTCTGCAATAATTTTTGCTTCTTGCTCATGATGTTTGGCATTCAATATATTGTGTTTAATATTTTTAAGATTCAGGTGTTCGGAAATTTTTTCTGATTTTTCAATACTAGTGGTTCCAACTAAAACTGGCTGTCCTTTATTTCTACATTCAATTATTTTATTTGTAATTGCTAAATATTTTTCTTGTTCAGTTCTAAAGATTTGATCGTTCATATCTTTTCTTATCATTGATCTATTAGTTGGAATAGAAACAACGTTAAGTTTATATATATCAAAAAATTCCTCTGCCTCAGTTAAGGCAGTTCCAGTCATACCCGATAGCTTTTTATAGAGTCTAAAATAATTTTGATATGTTATCGAAGCAAGTGTTTGATTTTCTTCTTGTATCTCCACATTTTCTTTAGACTCTATTGCTTGATGTAAGCCATCCGAAAATCGTCTACCGTCTAAAACCCTACCAGTAAATTCATCTATTATCTGAACGCGTTTATCTTTAACGATATAATCTATATCTTTTTTAAAAAGAAAGTTTGCTTTTAAAGCTTGATTAATGTGATGGACCAAATCTAAATTTTGAGGATCATAGAAATTCTTATTTTTTAATATATTTGCTTGAAAAGATAATTTTTCTATTTTATCGATACCACTATCAGTTAAAATTGCATTTTTATTTTTCTCATCTATTTCGTAATTTGATTTATCTAGTTTACTAACAAAATTATTAGATAAATTATAAAAATTACTTTTATCTTCAGCTCTCCCAGAGATAATAAGAGGAGTTCGAGACTCATCAATTAGAATACTATCAACTTCATCTACAATACAGTAGTGATGTTCACGCTGAACCATTTCATTTAATTCATATTTCATATTGTCTCTAAGATAGTCAAAACCTAGCTCATTATTAGTTGCGTAAGTTATATCGCAAGCGTAATTTCTTTTTCTTTCTGCATCTTCTTGGTTTCCTGTAACACAGCCCACTGATAAGCCTAAAAAATTAAATACTTGCCCCATCCACTTAGAGTCTCGTTGTGCTAAATAATCATTTACAGTCACAATATGTACGCCCTTTCCATATAGGGCATTTAGATAAGCAGGTAAGGTTGAAACTAAAGTTTTACCTTCACCAGTTTTCATCTCAGCAATTTTACCATTATGTAAAATTATTCCTCCTGCAAGTTGGACATCGTAATGTCTTTCTTTTAAGGTTCGTTTGGCAGCTTCCCTTACAAGAGCAAAACTTTCTATAAGAGCAGAGTTAACTTCTCTTCCTTCCTGTATGCTTTTTTTTAAGAGGTTTGTTTTTTCCTTAAAATCACCATCTTTTAAAGTTGATATCTGGCTCTCTCTATTATTTATCTCAGTAATTAGAGGTTTAATTCTATCTAATTCTTGTTGATTGCTACTTTTAAATATTTTATTAAGAGCTTTACTAAGTAAATTCATGATACTTCTATATAAGTATTTATAGCGTAAATTAAATAGTAATTATGACAATAAATTTAAAAAACTTCTTAAATGACAAAAAATCGATGTCAAAAATGGGGGAGTTTCAAGAATTGAAAGAAATTGAAGGCCTGGAGGTATCATCTATTTCTGCAGATCTGTACAACAATGGGAGAGATGATTTAACTTTATTTTATTTTAAAAATGGAGCAAATTTTGCAACATTGCACACAACCAATAGCATAGTTTCAGAGTCAATTACTTGGAACGCAAAATCGAATAAAAAAAGTACAAAAGCAATCCTAATTAATACAAAAAATGCGAATACTTTTACTGGTCAACAGGGTCTCGAAAGTTTGGACATTATAGCAAAAAATTTATCAAAATGTCTTAATATTAGAGAGTCTAAAACCGATCAAGGTATTAGCGAAACAATAAAGATTAAGGACCTGATGTTTGCCTCAACAGGAGTTATCGGTGAAATGTTTCCAGCTGAAAAGATAAATTCATCTATTAATGATTTAGTTAGTAAATTAAGAGCACCTCAAACTAAATTAATTTGGACAAAAATCGCTTCAGCAATTATGACAACAGATACAAAACCTAAAATGGCTTACGAGGAATTTTCTGTAGGAAGTAAAATTATAAAAATTTCAGGAATAGCAAAAGGATCTGGCATGATTGCTCCAAATCTTGCAACCATGTTATCATTTATTTTCACAGATGCAGATATTCCATCTAATATTTTAAAATCTCTGTTAAAAAAAGCAACTGCAAATTCTTTTAATGCAATTACAGTTGATAGTGATACATCTACTAACGATATGGTTTCTATTTTTTCAACAAAAAAAATTAAAACTTTACAAAATAGAACTATTTCAGATCCATTAATTCAAAAATTTGAAATTCATCTAAAAAAACTATGTTTAAATCTAGCTAAACAAATCGTAGTAGACGGCGAAGGTGCAAAAAAATTTGTTACAGTTAAAGTTTTAAATGCTAAGTCTCAGTTAAGCGCAAAGAAAATTGCTTTTTCTATAGCAAATTCTCCGCTAGTAAAAACTGCTGTAGCAGGAGAAGACCCCAACTGGGGAAGAATAATTATGGGATTAGGAAAATCTGGAGAGTTTATAGACAAAGAAAAGCTTACAATAAAATTTGGCGATCTAATCGTAGCTGAAAAAGGAAAAATTTCATCAGATTATGATGAAGAAAAACTTAAAGAATATATGAAGTGGGACTCAATTTTAATTGAAGTTAACTTAAATTTAGGAAGTGATACGTTTGAATGTTACACATGTGATTTCACTCACGATTATATAGGTATTAATGCCGATTATAGGAATTAATAGTTGAAAAATAATTTTCTAAAGCAATAATAGCAATATGATTAAATATATCCTTAAGTGTAAAAACAAGCATGAATTTGAAAGCTGGTTTTCTAGCTCGAATGAATATGAGAAACTCAAAAAGAAAAATTTATTGGAATGTCTATTTTGTGAGTCAAATCAAATTGAAAAATCTATTATGGCTCCAAGAATTTCAAATTCGTTAAACTCCAGCAATAATGATAACAATTTTCCTAGTGATAAAGATTTTGCTAGAATTAAAAAAGATTTACTTAAAATACAAAAATTTGTAGAAAAAAATTTTCACTTCGTTGGAGATAATTTTGCAAAAGAAGTCAAAGAAATTTATTATAACAAACAAAAAAATATCAATATATATGGGACCACCACAATAGAAGAGAGAGAAGAACTTGCGGAAGAAGGCATTGAACTAGCTACAATTCCTTGGATCAAAAAAGAAAATTAATTTTTTTTTGATGTAATTATATAATTAACAGATAAATCTTTATTTTGTTTCCACGACTTTAGTAACGGATTAAAACTAAGACCTGTAACATCAACAGTGCTAAAATTAAGTTTATTGATTTTAGCCTCTAGAACTTCAGGCTTTAAAAATTTGTTCCAATCATGTGTTCCTATTGGAAGCCACCTTAAAATATATTCTGCACCTATTATAGCTTTGATATATGATGTGAAAGTTTTATTTAAAGTTGCGGTAAACATTATACCATCTTTTTTTAATAAATTGGAACAAGACCCAAGATAAAGATCTAAATCATCCACATGTTCAACAACCTCTAAATTTAATATTATATCAAACTTATCTTCAGATTTTAAATTTTCAGGGGATGAATTTATGTAGTTTATTTTTAGGTCATTTTTTTTTGCGTGCAAAGAAGCAATCTTTATATTTTTTTCTGAAGCATCTATTCCGGTTACAATTCCACCAAGTCTAGTCATGGGTTCACTGATTAAACCACCACCACAACCTATATCTAAAATTTTTAAACCCTTCAAAATTGAAGTATTTTCTTTTTTCAAGTCAAAGTAATCTCTGCAAGTATTAGTAATATAGTCAATCCTAGTTGGATTAAACATATGCAAAGGTTTAAATTTACCGTTTACATCCCACCATTCGTCGGCCATCCTTGAAAACTTTTGAATTTCTTCTCTATTTATTGTACTCATAATAATTATCTTTATATTATTTAAATTAACTTAATTAATATTATATTAAAACCTATTTATTTATGGCAAAAAAAGTTTTGAAATTTGGTGGAACATCCGTAGGATCAGTAGAAAGAATTCTGCATGCAGCTAGTATTATTGAAAAAGAACACAAATTAGGCAATAAAATTATTGTCGTTGTTTCTGCAATGGCAGGGAAAACAAACGAGCTGATAAGTCAATCGAAAAGCATCTCTAAAAAATTTAATGACAGAGAGCTAGATGTTTTGCTGACCTCGGGAGAACAAGTAACCAGCGCTTTGATAGCAGGAGCCTTAAACGAAAAAGGCATTAAATCTAAATCATGGCTAAACTGGCAAATACCTATTCTTACAGACGGGGATCATAACAATGCGAGAATTATAAATATAAGCACAGATAAAATAAACGAATATCTTTCTGGAGGAGGGGTAGCTATCATTCCTGGTTTTCAAGGTATCTCAAAATTAGGAGACATAACTTCAATTGGGAGGGGCGGATCTGATGCTACTGCAGTTGCTATTGCAAAAATTTTTAATATGGACAGCTGCGAAATATATACAGATGTAGATGGAGTGTATTCAACAGACCCAAACAAATTACCTCTTGCTAAGAAAATTGAAAAAATTTCTTATGAAGAGATGCTTGAACTTTCCTCTTTGGGTGCAAAAGTCATGCAGCCATCTGCTGTTCAGACAGCAATGATGTATGACATTCCTTTACAAGTAAGGTCTACTTTCACAGATAGAAAAGGAACTGAGATATTTAATCAAGAAAGCATAGATTATAGCAAAAGTGTCACTGGCGTAGCTTATTCTAAAGATGATGCTAAAATAACTTTAGTAGGCGTTGAAGATAAACCTGGTGTAGCCGCTGATATATTTGAACCATTGAGTAAAAATCAAATAAATATTGACATGGTTATTCAAAATATTTCTGCCGATGGAAAAGAAACTGATCTAACCTTTACAATTAAAAGAGAAGACGTCAATAAAACTCTAGAAATCATTAAAAACAATAGCAATATTAAATTTAGAGATTTAAGCAACAACAATAAGGTCTCTAAAATTTCAATAGTTGGTGCAGGAATGGTTACAACACCTGGAGTAACCTATAAAATGTTTAGAGCTTTGGCTGATGATAATATAAATATATTAGCTATTTCAACATCAGAAATAAAAATATCTGTAATTATTAATGAAGCAGACACTTTAAAAGCGGTAAAAAAACTACATACAATTTTTGATTTGGACTAAAATGGAAATAAGACCTCACAGAAAAATAAATAGAAAAAAAACTAAAAAAATTATGGTTGGAAAAGTTCCTGTGGGAGGAGACTCTTTTATATCTGTTCAGTCAATGACAAACACCATTACATCAGATACACCATCTACTATTAAGCAAATTATTGAGCTCGAAGAAGCTGGCGCAGATATTGTGCGTGTGTCATGTCCAGATGAACAATCAACTAAAGCTTTAAAAGAAATCGTTAAAGAAGTTAAAGTTCCAATTGTAGCAGACATTCACTTTCATCATAAAAGAGCAATCGAAGCAGCCAAAATGGGAGCTAGTTGTTTAAGAATTAATCCAGGCAATATTGGAAACTCAGATAGAGTTTTTGAAATAATTAAAGCTGCAAAAGATTACAATTGCTCGATTAGAATAGGAGTAAATGCTGGTTCATTAGATAAATCATTATTAGAAAAGTATAAGGAACCTTGTCCCGAAGCTTTGGTAGAAAGCGCAATGTACAATATAAAACTTATGGAAGATAAAGATTTTTTTAACTTTAAAATAAGTGTTAAGTCATCAGATGTCTTCCTAGCTATAAAATCATACGAAAAACTTTCAAATGTTTGTGACTATCCTTTACATGTTGGAATAACAGAGTCAGGAGGACTTCTCACCGGAAGTATTAAATCATCTATAGGCGTAGGCCAGTTATTGATGCAGGGTATAGGCGATACAATAAGAATTTCACTTTCAGCAGACCCGGTAGAAGAAGTGAAGGCAGGTTATGAAATTTTGAAATCCTTAAGTATTAGGGCAAGAGGAGTTCAAATTATTTCTTGTCCATCATGTGCTAGACAAGCATTTCCCGTTATTGAAACTGTAAAAATTTTAGAGCAGGAACTTTCACACATTAAAACTCCTATCACGCTCTCAATTATAGGGTGTGTTGTGAATGGACCCGGAGAAGCATCGCAAACTGAAATAGGTCTTACTGGAGGTGGCCAAGACAATAATCTTTTATATTTATCTGGTGTACCACATACCAAGGTCATAGGGAAAGATATTGTAAAAAAAATTGTTTATTTGGTAGAAAAAAAGGCCAAAGAAAAAGCAGAGCGTAAATGATACCTTTAGAGAAGGTCCAGACATTAGTTGATAAGCATGACGGGCTAGAAAAAGAATTATCAAGTGGAAAAATTGATTCAAAGTTATTTGCACAGAAATCAAAAGAGTATTCTGACTTAGGAACAGTTATTTTATACGCTAGATCATATGTAAAATTTAATGAAGAAAAAAAGAACTTAGAACAAATTTTAAGTGATAAATCTGGTGATCCAGAAATGATTTTACTTGCAGAAAATGAGCTAATAGAACTAAAAAAAAATCAGAATATACACGAAAATAAATTAAAAATATTTTTATTACCAAAAGACGAAGATGATAATAAAAATGCAATAGTGGAAATTAGGGCAGGTACCGGAGGGTTAGAAGCATCACTTTTTTGTGCGGACTTATTTAAGATGTATGAAAAAGTTTGTTCAAAAAAAAAATGGAAAATAGATATAATAAATATTTCTAAAAGTGAAGCAGGTGGATTTAAAGAGGTAATTTTTTTAGTTAACGGTAGCAATATTTATTCTTATTTAAAATATGAGTCGGGTGTACACAGAGTGCAAAGAGTTCCTACAACAGAGACTCAGGGACGAGTACATACTTCAGCAGCAACCGTGGCAGTTTTGCCAGAAGCCGAAGAGGTTGATATTCAAATTAAAGACGCAGATTTAAGAATAGATGTTTTTAGAGCAGGTGGGCCGGGAGGGCAATCAGTTAATACGACTGATAGTGCGGTTCGAATAACGCATATTCCATCGGGAGTGGTTGTTAGTCAACAAGATGAGAAATCTCAACATAAAAATAAAGCAAAAGCTCTAAAGATTTTAAGAGCAAGAGTATACGAAGCCGAAAAACAAAAAAAAGATAAAGAGAGATCCAGCGATAGAAAAAATCAAATCGGTAGTGGCGATAGATCAGAAAGAATTAGAACATATAATTTTCCACAGGGTAGAGTTACAGATCATAGAATTAATTTAACCCTTCATAAACTCGAAGAATTTTTAAGCGGAGAAGCCCACGAAGAGATGAATGAAAATTTAAGGCTTAAAGATCAAGATTTAAAACTTAAGGATTTGAATCAATGATAGTATCAGAGCTTATTTCGTTTGGTTCAAGTGTCTTGAAAAAAAAGAAAATAACGTCTCATTTATTAGATTCAGAATTGCTTTTATCAAATGTTTTAAATGAGAAAAGAGAGACATTATTATCAACTGACGCTAAAATTTCATTAAAAAATATTAGAACTTTTAACAAATTAATAAAAAGAAGAGAAAAAAATGAACCTATTGCATATATCTTAAAAAAAAAAGAATTTTGGAGTAAGGAATTTTTAGTTAATAAAAATACTTTAATTCCAAGACCAGAAACCGAGTTGCTAGTTGAAAAAATCGTAAATTATTTTACTGATAAAAGTTTATTTATTTTAGATGTTGGTACTGGATCTGGCTGCATTTTGTTAGCTTTGTTAGATGAATTGAAAAAAGCTCAAGGCATAGGTATCGATATTTCAAATCGAGCAATAAAAGTAGCGATAAAAAACTCAAAAAAACTAAATCTTAAAAACAAACCTAAATTTTACAACAGGTCTTTAGATCAGATTTTTGGTGTTAAATTTGATTTAATTGTATCAAACCCTCCATATATCTCTAGTTATGAAATAAAAAATTTATCTGAAGATATTAGAAAATATGAGCCCAGATTGGCTCTTGATGGGGGAAATGATGGGCTTGACGTAATTAAAAAAGTTATCTACAAATCCAGAAGTATCTTAAAGAGAAAAGGTATGTTGGCCTTAGAAATTGGATTTGGACAATACAAAAAAGTTTCACAGATTTTGAAATTAAAAGGCTTTAAAATTAAATTTTTAATAAGAGACTATCAAAATAACGTTAGATGCATATTAAGTACATTAGTTTAGGGATTTTAGAGGGCTTCAAATAGTCAAAATAAACAAACATATGAACAATCAAAAAAGAAGATCACCATTCAGGCCAAGACAAAACAAAGGCGGTTACAGAGGAAGAAATAACGGAACCAGACCAAATAATGGAGGTCATTTTCAAAATAATAATGGAAATAATTTTACAAGGAATGGTTCTATGACCAACCCATTTAATGTGGAAAAAACTATACAAAAGTTTCAACAATTGGCAAAAGACGCTCAAAGCTCGGGTGACCCAGTTTTGGTAGAAAATTATTTACAACATGCAGATCATTATGCCAGACGACTTACAGAACTAAATAGCAAGTCAACAATTAAGCCAGAGGGAGAACAAGTAAAATCAGAAGCCCCTTCAGTTCAAAAAGAGTTAAGTCCTAACATAGATAGTGTAGCTGAAAAACAAGATCAATAATCTCTTAGCTCAGATAATTTTAAGTCAATTTTTATTCTTTTGATCTCAAATTCTTTTCTAGCGGTATCGTTTAATTTCTTTCCAGAAGGAAGCTTAAGCTTTTGTGAGTTTACTTTTTTTTTATTAACATGAACTTCATAATGAAGATGTGGCCCAGTAGACATACCAGTTGAACCCACGTATCCGATTATTTGTCCTTGTGTTACTTTTCTACCTTCTTTTATACCTTTAGCA
>MDTC01228518.1_pt1 | contig 23634 bp, 19 predicted proteins | sample 811181 | NCBI WGS metagenome assembly MDTC01 (sample SAMN05326644, study PRJNA326480) | marine metagenome | isolation source: seawater | place: Pacific Ocean: North | collected 2011 | reverse complement strand
TGCGCTGGATGCAATCCTCAAGGCGCTAGAGGATGCGAACATGACCTACAAGGACATTCAATTCGTTCTGAGTGGCAAGGTTGTATACCCCAAGGCGGGTACGGGTATCGATCTGATGATGAAGCTGGGTATGGAAGGCCTACCCATCTATCAGATCAATGCCATGTGTGCGACTGGTGGTGCTATGTTCGAGCTTGCCCGCCAAGCTATCAATAGCGGTTCCTGTGAGGTCGTACTCCTGTATGGGTTCGACAAGCACAAGGGTATGTTCGAGGAGCTCGGTGAACCCTGGCAGAACATCCTGGGCATGAAAGCGAGCCCCGTTGCCTTTGCCACCGTGGCACAGAAATACATGCACGACCATGGAGCAACTGAGGAGGACTTTGCCCGTGTCGCGGTAAAAGCCCACAAGAACGGAGCGAACAATCCTTATGCGATGTACAGGAATCTGATTTCCATAGAGGACGTGTTGAATTCTCCGATGGTAGCCTACCCACTACATCTGTTTAACTTTTGTTCACCGGACGACGGTGCTGCCGCGGTGGTTGTATGTAGCAAGAAGGCTGCTGAGAAATTCGGGATAAAGAATCCTGTTACGGTTGCCGCATCTTGTATGCAGACTGCACAGTATCCCCCACCTGTAGTCGAACCCAGTAATCAGTACAGTGTGTATCTGAAGAACATGAAAGGTGTGCCGGCTGTTGAGCTGGCAGCCAGGAAAGCTTATGAAGCTGCGGGTATTGGACCGGAAGAGGTTGATGTGGCAGAAGTTCAGGATACGGAGTCTGCCCATGAACTGGTACATATAGAACAGCTTGGCCTCTGCGAGCCCGGGCAGGCCTATCATTTGCTGAGAGAAGGTGTCTTCGATATCGATGGCAGATTACCGATCAACCCTAGCGGTGGTATCCAGTGCAAAGGGGAGCCTCCCGGTGCGTCCGGCCTGGGTCAGGTATGTGAAATTGTCTGGCAGATGCGCGGGCAGGCTGAGAAACGACAGATTTCCAGGGAAGCCAAAGTTGGTGTCTGCCAGGTATTCGGTTGGAACCATGTGGCTTGCGTTACGGTGTTGAAAAAGTAGCAGCCGTTACTGAAATGGGCTGACAGTATACTCGGGGAACTTTACCTGGAGACTGTCTACCTAGAGATTATCGGCCAAGAGATTGGGATAGTCATCAATTTGAGAATAAAGTGCAGCCTTTATACGGAGGAAAAATCAATGGCGATGAAAGGTGTGGATCATATTGCAATCAGGGTCAGAGATTTCGATGAAGGGGTTAGAACCTGGCGTGACAATCTTGGTATGGAGCTGGAGCGCACGGCGGCATCAGATGCCCTCGGAATACAACAGGCATTCTTTCCGATGGCTAATGGAGGTTTCATTGAAATCGTCACGCCTACTAACGACGAAGCTGCAGTAGGTCGCGCGATTGAATCCAGAGGGGAAGGTCTTCATGCGCTGGCGATGGAAGTGGATGATCTTGATGCTACTGTTAAAGATCTTGAGGGAAAAGGTGTAAAGCTAATCGGTGTAGGCGGGCCGCAAGTTTTTATCCATCCAAAATCAGCAAACGGAATTTTGATTCAGCTCACGCCCGCTAGAAAGAAAGAGAATTGAAATAGCAGCGTTTGATCAAAGAAGAAACCTACATCCGTTAATGAGGAGATATCGAACATGACTGTAGAAGGAAAAGTGGCCATTGTAACCGGAGCAGGAGGAGGGCTGGGTCGCCAGCACGCGCTGTTACTCGCTTCGCGTGGTGCAAAGGTAGTTGTTAATGATTTGGGCGGAGCAGTCGATGGTTCAGGGGAAGGTGATGCGGCGGAGTGTGTGGCCAACGAAATCAAGGCCGCTGGCGGAGAAGCTGTCGCGAACAGGGCATCGGTCGCCGATCGAGACGGTGCCAGGGACATCGTAGAAACGGCCGTTAGTACTTTCGGTACGGTGGACATCCTGGTCAACAATGCCGGTATTTTGCGTGACAAGTCCTTCAAGAAGATGACCCTGGATGATTGGGACCTGGTAATCAATGTTCACCTAAACGGTACCGCCTATGTCACCTGGCATGCCTGGCCGATTATGTATGAGAAGAATTACGGCAGGATAATCTTTACTTCTTCAGCGTCTGGCATTCTCGGCAGTTTCGGACAGGCCAACTACGGCGCTGCAAAAATGGGCATGGTCGGGTTGATGAATAATCTTTCGCGAGAAGGCGCCTCTCATAATGTATACACCAACTGTCTGTCACCAGCGGCTGCAACCCGGATGACCGCAGGGATACCGGGCAGTGGTCTGGATGCCGAGGAACCGGATGAAAACTATCATCCCGGACAGGTTAGTCCTGCGGTGGTCTATCTGGCTTCGGAACAAGCACCCAACGGGCGAATTATCCAGGCAGCTAGTGGCCGCTTCGCATCGGATGCGGTGTTCTCAAATGAAGGGGTGGATCTAGGTTCGGAACCAAACTGTGATGACTTTACCGAGGCTGCTGATCGCATCCTGGACCTCTCGGATATCCGCCTCAAGACCAATTTCTGGTGGGATGCGGGCCCCGGGCCAGTGTCCAGGTAGGAGCCAGTAAGAATGTTTCCTGCGACCTGGAAACATTCTCGAGGAAATATTTTGTGTTCGTCAGGGCAACCGGCCCGCTCTATCAGCATGCCCCGAAATGCTAACGGTTTTTGACCGTTGTTTGCAAAGGGATTGAACAAAGACACCGTATCAGTATGTTACATGTTGATAACTAGGCTTTTCCCTTCATTTTGAATTCGTCAGTCATGAAGAAAACAAGGTGACCTATTCTGAATTCACGAATGAACAGCGGCTCTTCTACTTGAAGCCTTTCTTCAGAATAGTATTTCTGATCAGGAAGAAAGGCTCTACTAGGAGTGAAAGGATAGCTGACACTAGCCGAATCCCCCACCAAAAAAACCTTCCACGGCCTTGGACATATCCAGGAGTCTTTCTTCATCGTCCTGTAGTGTCTCCAGGCTACAGTCTACGCCGTGGTCCACACCTTCATTGTTGTATACGGCGCAGATACTAAATTTCCCCCCGCCGGCGTGAATAATCTTGCCAGTAGGTGCCGCCTCCGTGCACATGAAAAGAACAGCGGGGGTGATCAGTTCCGGTGCGCGGGTTGGGTCCGGCGTACCGAGGTCTTCATCTCTACCGGGTATTGTGTTTGTCAGTCTGGTTGCAGCAGCTGGTGAAAGGGTGTTCACCTTGATGTTGTGGGAAGCTCCCTCTTTGGCAAGCACATTCATCAAGCCCAGCATGCCTGTTTTGGCTGCCCCATAGTTGGATTGTCCGAAATTACCAAAGATTCCTGAAACTGAGCTGGTAAACATAATACGACCATAGTTCTTTTCATACATGATCGGCCAGGCCGCATGTGTGACATAGGCTGTACCGTTTAGGTGAACATCGAGTACCAGGTCCCAGTCTTCAAGCGTCATCTTTTTGAAGGACTTGTCGCGAAGGATGCCGGCATTGTTAACCAGAATGTCGATTGTGCCAAAGGCACTGACTGCATCGTCTATGATGCTCTTGGCTCCTGCCTTGTCAGAAACCGAAGCCTTGTTGGCAATAGCTTCGCCGCCGGCGTCTTTGATTTCCTGCACCACGACATCAGCCATATCACTGGCACCCACGCCATCCGCACTTCCACCAAGGTCGTTGACAACTACCTTGGCGCCTCGCCGGGCAAATTCCAACGCATGTGATCGGCCAATACCACCACCGGCTCCGGTAATTGCTACTACCTTGTCTTTGAATTCACTCATTGGCAGGCTCCTTATTTGGCCATAAATAGTCGCTAATTATTGATGCAGGGTCACCAGGATGTCAATTGGGCTATTTCTGGAGTAGATATCAGACATAGCTAAAGTCGTAACTGTCTTCGCGGGCTACTATATGAGCCATCGAAGGGGAGGGCAGTCCGTCCGCATGGATTGGCTCAGGTTGTCTATTGGCATTGAGTGCCTTGATGGTCTGATTGCAGATCTGGAACTGGCACTGGGATGAATGCACCGTTCATCGGCTATGTCTATGCGCCGGCGTTGAAGGACTGGGCCGCGAAGGGCACTGATAGCGAGTTTGTTCAGTCTGCCGCCACCGTAACGGGTAACATCCGTGAACATAGTTTTGATCAGTTGAAAGCCGATGCGGCATTTCGGCTTGCCAATTTGTTTCGTGCACATGGGCAGAAAGCAAAAGCTGAGCAATATTGGGATTTGGCCCTGGAATTGAACCCGGATATCATCAATTTCATTCGCCAGAACCTGACTCTGACTGAGGAAGGGTCTGCTGGCGAGACCTTCATAAAGTTAATGGGTGAATATGTAAGCTCCGGAAAGGACTATTACCGGCCCCTCGATCTATAGGAGAATAGGGTCGCTGCGCGCCGCAGCTTCAACTTTTTTGCGGCGCCAGGCTGGTCGACGATGCTATAGAAAACTAAAACCGTACCCGGCTTTATTCCCTCACCTCGGGGTTTGCGGTAGCTGTCACAGGAGCGGGGATCGCGGCTGTCGCGAATTGCGCAGACATCAAGACTGCATTTAGGCCCGGGCCTGGCATCGTTTGGTGCCCCACCAGGTGCAAATTACTCAGGCCGGTTTCCTCGTTGGAAAAGAACTCCTTGCCAAGCTCAAGCTTCGTTACCTGGCGACCAAAACCAGCGCCAAAGGGCAGGGAGCACTTTGACTCCATGTCCAGGGGGGTTCGGTAGAATCCGTCGAGCAGATTTTCCGACAGGTTCGGCAATAGATATTCCTCGAGCCTTGCCCTGATGTCGTCGACAAGCTGCCCACTCAGTTCTTCCCAGGGAATATCAAATTTTAGGTTTGGTACAGATAGATAGACGCTGAAATGATCCCCATCTTCTGGAGACATGCTGGGGTCATAGAAACCGGCGCGATAGACGCCGAGCAAGAGCTCGTCTGGCATCACGCCTTCGTCATAAACCTGTGAAAAATGCTTCCTGAGATCTTGCGGGAAGATGACCATCATGGCCGGCAGGTTGGAATAGCGCTTGCCTGTTGTGAAATGATATGAGAACACGCTGGGGGAGTACTTGATGTCTCCCATTATCTCCTGGGACTTTGCCGCGTACTCGTCGGGTAGCAGCCTGCCATGGAGCATATGCGGTGAGATATTGCTGACCAGGTGGCTGCATGAGATTTTTCTGCCGGACTGCAGAATGGCTGTCTTTACCTTACCCTCGTTGCACCCCAGGCTAGTGACAGCATCTCCCTTGATTACCACGATACCAACATCCAGCATCAGTTTCTCGAGGGCTTCCACAAGACCTCCCATGCCGCCGGGAGCGGTGAAACTTCCCCACGTCTCCTGTATGTTCAATATCATGAGGTAGAGGCTGCTGGTTGAGTAGGGGCTCTCTCCCAGTAGTGAAGTTTTGAAGTTGATTGCCATTTGCAGCGCTTCATCTTTGATGTGTTCCGCAACCACGTCAGCAAAGATTTCTGCAACGCCTCCCGGCTCCTTCGAGTAATCGTAGAGCTGTTGATATTGTGTTGCATGTTCTGGGTTTCTCTCCTTCAGGCTTGCCAGAGTGGACTCCAGATCACCAAGATCCAGACTCGTCTTGTCGTCGTATATGAAGCGTGTGCACATGTCTGATACTTCGATTACATCGACGTAGTTAGCCACCTCCTTGTCATGCTGCTCGAAGAGCGATTCAAAGGAGGGGTAGTCACCAAAGGCTAATGGGTAGAAGCCGCGCACACCGTTCTCTTCGAAGCTGGCCGCTATACCGCCGACGTACTCGTTTTTTTCAACCAGTGCAACGGCATGACCCTGCGCTCGTAACTGCAGGGCACTTGCCATTCCCCCCATGCCGCCCCCGATTACAACGACTTTTTCTTCACTACTGTTCTTGGTCATACTCATTTCATACTCCTGTGCTTCATACTGCTATAAAGAGTGGTTTTTTCCACACCATCGAGGCAGCCAGGGCACCAATGCCGAGGGTCATCAGGATGATGAAGCTCAAATCCAGCCAGAATGCGATGCGCCGTTCTCTCTCGATATTAACGTCAGGATTTTTGATCAGGCGCTTGTGGTAGATCCGCGGGGTAATCATCAGGACGACCGGCGAATAGAGCAGGGCGAGGTAGCCATGATGTGCCCATGTTTGAACTTCCATGCCTCCGAGCCTGGAAACCATCACCATGCCGGGGTACGCGATCAGGATGATGCTCGGTATGCAGAAGACTTCGAGAACCAGGAGGAATCGAAAGCCGTGCGCGAGTTTGGCGTGATCCAGGTCGGGTTGCATCCAGATAAAGCGACTCACTGTGACGGTAGCAGCGATTAGCCCGCCGTAGAACCAGCCAACCCCCAGTAGGTGAAGCACCTTAGCATCCATATAGTCCAGCGTGAGAAGACTTGGATCAGCATAGGGCAGGCCGAAAACGCAGAGTAGGACCAACAGGTTGACGGCATCGTGGGCCACATAGAGGTACGGGTCACTGGGCTTGCTTGTGGCCCTGCGATTGACGGATTTTTCTGGGGTCAAGGGTTTGGATCACCTGCATGCAATGCTTCGAGATAGTTGCGAAGACTTGTTTTTCCGCGCGCCGGACCGACACCATCGATTTCGCCAGCGGTAACAATGAACTCAGCCAGATCGCCAAACTGGGTTGACAGCAGGCCTATGAATTTGACCATACCCCTTGCTGCCCACATGGGAATCACGGTGATCTTCACCGGCTTGCCAACCACTTCGAAGGCCAACTTGGCCGCCTCTCGCTGGGTCATGATATCCGGGCCGCCAGCTTCGACTTCGATCTCGTCACCTTCCGCTGTCTCAATGCAGACCTCCGCGAGATCGCGACCGTGGATGGGACTCATCTTGTTGTTGCCATCACCAATCATAAAGGCCCGACCCTTTTTAGCCATATCAAGCAGTACACCCATGTCAGAGAAGTACCCGCAGGGCCGAACGATACGGTATTCCATACCGGAATCCTTGAGTAGGGCGACGACTTTTTCATGGGCCTGGGTAATGGCCAGTTGCATGATGTTCTCAGCGCCCTGCATGGAGACATAGACGAAGCGTTTGACGCCGGATGGTTGGCAAAGGTTAATCAGGTTCTTGTTGCACTGGTAGTCGACTTGCTCGAAAGTGAGCCCATCTCTCTGTCGGGAGATACCGACTGAGGAGAATACCAGGTCGACACCATCCATCAGGCCCCCTAGGGTTTCGGGCTTGCTGATTTCACCAACAAAGACATCGTCCACATCGTCTTTGGAAATCGCCGGAGCGGTAAAGGGACCAGGCTCATAGAGGCGTTTTTCATCGCGCGTTAGAACTCGAACCTGATAACCATGTTCCTTGAAAGCTTTCACGGCGAACTTGCCTAGATAGCCGGTCGCTCCAGCCACCAGGACTCGCTTTGAATCAGCCACTTGAATCTCCATTTCTATTTATACCTGGAGTATAAGCGGGATGAATGTTCTTTTCGATTCATCTCAGAGTTCATCAGAAGGCAAAATGATCGAAGAAGTGTACTTGGATGACAATAGGAATCGCTGACTTGTCTTCAGAACATGATTCACTCATCAAGTCGGGATTGTCTTGTGGTGCAATGGCAGGTTGAAACAGAGGGTCGAAAGGTCACTAGGCAGAAGGGTGATAAGTATCTTCGAAATTCTTTTGAATTGTTCTGATCCTCGTCTGAATGTCAGCTGCCATTGGTTCCGGTTGATGTGTTTCAACGATCGTCTTTAGCTCCGCATCTATTCTGTCAAACAGCTCGACATCAGGCTTGCCACTGCTGGTCAGGGGCATACTGGGATAGAAATAGCGGGCATCCCAGTTTTCAGTTCGACAATGATCCACCGTGTGCTGGTTAGCCAGATAATTCCCACGGGGTCCTTCCTGCAATGTCAGGTCCATCGCCAGTGTTTCTTCATTGATATCGATACCTTTCCACATTTTGCGGAGCATGCCGGCCAATTCGTCACAAAATAGCAATGAATGCAGAGAGAACGTAATACCTTCGTCAAGCGAGCCAAGATAGTCGCATGTCGCTGGGCGACTGTAGTAGGTTTGCATCATATTTGCGGACAATTCCCACACGGCGTCCTGATTAAACCGCCTTGCTTTTGAGTCGCCTCCTGTTCCTGTCAGGGATGGATATCCCATTTCACGGGCAACCTGACAAAGTACCATTTCCGCTAGCGAAGTCTGGCAAAACGATCCAACGCCGCCGGTTGCCGGTTCCATAAAACGTGCATCTGAACCACTAATACAAAAAGAGCCCTTTCGTACCAACTGACCCAAAACCATACCCGCAAAATCAGTCGCCAACGAGTGAACTAGGCACCCGGCCATTGTGATTGGGGCTGAAGCGCCGCCAATCACGTAGGTTCCCGTCGTCATCGGAATACCTGCCTTCACCCCATTGATGATCTGGTCGGTGTGGACCTTGGCGAAATATAGTGGCAAGGGGGTCACAAGTTGCATGAAGTATGGCTTTTCCGCTAACTGCTGGTGTCCGCCACGAATCGCAGCCGCGATATCAATAACAACATTCAGTGATTCCGGATTTTCACATAAGAATTCAAGCGACTTTGTTGTGTTTTCAGCCATCACAACGAATTCATCGACTTCACCAAATACATTAGAGCGTTCTACATTCTTGCAAGCAATCGTAACCGCATCAATATTCTCTAACGCGTCCGCGACCCGGGTTGCCAGAGCCAGGTCTTTCTGGTTGCTATCTCGAGCCTCACCCGTTTCTTCATCAAAGACCTTAATGCAGGTCATCCCCGGAATGAACCATGTATGGCGGTTATCAATTTCAATATATTCTGTGCAAGTGCGATTCCACAGCTTCACACTCTTGGCCGCGCTAGCCAATGCGCTGCGAACGACCTGCTCGGGAAACTTAACAAGGCCACCGTCAGATACATCGCATCCACCTTCGCGAAACAAATCTAAAACGTCTGTGTCTGGCTCAAATTCGACACCTACTTCGCGCAGGGTCTTAAAGACGGCCTCAAGGATTTGTTGTGACTGAGTACCACTTAAAAGGTCATAGGGGGGCGTTGGACCAAAATGTAGGCCTTTGTCAACAAAGACCTCTTTTTGCCGATCGTTCTGTCTACGGTTGGTGCGTTTACGTTGCATTAGAACCTCACGATAATTTGGGTAGCGAACGGGCGATATACTAGGTGGGACTCACGACTTGTCTGTCCTGGGTTTTACGGTAAACGATATAGGCGGCAATCATGCCAAGAAAACTGAGTGCAGCGACGAGGAGAAACAAGCGCTGATAGCCATCTGATCCTGGGTATGCATCCAAAATTACACCGCCTAGCGTCGGCATAAAAATATCGGGTGTATATCCGATAACAGAAATGATGCCTGTTGCCATGCCAGTCGCTGCCACAGGAATGCCCCCCTGTTCCAGGAGAGAAAAATAAATACCGCGCAGCGCATAAACTGCGATGGTGATAGCGGCAACGTTGATCAACAATAGTGGAACAAGGCTCGGCGCGCCGGGCACTAGCCCAAAAACGAGAAAGCCAAATGTCATAAGAATGAAAGCTCCGAGGACAGCTTTCGCATTGCCCATTCTGTCGGCAATAAAACCAGCGGCGATGGCCGCAAGAAACGCAAGCCAAAGTTTACCCGTGCCAATGGCTCCTCCCAATACGGCACTAAGGGAAAATACCTCGGTTGCGTAAGGTGTGAAATAAATCGCCCCCCATAGTCCGCTATAGGCTGCCAGGATAATGATCGCCAACAACCACACTATTGGGAGTTTCATGACTTCAATGATTTCCTTTATCGAATGCTTCGACCGCTCCTCTTTTGCTTCCTCTTCAGGCGCTCTGTCTTCTTTCATGACTGTCCAGACAAGAACAGCCAGGAATAAGAGGATCAGCGCGAGAAGCAGAATAGTCTCAGAGAGAGCTGAGCTATCACCTCCACGGAAAGCGAAGATCGACAGAAAAATTGTGGCTGTCACCATATCAACAGAGTTTCTTCCTCCTTCAAGAATTCCAAATGCGCGTCCTTGCTCCTCGCTAGCTGCCAATTTACGCGTTGCCTTAATCATCGCTGACCAGAATATACATGCCGTTGAGATCCCCCAGACAGCGTACAAAAGAACACAGACTTCGAAGGTTGGTATGGTTGAAAAGATGCTGCTACCTGCCGCTGTAATCAGCAAGGCTGCAGATATGAGCTTGCGTGATGAAATGCGATCAGCTAGCCAGCCACCCGGAAAGTAGCCGATAAGTGAGGTGGTTCCAAAGATACTGGAAAGAAGGCCCAGTTGTGTTTTTGAAAAACCAAACGCGTCTTGCATGGGCACATAGAAAATTTCGGAAAAAAATGGCATCCAATACATTAAGCTGCCAGATAAACAGAGCAGCACCATCGTTAGAATTTTTTCAGCGGTACTCATCGCATAGTAATCTCGGGCCACAAATTCGGACACACCATCTTAGATGCTTTATGATCCTGGTATCCACCTTATTAAAGTATTGCGGTAACAAATTTTATGAAGAGTATTCTGATCACTGGTTGTTCAAGCGGATTAGGTAGAGCAACGGCCCTTCTGTTTTCGGACAAGGGCTATCAAGTATTTGCAGGCGTCAGAAAATCTGAAGATGTCCAGGCGCGGGCATAGCCAAATTTATACCACTTGAGTTTGCCAGCGCGGATGAAATCAGGCATATGTTTAATGTGAACACGATGGGTCCTATCGTCCTTTCACAATCGCTGCTCCCGCCGCTCAGAAAAGCAACGGGACGGATTGTCATCGTTGGTTCTATTGCTGGAAAGGTTGGCTTCTCCTTAAATGGACCTTATTCAATTTCAAAATTCACCCTGGAGGGTTTTGCAGATGTCCTCAGGCGAGAGCTTTCACCTTTTGGAATAAAGGTTTGTCTGTTGGAACCTGGAGGTATTGCAACTCCAATGATGGATAAAGTTGAAGGGGAGGCTGAGGGAGTAATCAGTAATCTGCCGAGAGATGGGAAGCGCTACTATGAATCGGCCATAAGAGACTATATGAGTTCGATACCCTTCACGAAGGATTATGCCGTAACGCCGGAACAGGCAGCAACAAAATACTACATGCAGTAGAGTCGCGCTGGCCAAAAGTTAGGTATCGAGTGACCCCTGACGCAACGGCGCTAATTTTCTTGAGTTGGGTGTTACCGGATCGTGTCTTTGATTTCTTTCTGCGAAAAATATCAGACGCTATAGGGTTGGAAATAGTGAAATCGAAAATATTGGAACGGGGAAGAACATCAGATCAGACCTGAACGATGACACTTTGAGCTTCCACTCGAAGTCACAAATGGGTCTAGTTCTTTATTTCGCCGAACCTTTCACTCATCCGCCATCGCCCATTACCATTTCGCATAACTTTTGGATCCAGCTCTATTGGAAACTCCGATCGAATCCGAGCATCAGCTGCCGCACTGATATAGGTTGGATAGTAGCTCTCCAACATTTCATGGACTCTTTTATGTGCTTGTTCATACAGGTTCTTGTGGTCGAGGCTTTCCCATGCACCGGGCGCTGATCTGTCCGCCAGGTTGGGGTAAAGATATTCGCTGTGCATCAGGTCAAGTGTTTGCTGACTGCCCAGGTAGTGACCAGTATCACTCACGGTATTTTTGATCAGGTCAAAAGACAGGGTTTCATCCGTCACTTCAATGCCACGCAGGATTCTCTGTACATTCCCGATCATGTCATTGTCGATTACCATGCCTTCAAATGACTGACCTATTAGGCTGCCGACAACACCCGGGTATGCGCCAATCAGGTTGCAGCCAGCCAGTGCCGCGGTCACGGTGGTCAACGCCTTCTCGTATCCAGCCTGGACATCCATTGTTTTGGCATCTGTCATTCCTGTGCCCACACAGGAGATAAGACCGAAGTGATTACAGATCTGCACCGTTGCTGCTGTAACGAGTGCTTCTTCACCACTCCCGCCTGAGAATGAGCCGGTTCGCAGGTCAGATATAAAAGGCCACATGCCAAAGTTGATGGGGCTGCCGGGTCGAACCAGATTTACGACACACAGGCAGGCCAGGGTTTCGGCGAAACACTGAGCCAGTGTTCCCGCAAGTGCTGCTGGAGATGTTGCGCCAGCCTGGGGTGCGACGGCCACATCACAGGTTAGGCCGAGTTCTGCGACTTTGACCACCACCTGAGCATTGTCTTTCGAGAAACGAAGTGGTGATAAAATTGGGCAACCTGAAAAGATGCAAAATGGCCGCTTTAGAAATCCTCCTTCTTCACCGAGATACCCATCAAACAGGGCGATGAGCGGTTCAATATGATCAACGTTGGCAACACCAAGAGAAAATGGCTTTTTAGTACCGGCCAACTGTGTGTAGGCAATATTCACATCATGAACGAATGTGTCACCGCTGTAGTCAGCGGCAATAAATGGTTGGCCGAAACTGTGAATATGCTCCAACTGATCCGCCAGGCGGGTAGCATCATATAAATCAATGAGGGTCGTTGGCCTGAAGCGTTGTGTTTCGAAGTCGAGGATGGTTACGGCTTCCCCGGCTGTACTGAACAGGACATCCGCTCCACGGACTTCAAGATCATTGACGGGGTCAGGTGCAAATCTTGTATATTCTTTTGCCGAGATATCAATCAGATCTTCGACAAGGGCGCGCGGAAAGCGCAGCCGATTGTCATCATCAACCGTGCAGCCCCTGGGCAAAGCATAGTGAAGAATCTCAGGAAGGGGGTCTCCAATACCAACAGATTCGAGAAGGTTTAGTGCCGTTTCGTATATTCGTTGGATATCACTTTCACTCAATGGGCGATACTGACCACCTGACTGGCCAGGGCGTACGACTTCTCCGGTGGAATCTCTTGACCTTTCTTTGATGCGCGCCGCGCGACCTGCACCGCGTTTACGATGGCCGCCTCTTGCTGTGGGGTTTCGAGCAGTCAAATGAAATAGTCACTAATTGGCACAGTTCAGGTTCAGTATGCAGGTAAATGGGGTGTACTAGTAGTACGCGACGGCCCACCTAGTACTTCTCTCCTCAGACCATGTGTGTCAATCGGAATGCCGCACCGCCATCTTCAATTGCAGCCCGACGATGGTATTAGTACTATTCCCTCAGATAACCACAGAAGAAGAATGACAGTCATACCGGGGGACAGTTCATGGCTTCAGAATCAGACGTCATAGTCATTGGTGCCGGTGCTGCGGGACTGGCGGCGGCCAAGGAACTGAGTCGGCTCGGGCTGACATACACGTTGGTTGAGGGATCACACCGTATCGGTGGTCGCGCCTACTCCGAAGAAATCGCGCCCGGCGTTTGGTTTGATCTGGGGTGCTCGTGGCTGGTTGGGGACGCCATTAATCCTTTCGTTGCCATCGCTGATAAACTGGGTATCGAACTATGCCAGGACAAAAGCCACCTGTTCAAGGAGGAGAATCACAGGTTCCAAAGAAATGGCGAGCCCCTGAACGATAATCAACGTGCTGCTTGCCTGCGTTTCTATAGCGACACTTACCAGGCAATCTCGGCTGCTGCCAAAAAAGGTGAGGATGTGGCTGTTAGCGATGTGGTCGATTTGGACAACGAATTTGCGCCGCCCCTTTTGTGCGGCATAGCCACCTCATGGGGAAAGGATATCGATCTTGTTTCAACCGCCGATTTTGCGAGCTCCACGGGTGAGCTTGGCTTTCAGGCGCTGCACGGCTATGGCACCCTGGTTGCGGCCTGGGGTGCAGATATCGCCGTGTTGCTCAATACCCGCGTTGAGCGGATTGACTGGTCGGGTCATGGTGTGAAAGTAACGACGCCCAAAGGAACCATTGAGGGGCGCACAGCCCTGAGCACGGTATCGACGGGTATTCTGGCATCCGGTGATATTCTTTTTAGTCCAGGTCTGCCGGATTGGAAAATGGAAGCCATCCATAATCTTCCTATGGGAACCGAGAATAAAATGGGCGTGCACTTTGACGCGGATGTGTTCGGTGAAGATGGTCGTGGACATTTCAGTACCTGGAATGACGATGGAAATGCGGCCAAGGTTGACGTTAGCGTTATGGGGCTCAACACCGCCGTTGTTTTTGTTGGTGGTCGGCACGGTGTCTGGTTAGAGAAACAGGGTCAACAAGCCTGTCATGATTTCGCCGTTGACCGGGTCGCAGATATCTTCGGTCACGACATACGTAAACATGTAGACCGCTCCATCGTAACAGCCTGGAGCACGGAACCTTGGACCCGCGGGTCCTGGGCCTGTGCGCTACCCGGGCAGGCATCGCAACGCGCCAATCTGCAACGTCCCGTCGATGAACGTCTGTTCTTTGCCGGTGAGGCCACGGTCTACGGTGGGCAAGGTACATGTGACGGCGCGTATCAGTCTGGTGCCCAGGCGGCACAGGAAATCGCCAGCCAACTCCTCGCCCGTTAGCGGGTGGCGAATGCCCTGGCTACACCTGTACACTAGGCTGCGCACTAGGTTTTACAATCAGTGTAATTGGCAGTTGTGCAGCCGTTTTACTCAGGTCGGGTGGATATGGATCGGTTCTGTTACTAAAAGCAGATTGTTGAAAACAGGTTATTGAAAAGAAGGCATGTCTGAAAATAACAATAAATACTGGCGAGCAAATGTCACATTGATGCTGGTTCTGCTCAGCGTATGGTTTTTCGTCTCATTTGTGTGTGGCATTTTGATCGTCGACTACCTGAACCAGTTTCGCTTGTTTGGCTATAAACTGGGTTTCTGGTTTTCCCAGCAGGGCTCAATCTATTGCTTTGTTGTACTTATCTTCGTTTATGTGTGGGCAGCCAACAGGCTGGATCGAAAGTATGGCGTCGAAGAGGAAGAATAGGGTATGAGCTTACAGGCTTTGACCTACCTCTATGTCGGGTTGTCATTTACGCTATATATAAGCATAGCCATATGGAGCCGTTCGGCTTCGACAAAAGAGTTTTATGTTGCAGGGTCACATGTTAGCCCGCTGGCCAATGGTGCCGCGACTGCTGCTGACTGGATGTCTGCTGCATCATTTCTCTCCATGGCCGGCATCATTGCCTTCGAAGGTGCTGATGGTGCCCGCTACCTGATGGGTTGGACGGGTGGGTATGTCCTGCTCGCGCTTCTTCTTGCGCCCTACCTGCGCAAGTTTGCAAAATATACGGTGCCTGATTTTGTTGGTGACCGATACTATTCGCAGACTGCTAGGCTCGTGGCGGTAGTCTGTGTCATCTTTATATCGTTCACCTATGTCGCCGGTCAGATGCGTGGCGTAGGTATCGTCTTTTCCAGGTTCCTTGAGGTTGATATTGATACAGGTGTTTTAGTGGGCATGGCAATCGTATTTTTTTATGCGGTGCTTGGTGGCATGAAGGGCATCACCTATACCCAGGTAGCGCAGTACTGTGTTCTGATTTTTGCCTATCTGGTCCCAGCCATATACATCTCATTAATGTTGACGGGAAACCCACTGCCGATGCTGGGCTTTGGTTCAACCATGAATGACGGGTCCGGCGTCTACCTGCTGGACAGATTGGACAGCCTGACGACTGAACTGGGTATGACGGCATTTACGGCGGGCAATAAGTCCACGGTGGATATGTTTTTTATTACCGCAGCCCTGATGGCTGGGACGGCTGGGTTGCCTCACGTTATCGTGCGTTTCTTCACCGTACCGCGGGTCCGTGATGCGAGAATCTCTGCTGGTTATGCGCTGCTCTTCATTGCGCTTTTGTACACGACTGCTCCCGCGGTGGCTGCCTTTGCCCGTATCAATATCATTAACAGCGTGGAAGGCATGTCCTACTCCGTGGCGCCTGCCTGGTTTAGTAAATGGGAAGATTCCGGGCTTATCGCCTGGCTCGATAAGAATGGAGATGGCAAGGTTCAGTACCGGGGTGGTAATGCACTTGTCCCGGTGAAACCACAGTATCTGGAATCGCGTGGCTTGAATGGTGAAAGGTTGTTGGCGAATGGTGGATCTCTTGCACCCAATGAACTTTATATTGACCGCGATATTATCGTTCTCGCGCACCCCGAAATCACAAAACTTCCCAACTGGATTATTGCGCTGGTAGCGGCGGGGGGGCTGGCGGCTGCTTTGTCCACTGCAGCAGGCTTGCTGCTGGTGATTTCAACCGCTGTGTCACATGACCTGCTCAAAAAAACCTTTATGCCGCACATTAGCGAACGTCAGGAATTGCTGTTCGCACGAATAGCCGCGGCCTGTGCTGTGGCAATCGCGGGTCTATTCGGCATCTATCCCGTGGGGTTTGTGGCTGAGGTCGTTGCTTTTGCCTTCGGTCTTGCCGCGGCGAGTTTTTTCCCCGTTATCCTGCTGGGTATATTTTCCAAACGCATGAACAAGGAAGCGGCCATTTCCGGCATGATCGTCGGGCTTACGTTTACCTTTTCCTACATTGTCTATTTTAAATTCATCAGCCCGGAGATGAACAACGCCGCGCATTGGTGGCTCGGAATTTCTCCGGAGGGTATTGGTACGCTGGGTATGATCTTAAACTTTGCGGTTTCCCTTCTAGTCTGTCGATTTACACCACCGCCACCCCTGGAGGTACAGCAGCTGGTGGAAAATATTCGCATCCCGAAACAACTATGAGATGCCTGCTGCCAAACAGGTTATTGTGAAGCCACTCAGAATACTTGCCGGCAGTGAAGCCTACCGGCATGTGCGAACTAACGGCTTATCACCGGAGGATATCAGCGCGGTTTTTGGTGCCTCTGGTGCAGCGAAATGGTTGGCGATAGTTGGGCTGGACCAATCAATTTTCAGTGACTGGCTGCCGCGAAGCAGTCAGTCGATAGACCTGTATGGTACTTCAGTGGGTGCCTTCAAGCTCGCTGCTGCGGCGCAGCAGAATGCAGGTGCAGTGCTGACCCGGTTGGCTGACGCCTATATCGCTCAGGATTATGTTGACAAGGATATTGCGACTCAAGTCGTTATAGAAACCGAGAGGGTTATTAATTCATTCCTTGGCGATAGTGCTATTGATGAAATACTGAATAATTCTCGATTTAACTATCACTGTGGTACTACCTTATGTCGTGGGTGGCTGGGTAGCAGCAATCCAACAAAACAAAAACTGGCTATGGTCAATTCTCTTTGTCGATCGCTGTTAGGGCGCGGCTTTCATCATAGCCTTTTTGATCGCTGTGTTTTTCATTCCGGCGAAACAACTGCCGCCTATTCAGGAAACGATGGGTTCCGCACGCACCGAATCCCATTGAGCAGAGAAAACATTTTTTTCGCTGTGCAGGCTTCCGGTTCGATCCCCGTATTAATGCCGAGTGTTGGAGACATACCTGGTGCACCCCCTGGTACCCATTGTGATGGGGGGGTATTGGACTATCATCCAGTACCGTCCAATCTCAGTCAGTCCGACCATCAGTCAGGCAAGGGTTTCGTACTGTATCCGCACTTCTACAGCTACTTGAAAGAGGGCTGGTTTGACAAATTCTGGCCCTGGCGTAAAGCGGTTGCGAGTCAGCTGAGCAGGACTATTATTCTTGCGCCCAGCGATAAATTTGTGGCTTCCCTGCCAGGTGGGCAGATTCCCAATCGTCAGGATTTTAGGCGTTTCGAGAAAAATGACCAGGAAAGAATCCGGCGTTGGAAGCGGGCAGTGGAACGCAGTATCGAACTAGGTGAAGCGTTCCTGCAATTGGCTGAATCTGGTGAAGTAGCTGCTCACGTTGAGCTGATGGATTGACAATCTGCACTCGTTGGTGGGTCGCTCTATAAGCGCTTTGAAGCCGCCATAGCAAGATTTATTACCAATATCCACGGGAATGACGTACCCTTGGCGAAACATTTACTTGCATGCGAATCACCGCAATGACAAGGAATTCATTGAACTCAATTACCAAGAGGTTTTTTAATGACAACAGCAGCAGACGAATATCGACATGACCAGGCCGACGTAGAAGGACTTTGGGCTGACACACTCTGGGTCAGTGTGGTCGACCGCGAAGCCAACGTCTTTGGCATCATTCACTTTCAACTGACGAACAAGGGCTATGCCCGGTATGAATCCCTGTTTGTGATAGATGGCGTGCAACAGCAGTACGGTAACAAGTATCCGCTGGCTATAGAGTCTGACAAAGGTCCCTGGACCGACGGTGTCCTGAAATATGAAGTGGTCAAACCATTGGAGGAGATTCGCATAACCTTCGATTGGACCCGGTTTGCTTTTGATTTAACCTTTAAAGGCAGGTTTCCAGTATTCGATTACGATGACAGCGTGAATGGCAACCCGTTCCACGTGTCCATGGAAGCAGGCGGGCACTTCGAACAGGCCATGCACTGTACTGGTGATTTTGAAATTCGGGGCGGTCCCTGCAAGGGTGAAACCCGGAAACTGGATTCCTGGTCGCACCGTGATCACTCCTGGTCTGCCCGGTTTTCCGATGAACCAGCCTGGGAACCTACCCAGCAAAATATCAATGGCCACTACTGGCCTTCCATCCAACTCCCAAACAGTCATATCAACATATTCGGTACACCCGATCCTGCTGCGAGAATCGGTGGCTTCATCTCGGATGACAAAGGCTCGAGAGCTCTTTTGGGTGGCAGCTGTGAGTGGTTGATGTCCGACAATGGTCGTGATCTCGTGGCTCACCGCTACACGCTCGAAATGCCGGATGGCGAGACTATCCACGTCAAAACCGGTCGCAAGCATGGTCAGGTAAAACTGTGGCTCCGGGGTGAGAACGATCTCGAGAATGTATTTGACTGTTACGAGCCTTTCTTCGATTACGAGGTCGAGGAAACCGGTGAGCAGGGTTATGGCGTGTCTGAATATTCTGTGATGGGGCCCTGGCCGAAGTGGCTGGTGTAGAACCATAGGGTCTCTTCATTTTCATTGATGCTGGACTCGAAAGGTGCCGCCAGGTTAAGTGTGTCGAGGGACAATTGCTTGATTGGCGGTGCTGGCGGTTCCAGGCTGGCTTGCCTCCACACACCCTTTTAAAGGGAAAATTCGCCCTCAGGGGTAATCGAGCAGTAAGGCAAATGACTAGAGCTAGCTAAAGCCGGCAGGCACCGAGGGAGGGCTGAATTGGTTGATCTGGTCTAAAAGGAAATTGTCACGCCCCGAATCAAGCATAGGTCCTTGTGCCGGCTGGATGCAGAGGTGGTGGGTGATCAACTATTTGCGAGGACTGTGGGCAGTACCGCAGCTGACGGCACCCCGACAGAGTTTGAAGGCATTTCAACCACCTCCGTCATCAAATAATTCCCGGGGGAATGTTTTCCTAACTAGAAAAACCCGTGTTAGTCAATCCGTGGCCGAGCAAATACGTGGCACTAAAACCTACAATCTACAAGTTCAACATCTCACTATCTGACCTCAACAGAGATCACTATGAGACGCTCAATTTGACCGTTGCCCGGCATCCTTCTGAAACGATTGAACGCATGATAGTTCGTGTGCTGGCCTACTGCATCAATGCAGATGAACAGCTCGAATTTACCAAGGGGGTTAGTGCCGTAGACGAACCGGACCTCTGGTTGCATACGCTCGATGGCCAGCTTGGCACCTGGATAGACGTCGGTGAACCAGCAGTTGAGAGAATCAAGAAAGCCACCAGGCTCACCCGGGATGTAAAGGTGTACAGCTTTAATTCCAAGTCCCCAATCTGGTGGCAACAGTCAAAAGAGAAAATCAACAAACTCAATGTTTCTATTTTCCAACTATCCTGTGAATCTGTACAAGCGCTGGCAGCACTTGTTCAACGCACAATGAGCCTGAGCGTAACCATTACCGACAGCTCAGCTTTTATCGCAACCGATAGGGGCGAAGTCGACCTCACATGGCGAGCGCTGCTACAAGTGTAAGATTAGCGCAGTAAATCGAACAATCTGGAAAACGCCTTGTCACTACTACAGGAATTACCGCTTCACAAGCAGCTGTTCAAAGCACTGGATAAACTCGCTTTCACTGAAGCCACTGAGGTCCAGGCTCGCGCCATCCCTGCAGCACTTGCAGGGAAAGATGTGATGGTCTCTGCAAAAACTGGGTCTGGTAAGACCGCCGCTTTTGTTTTACCCATGTTGGACCGATTACTTGCGACTGATGCCCCGGGGTCTGGCACCCGCGCACTGATCCTTTTGCCCACCAGGGAACTGGCCCTTCAGACTGCAAAGATGTTTGCCAAGCTTGCCAGGTTCACTCATATCAAATGCGGCCTTATTATTGGTGGTGAGTCTTTCAAATACCAGATTGCAACAATCAGGAAGAACCCGGAGGCGCTTATTGCGACACCCGGTCGACTGGTCGAGCATATTGAGAAAGGTACGACAGACTTCAATGATCTCGAATTATTTGTATTGGATGAAGCCGATCGTATGCTCGATATGGGCTTCGCAGAGGATATGCAACTGATCGCCGCTGCCTGCAAAAAGCAGCGCCAGAACTTATTATTTTCCGCGACCTTAAAACACAAGGGCATGCATCACATCAGGGAAATACTGAATGCCCCGGAATCAATCGAAATTGACTCCTTTAAGGAGGGACACAGCAATATCATCCAACAGAAGGTGCTTGCAGATGACACAGCACACAAACAAAAGCTGGTCGTTGCACTCATCAGGGAAGAGCAAGCAAGAAAGGTTTTTGTCTTTTGCAAAACCAGGGAACAGTGCCATCAACTCGGCAGTGCACTTCAAGCCAAAGGTCTGCAGGCGGGATTCATACACGGTGAGATTCCGCAGAATCAGCGTAAAACAGTACTAAATCGATTCAGGGACAACAAATTGCAGGTGCTGGTCGCAACGGATGTCGCTGCCCGCGGTCTGGATGTTGAAGCGGTTGACCTGGTAATCAACTTTACTGTGGCGCATTCGGGTGACGACCATGTGCATCGTGTCGGTCGTACTGGTCGAGCCGGACGTGCAGGTAAAGCAATCACGCTGGTGACGTCAGTTGATTGGAACTTGATGTCCAGTATAGAAAGGTACCTGAAAATTCGATTTGAGCCTCGAAATGTTAATGGTCTAAAGGCGCGCTATAGCGGACCGAAAAAACTGAAAAAGTCTGGCAAAGCCGCTGGGACAAAAAAGCGGAAACAGTCAGGGAAAAAGTCAAACAGAAAAAGAACCACGCCAAAGAAACGTAGGGCGACGACACAAGGCAATAAAACAGAAGCTGATCAGGACGGCAATGTTTGGAAACCTGTCAAGAAAAGATAGGTGTGCAAGGTGACCGCTGCTCAGAAGCAAACACCTCGTTATCTTTTCTCATCAGTTCCCCATCGTTATCATGCTGTCTGTTCCTCCACCGCCCGCCAGGCGGCATCCCAGGCAGCCTGCATGTAGGCCATCGCCTCGGAATCGGAATTGGCAATCGAGATGCGTCCGAACTGCGCGCGCCCAATTTCGTGAGGTGCCTGCCCTTCCTCCCACTCCGGATCATCCAGTGCGAGGTAGTCATAGGCATAGCCGTGGGAGATGCGGTTGACGGTGATGGCGCTAATATCATTCTCATGATTGAAACCGTGTTTACCCAGCATGGCCTGCAATTGCTCACGAACCTCCTGTTCATAAGTTGCAAATGGTGTTGAGTAGATCTTATGGCGCCCGAGTCGAAGCTGGTCACGTCCTGTTCCCTCCCCCTTTTTTACCGGGAGAGGAGAAGACATCATGAACGCCACCATGGGATCATCGGGCCCCCGTGGTGGCTGATAACCGCCTGTGGCCATGGTCGGCGCAGCGCTCACCCACTGGAACGGATCATAGGGGCACTGCGTCATGGTGACGCCCAGTTTTGAAAATGCCTGGCCATTCTTGAGCAGCACATTCGCGTAAACGAAAGGCACCTTAACACCATAGCGCAAGCCTTCTTTTTGCTTTTCGGGCATTTCCGGGCACAGGTGTGGAATCAGCCCGTTATAGCATGCGAGTACACAATGATCAGCACTAACCCGCAGGGCTTCACCTTGTTGAACGTAGTCGACTTGTACACGTTTATTCTCTACTTCACGTACGCCGACGACCGTGCTGTTGAGCCTGAGCCTGGTCCTTTGCATCTCGCGATCCAATGCGCCGTAGTTAAATCGTGCTGTAGCAATGTCCTCGGCACCTTTCATTACAGGTGCTACATCGGGGATTAAGTGTTGTACCAGTAACCGGGCGATGGAGGCGTTGCCGTCCGGGAACATTCGCACCTCCATATAGTTGTCTGCCATACTCCCTGCCAGAGAGCTGGCTAGGTCACCCAGCCAGCCCAGGGACCGCGCTCCGGGGGCGCCATTGAGGAGAGCTTCCAGTACAGTCAGATTCCATCCAGAAAGGCCCAGGAGTATCAGCAGAAAGGAATTCAGAATCGGCACAGTCTCCTCGGCGAGGCCAACCCGCTCGATTAGGAACTGGTTGTAGCTGACAGACTTTATATAGTCGTATTTCTCAAAAACAGACAAGCCATCCAGGAAGTCGTGATCGCCGCTGAAAAAGATGATTAACTTGTCCTGTTCTACTTGCGGCAAGGGAAGTGCACGGACAGCCGTTTCATAATCGCCCGCACCGTACATCAGTTTCATCCAGCTGCCACCCGCCGTCACATGGCCGTCCCGTCCTGGCACAGTCATGCCATTGTCGGCGTTGAACTTGCCCGCCAGCGCGAAATTCTCTGGCGTATTGGTGTCCATCGCATCGAGGTAATCCTGGTCGATACCCATATCGGCGAGCAGACCGGCGGCTGCCTCGCTATAGGTGCTGGCGTTCTCAATGTTCTGCGCACCGCCCAGGCTCAAAACCATTCTCCCTTCCTGGTTGAATTCATTGCGCTTGGCGTGGCCACCGAAATCGTCGTGGTTGTCCAGGAGGAGGATCAGCGCATCGGACCCCATTTTCTTCTGGTAATACCAGGCGGCGGCCAATCCGCTCATGCCAGCACCGACGACCACCAGGTCATAGTGCTCATTCAATGATTGGTACTGTTCAGGTTTTCCCCCTCGCCAGGCCAGGGCGTGGGCCACTTCGAAAGAGCCATCGTGGCTGCCGCGCATCCCCGTTAGTGTTGGGGGGTAGTAAAGGGAGGGCGCTCCCGTCGTAACAATCGCCGGTTCGCCTTGCCCGAATAAATCGGCAGGCGTGAGCAAACTCGTCCCCGCACCAATAGCGACACCATTCAGGAAATCCCGGCGTGTTATCTGTTTAGCCATTGCTGTCTCCGAATGCTTTACATGTCAACAACCTTAGCACAGACCGAATTTAGTGCCAGTGGTCCCATATGGGCTGAGGTCACACAAGCTGACGCCACACATTACCGAGCCGCTTTATTCACAACGGATAGATAAGATCATATTAATAGTAACTGAAATATTTCGATAGGCTTCTTGTGGATTGTAGAGTTCTTTAAATGTAACGGGATCAATCCGTAAAAAAGTTTAGGATGGCTTTCGGCGTATGAACCTAAGTTCCATGCCATCGGATTCAGGTGACTGTTTTTAAGGCGTTACTAGCCAATACGCACCAATTTATGGCCCTCGGGCGGCTTTGTCACCCACAAAAACTCTCTGAGGGCTCCTACAAATAGTATTCACCCATCAAAAATCAGTGTTCTATCCGTTCCATTGATTTCATTCAGCAGGTTGGCATGGACATTGC